>Ga0075030_100001237_pt1 | contig 22953 bp, 20 predicted proteins | sample LitLauG_LLR_2012_FD_71393 | JGI IMG/M metagenome (GOLD analysis project Ga0075030, IMG submission 71393) | Freshwater sediment microbial communities from Pennsylvania, USA - Little Laurel Run_MetaG_LLR_2012 | ecosystem: Environmental > Aquatic > Freshwater > Creek > Sediment | place: USA...
CACAAAAGAACCAGAAAAATCCCACAAAAGAACCAGAAAAATCCCACAAAAGAACCAGAAAAATCCCACAAAAGAACCAGAAAAATCCCACAAAAGAACCAGAAAAATCCCACGGCCAAGTTCGCGATCCACCGCCTTAACCAGAAAAATCCCACAAACCCCAGCGTTGTGAAAACACAATTTCATTTACTGAGGAGCACCGCTGTAGCGAGAGAATATATCGGCCAATGTTTCTTTGCCAGTCGGCGCAAATGTTTGAAACGCCAATTTCGACGAGACACAGTGCTGATTGTTGACGCTGCGCGACACCTCGTCGAGCCACCACTCGCTGGCGCGTTCGCGTGCCGCGATGAATTCCTGCAATTGTTGCGGCGTGTCGCGTTCGACCTCCTTCGCTCCGGCCATCGCACAGCCCGGATAGTCGACGCCAATGGGTGCCTCGGCTTGCTGCTTGTTCGCATGTTCGTGGCAGTGCAAGGTGCGCGGCGTGCGCGCGCCGTTTAATCGGTCTTTCTTCAGCGACATCGCAATTCGACAATTTCTGTGCAACTAGCTCGATTTATATGGGCGCGCGTAATAATTCATGCATACACAGTAAAAAATGAGCGAACCGAGCACACTTTTTTCCGCTGCCAGTTCACCGGAATTGGCGCCGCCGAAAGTGAAGAAACGAATCGTCCTCAAACGCAAAGCCGAAGACGAGCCTGCTTCTTCAGACGCCACTTCTGCGACGCCGACGACACAGCAAACAGGCGCGGAGAAATCCACGTCGGACGAGGAGAAGCAGCGACTCGACATTGCGCATTTGATGGTAACAAGCATGCAAAACCACACCGATCTCGAGGCGCGGCCCGACGATCCGACTGCGCCGCTACACGAGCGTTTCAAGGCGCATATCGAGGTGCAGCCAGGCTCGACACTGCGCAAAATCGAAAACGAAATTCGCTCCGCCGAGCCCGACTTGTCTTTGCCTGTCGTGCATGCGAAGGCGAAACTCGAATTGAAGAAACAATCGCGCAAGAACAGTCGTCTCCAGTGGCAGACCAATGCGCGTGACTCGGCTATTCTTCCTATGCTGCGCAACGATTCGAGTCCGGTGGCGTCGGCGCTTGTCGCCGAATACGAAGACAAACAGGCGCGTCTCAGTCTCGCACCTCCCGGCGAGCAACACATGCAACAGTCGATCACCGAATTGCGCCACCACACCAAGAAACGCATCAAGGCAACGCAGAAGAAAGTCGAAGCCGAGGCCAACGAGTTACTCGGCGCACCGCCTGTTGCGCAACAAAGCGCCGCTGCCGAAGACGTACCGACGGCTCCACTCGAATACAATGTGACGAGTCGCGCCACAATTGGAGAGCCGGAAGTCGTCGTGGCATCGGCAACGCCAATGACAGAAAGTGGCCTTGTTGTCGAGCGTAATGTGCTCGGCGACGTTGTGCCAAAGGCGTCGTTCAATTTGTCGCAATTCGGCGCCGCCTACGCGGCAAGCAAGTCGCGCAGTGAGGCGAGCGTGGCAGGCGACGCGACGCGCTTTATGGCGCGTTTTCACGCCAACACTGTCAACACGTTTCTCAAAGTGCTAACTTCGGCGCCCGTCGATGCAATGCTCACGGCGAAGGGCGAACGCCCAAGCGGCTCGCTGGCCGTCGATTTGCGTCGAGTGCTCGAGGACAACAATTTCGACGTTTCGGCGTTGTCAAACGAACGCTGGCTCAAGTATCTCGAGTTGTGGCAGCAGACACACACACCCGAGGCGGCCGACGTCGAGAGCGCGCTCGCCATTCGCGCCATCGCCATCGATCGCGAGAAGGCGTGCAACGTCATGCGCAAAATCGGCATGACCGAGGAGGAAGTGCGCCTCGCTATGGCGCACGGCAAGCGCGCCGAGGTGAACGCGTTTCTGCGCTGCGTCGTCGCCAGTGTGGCGAGCGAGCCTTTCCTGCGCGCCGAGGAGCAGGTCGAAGCCGAGACGCTGCTCGGAAAACGCGTCGCCGAGACGCTGAAGCGCGCCAAAAAGGATGCCGCCGCACCCACGACGACGGGCGCGCGTGGACGTGAGGCGCTCGGTTTGGCCAACGGCAACGTCAAGCCAACGACTCCCAAGACACTCGGCGTCTCCATGGAGGTCGTCGAGCGAGCTTACATACAATCGTTCATGCGCCCGCCAGTGCTCGAAGGCGAGGAGGAGTGTGTGCGACGCAAGGATTGCGTGTGCTACACAATGGCGCAGCCATTTCCCGAAGCTACAACGGCCGAGAACAAGGGCTGTGGATTCGTTGCAATGCAATTTCTTCTGCCGTCAGAGATGAATACCTACAAGACGCATGGCACACTGCCAGCCGTGCGCAAGTTGTGCGTGTTGTGCGATCGCGCCGCGACAACAGAGGCGGTGTTCAAAAATGCGAGCAACGGCACCGAGCCGACGCTTCCGCTGCACGGCTACGTTGTGAAGAAGGATGTACCGGGTGGATATCGCGGCAGCATGCTGTTGCCACCGCTCGCGTCACAGACGCATCTCACCGGCATTGTTGGGCCATCGGTGGCTTTCAATCCATCGACGCTCGTCTACAGCAAGACACTGATCGACGGCCGGCTTGTCGATTGCATCATCGAGACCGAGATGGATTTTCGGACGGGCTCCGTAAGCACTCCACGTATCTAGGCGCGGCTCACGTGTCGCCCTACTTGCCTCTGCTACCGTCGCTCACCGACGGCCACGCAGCTTGCGGAGCCCTAATTCATCCAATAACGCAGAAGCATCACTTTGCACAACTCTCCCTCGAACGCGTGTGTCTCGACTGCGCGTCGCCGTTCAATCGCTGCGGCCACGCCTACTATTCGTTGCGCCGCGCTGCGGCGCCTGGTAAAAATAACTGGTGCATCACGACGCATCCGTGCACGTGTGGCTCGTGCGCGCTTTACGCCAATACGGGCGCCGGTGACGCCGATCGACGCGCGCGTCTTGAGGCGCGTCACGACACGACGCAACTCGATGCCGCTCTCGGCGTCGACGAACCACTCATGTTCCAAACGACGTTTGTCGAGAATCGCGTGCCAGTTCTATTGCTGCGGCGCATGCTACTCTCCGATCGTGCGCGCGGCGTGTTTGCTACAATGTCGGCCATGCCTCTCGTCGGTTATCATCGCAACAAAGTGCTGCCGCAAATTCTATGCTCGTTTGAGCGCACGCTTGGATTTGTACGCACTCTTGCCGGCGCCGAACTGGTGCAGAATCGCGTCATCGAGCGCCGCGAGGAACTCGAAAGCGAATACAGCATCGACGTGCCCGAAGCGCTCGTGAGCAATGGACGCGCGTGTTCGATTTTCGCGGCGGCGTTGTTGCGTGTTGTTGTTGCGAGTGATTTGAAACGCGCTGTGCGCACAACGGCGCGCTACGGCTTCACAAGCGACGCGCATGTGCAATACTACGAGTTTCAATTGCAGTTGTTCATTGACACGCATTTGGATTTGCTGCTCGCTGCCGATCTCGACGGTGCATACAGCGATGTTGCGCTTTGCATGCCGCTGAGCGCGAAGACGGCAATGACGGCCGACGCCTTCGGCAACGCTTCGGCTGGCGTTCCCGAGGTGTTGCGGCGCAGTGCGTACGCGCGCGCCTATCCGCATCCGTTGCGCGCTCCGATGGCTGGTCAGCTTGCCGACATGACAAATGCGATGTTCGACGCCGATTTCTTCACAAAGACCTCGGACAACACGCTGTCGAAAGTGAGCGAACTGGTGCACAACATCCTCTCGAAGACCGGCAATCATCGGTGTGGCGGACGGAATTTCGCCAAAATGCTCTGCGAGATGTGGGGCTACAACTCGCCGTCGCTGACGTTCGTGCTGAATATTCTCGAGGTGCACTCGCTCGGCAATTACCCGGGCGTCGTGTACAGACCCGGTGTGCGTGCGCGTCTCGCCATTCGACGTTCCTACTCGATGGACGAGATGGCGTCGGAGGCGTGGTGTGCGTGGTGCCACTACGCCACGCCATCAATCTGTCCACAGCCGGGCTGCGACAACTGCAATCACAAGAAGCCACCGAAGCAGCACAAGAAGCACATCTGTGCCAAGTGCAACGAGTTCGCGCAAATCCAGCCCAAACTCTACGCCGCTATGCGCGAGTACAGCGTCTACATGGTGCGTTGCGAGATGCTGATCGACTACATTATGCGCGTCGACAGCGAGTGGTCGGCGTACGCCGGCGTTGTGGCACTCGCCGCCGATCAATCGCGACTGCACTTGCAGGAGATGTACGCGCACCGACACATCGCTGCGTCGCGCGATTTGGCGGCCGAGCTACGCGCCGCGATGCGCGACATCGAGTTGGTGCAGCACTGCAACAAATCGGTGCAGCGACTGCGCAAGGACTACAAGTTTGCCGAATTGATGTGCCGCATGTGCAATCACGCGCACACGCAAAACGTCGTCGCGCAGACCTGGAGCGGGTTGCAGGCACCCGAGGATTTTCTCGAGGCTCCGCTGCGCCGCAACGGCGAGCTGTACACCGACGAGCGACTGCAGCGCATGAACGCATGCTTTGCGCCGCTGCCACATCTCGGCAATAGGCGCTGGTGTGACGTCTTCACACTCGAGCAGCTCGACGCCGTCGCGCAAGTCATGTTGCACAAGGCCGGCGATCTCGTCGTGTCGATGCTGCATCTCGTCGGCGTCTCGCCCGACTGCCATCGAGCCGTGTGCGATCTCTACGTCAACAGCGAGTTGCGCAACATGCCCGACAATTCGTTCAAAATGGCCTGCATCGAGCTCTACAAACTGTTTCCCGTCGACTTCCACATCATCAGCTACCTGCTGCGACGCATTGTGCATCACGATCTGTTTCGCACAATGGTGCTCGACGATCGAGCCGCGGTGGCGCAAGTGCGCGCGCTTCGCGTGCGACACAAGATTGTGCCATGGGACGCGCTGCCGCCCGCCGTGAGTCGGCTCTACTTCTGCAGCGGCGATTTCCGTGTCTACGCCGATATTATCGAGCCGCTCAACGACGCTTTGGTGCAACTCGCCGTCGACAAGCACGACGGCGATGCCGTTGCGGTGACGAATGCGCCATTCGGCAGCGGTCCAAAAGGCGCGCTGTACAGCCACGTGACACACAAGCTGCATTGCACACGACCGTCGTCGTCGTCGATTGCGAAGAAATTCGAACGCGACGGCTTGATGACGAGCAGCGAGTTCTTCGGCGACTCCGAGGAGACGGCGACGGATACCGACAAGAAGACGGCAAAGTCGATTCGCGTCGCGCAAAATACGCATCGCGCCTGCTCGGCGCCGCTGAAGTATGTCGATTTGATCGGCAAACTCGTGCGCATCGGCTCGCACGTCTACACGCGCTGCGTGCAGTGCGCGGGCGTTTTTATGGTGCAGAATAATAGCATCACGAACGCTGGCTTCACGTGCGCCCGTCACCTGCAGATTGGCGACGCGACATGCTACACACATCTGCAGGAGTTTGTCACGCGACACACGCACGAGATTCGCGCAACGTCCTCGACAGCGTCGACAGGCGCCTTTGCCGATGGCGGCCAGATTGTGCCGCTCGTCGAGCGCTTCACGACGCTCGATGCAAAGGGAGACGAACAGACGCACGTGCGCGTCAACGGGCAGTTGCAAATCCTATGCGCGCCGTCGCACGTCAAACCAAAGAGCTCGCCACTCGACAAAATGTTCTGCATCGGCACGCCGTGCTTCGCCGAGGACAAGTTCAAATCCAACGTCGAACTTCTCTCGTGGGCCGCGCAACTCGGCGAGGAGACAATGTCGACGCGCGTCATAGCGCGACGCTTTGGCGCCGTTGCGCAAGATGAACTTGCGGCGTCTTCAGCAATTTTATCGAAAGCAGCAAAGACATTGTCGTCGACTCTATCGACTGCTGGCAGTGGTGGGAAAGACCAAATCATTGTCAATTCCACCGTCGGCGCCGGCGAAGAAGAAGCTGATGGCATGGCTGCGAGCGAGGAACTCGAGTTGCTTGAAGCCGAGAAACTGCAACTTAACGCGCGTCGCGCGCTTTTCACCGATGAGGGCTACGCCGATCAGCTTGCCGCCATCGAGGCGCGGTTCGCCGAGGTACGCGAGAAGATCGCCGAAGTCAGTCGCATTGCCGACGCCGCCGCTGCGGCAGTCGAGGCCGCCGAAACGACAGAGAACAGTGCCGGCCTTTTGTTGGCTGACGCCGAACGCATGTCGAACGAAGCAATCGACTCGGGCGCGGTGCTACAACGCGTGGCAATTACGTGTGCGTTCTGCTACACGCGTTGTGAGCGTCACGGTGTGTTCACGCGCGTCAACGTTCTCGATGTCGACAATCTTTTCGTCGAGCCGCTCTGGCAGCGCAAGATAACGACACGCGGTCGCATCGATATCTGGTTGTGTCGCACGGACTTCGCGCGCGTCGAACGCTTTCTGCGCTCCAACACGCTCGTTATGGCGTCGGATCTGTGGGACGCACTCGTTGAGATGAAGCGACGCATGTTCGTTCGCCGCACGGCCTTTCAGCACGGCAAGAAATAAGAAATAAATCTCGGTTGCAAAGCGAAACGCATGTAATTCTCTTTGTTTTATTTGAATTCGACTACTATAAATGGAGTCTGCCGCTCAAGGCGCCGAAATCCGATTTTGTAACTCGATTTTCGACCCTATTCCGTTGTCCGATCGACCTAATTTTGATTGCATTCGAAGCAGAAGTATCGTATTTACAAAAAACTCATTTAGATCGCCTCGCGCGCGCGGGAGATTTTGAGGCTGTAGGCAGTGGGATTTTTCTGGTTCTCGTCGAATCCGCCTGGATTTCACATGGCATACAAACGCATGTACAGAGATCTTGCATTACTCTGAAATTTGATGTACATGATATCTACATCGTATTACACACATATATTAAATTTCAGGTCAATCGGATACTTCACTGCGACCCTACATAGACCCGGAGCGATTCGGTCCGATTTGCGAAAATAACCAGAAAAATCCCACAAAAGAACCAGAAAAATCCCACAAAAGAACCAGAAAAATCCCACGGAAATGGAACCTTGATGTTCGAAAAAAGAACATCTGCCGATTTGGTGCGAATCAAAATTTCTTTGTACGTTCTGTTGAAATCAGCAAATAAACAAAAAATTAGCACTAAATACTTGTAAATTTTGATTTTCGGGGTTTCAGGCCGTGGGATTTTTCTGGTTCTGCCGGTGGATCGCGAAAAAGGCCGTGGGATTTTTCTGGTTCTTTTGTGGGATTTTTCTGGTTATTTTCGCAAATCGGACCGAATCGCTCCGGGTCGATGTAGGTCTATATTGGGATATCCGATTGATGTCAAATTTGGTATACATGTTATTTACATCATATTAGATGTATATGTTGAATTTCAGGTCGATCGGATACCGCGTTGTAGGTCTGCATGGACCCGGAGCAATTCGGTCCGATTTGCGAAAATAACCAGAAAAATCCCACAAAAGAACCAGAAAAATCCCACAAAAGAACCAGAAAAATCCCACGGACACGTTCACGATCCACCGGCTTAACCAGAAAAATCCCACGGGAATCCCACAGACAATTCGAAAATCTTGCCGTATTGGTTAAATCTAAAATTCTGTTGTCGAGCGCAAAATGCGAAAAATTAAAAACCGCAAATACAAAAAATGCGGCCGCCCCTTCGCCCCAACAAAAATCGGCAATTATGGCTACAGTTGTCGACTCGACGTGTGGCGTGTGTCTCGAAACTTTCAGTGACAAGTCAACAATCAACGGCTGCACACACAACTTCTGCTTTGTCTGCATCGAGATCTGGAGCCGAACGGCAAACTCCTGCCCGCTGTGTAAGGCTGCATTCACCGAGATTCGCTGCTTGGAGCAAACTTTGACTGGCAAAGAAAACGAACAAAAGCGCAAGGCGCAACTTGTGAAAAAAGTCAAGCCGAAACGCCAGCGTGCCGAGTTTGACGACGACGAACTTCGCCGCCTTGGTGTTTATGATGACGACGACGATTGGAGTGGCAATTCGATGAACAACTTTATTGTCAACGACATGCCGTCGAACGAGCCCGACGCCGAATTTACCGATTCCGAAGAAGACGACGTTGTAGCGGCCTACCGCGAGCGACGTCGCGCGCGTCAACAAAACGCACCGCCATCGTCGCCGCGAATTACGAGAACCATGACGCGACGCACGCGAACAACAACGACAACAACGACGCGACGCATCATTGTTCTCGACGCTGATGACGACAACGACGATGATATTCAGATTCTCAGCGTAACGCATCAAACGCGCTCGACGGTGTCGCGAAATTGAATCAAATCGACGGAAAAAAATATTTAACGACTCGATTGCGACCGCCGCAAAATCTTCCGCAATGAGTCAAATTATTCCTATGATGCCTTTGGCCGACGTGCTTGCCGGCAAGAGAAGTCCGAAAACTCCGCGCGCCAAGCCAGCCAAAAAAGCCGTCGCGCCTGGCGCGCCGCGCAAAACAAAGCCCGCGGCAACGGCGCGAAGTTTGTTTCAAGCCGCGGTGGCACCCGTGAAAAAGCCGCGCGCGTCGAAACCTCGGCTGGCGTTGAAATTTGTGTTTGTTGTAAGCAACGAGGAGACGCATGATTTGCTCGGCGCCTACGCGAGCGAGATTGGCGCCAACAAACGCGTTTGGGCAGAGGCGGCCAACAACGTGCAGGGCTGTGTGATTCGCAAATGTCCCGTCGTGAACGAATGAAAGATTTATTAGTCGCTCACTGCTTTAGCACGCGCTGCGCGCATCTTTCCAAGCAGAGATCGCTGGAGCGCAGTGCTGCTCGATGAGCGCGTCGTTGGCACAACGCGCGTATGCCGAGACGCGTAGTTCGCGCGGTTTGCTCGGCGTCTTTGCGTGCGTAGCGCTGATTTTGTTTCTCGACTGGCACTGCAATTCGATGGGCGTCCGCGCATTGGCTCGATTGTGGGCGCTGATGTACGACGCGTTTTCCGACCGCTTCACGTTTCCCGTTTTCGGAGGTTGGGCAATTATAATGTGTATTTACTGGCTCGTTGCGGCGCCGCTGCTTTACGTCGATGTCTATCAAGAGCCGGCATCGCTGTGCGCACGCCGATTACCGACAGCGCGGGCGTTCGCAATTGAGGGATCGCAACACAACGCTTCGCTTAGAACACTGCTGATTGTTGTGTTGGGCAATCAGATTCTTGTCATGTTACCGTGTCTCTTCATGTTGCAGTGGCTGTTTGGGTTGGTGCGCTGGCCGTGGCCAGCGGGAATCCGAATGCATCGCGAGTTGCCGTCGCTCTTCACCATTGGCTGGCAATGCGCGCTAAGCGCCCTGCTCGGCGAGCCGGTTTTCTATTTTGCGCATCGTCTGTTGCATACGAAGATACTCTTTGCGCGCGTTCATAAGATTAGGCATAGTTTCGGCGCGACTCTGCCGATTGCAGCGGCGACGCTTTACGCGCATCCGCTAGAAGTGGTGCTATGCAACGTTCTGCCGCTGGCGCTGCCGGTGTTTTTGATTGGCACACACGTTGTTGTGTGGTTTATTTCAATCATCTTCGAATGGACTTTCGTCATGCTGGGCCGCAGCGAGTATGACTTGCCCGCGTTATCGTTGCTGGTGCCACGCGACGAGTTTCTCGACGTGCATCATCAGTACGCCGACGGCAACTATGGAGCGATGGGCTGGCTCGACGCGCTTCTTGGCACGCGCTCGCGGCATAGTGCGAAGAGGAGGGAAATAAACGTCTCTGCATTGTAATTCATTGACGCGCGTCGAATCGTCGAAAGAGGCGCGAAAGCGCGTCGGTGAAAATGTACGCCGGCTCGCGCACCACCATGCCATTCGCATCGACCGCGCGTTTGACTTGCGTGAAGCTGCTTACGCCCAGCTCTTGAAAAGCGGCGGGATTCAACTTGTCTCGAGGATACCAAACTTCTTTGACCGACAGTTCCTCGTTCAGTGCGGAGCCGTCGATGTTGTTGACAAATGCCACAAACGCCTCGGCGGTGCGTTTGTCGAGGAAAAACGCACCAGGCTCGAGCTCGTTGCCGATAGTGTCGCGGCGATCGATGCGCCAAATTGCGTCGTGCGTCTCGGCGAGTCGTTGAATTTGCGTGCCGCGCGAGACAACTTCGCGTGCGAGCTTTTCGGCCGCGTCGAGGGCTTTCTTTGCCGATTTTGCGGCTGCGCGGAGATGTGAGATGATTTTCTCCGTCGATCGTTGCTCGCGTGCAATTCTTTCCGCCTCTTCGGTCGGCACTTCGTTGATTACGATATTAAGCTCGCTGAATTCGGTGCGCGCTCGTGTGAGTTGATTCGACGCCTCCTGAATATCGGAATTGAGTTCTTGGTAATTCTCGTCGTCTTCGGTCTCTTCCTCGTTGAGGCCGGCGTTCGGATACACGCCCCACTTGCCGCCGACAAGATACTTCTTCGACTCGCTTGACTCGCTTCCCTCTCCCATAGAATTTTCGCTTTCGTCGTCATTGGTGCGAGAGCGTTTGTTTTCTTTTGGACCGGCGTCCATGAATTTGTTTGCATTCGGCGCAGGCGCTGCAACGGCAGCGTAGAGTTTGTCAACCACTGCGCTTAGGTTGCTCATGGGTGATTGACTTTTGTGCAATTGCTGCGCTCGAATAGCATTTGAAGCAACAAAAACTCAGACTCCAGATTCTTTATTGTGATATTGGTAGAAACATTTTCGGCACGCCGGAGCGTACTTTGCTGCGACGTCGATAAGCGCCGAGCCGCCGCCCAGTTTCACTGTGAACGCGGCGTCTTCTCCGCAAAAATCACAAACGGCGGCGAAAAATTGTATGTCATCAACGAGCGCCGTCATCGGTGCTATGCTGGGCCACGGATCGCCGTTTACATCGCTACTCAGCGCTGCGACAATGACGAGATTGTTTTGCTGTGCGGCCTGAAGGCAAAATGTCGTCAAGTCGCCCGGAGAGAAAAACTGGCCCTCGTCGATTCCAATCACTGCCTTCTCGACGCCTTCCAGAGAAAACTCGGAGAGTTTCTCGACCACGGTCGCGACAATGGGCGTCGAATTGTCACGCGAGCTAAGCAGACCCTTGCGATCGTCTTCGTTGCGCACATCGATGGCGTTCTTGAGGGCTATAATGCGTTTCTTTGCGTGTTGATGTTTTCGAAGGAGGCGCTTCAATTCGGTCGACTTTCCCGCGCACATTGGGCCGAGCAAAAGAACAATTTTTCCGCTCATCGCGCGCGCACTCGGGTGAGGAAGCAAAAAGTTAGTTTCATTTTCATTTCCGCGCCTTCGCGTAGCCGATGGCAAGCGCCTGCGCCTTAGACTTTGCGAGACGCTTGCCGCCCGGTCCGCTGTGCTGCTCGCCGTGGTAGTATTTGCGCACGGTTTTCGCGACAATTTTCTCCTTTGATTTCGAGATTCCCGACTTGGACTTGCGTGCCATATCTGCGGCAACGGCGCGAAATCATATTTGTTGCGCGAATGCATTTAATCGTAAACGCGCCTGAATGCTAGAGAACGATCTTACTTCTTCTCAAGGTACGAGTCAGTTGTGTGGGCGTGCGGAGTAGTTAATTTCTTCTGCGGTCAGACTGCACTTTCGTAATGGTTCTAAAGGCGATCGGCAAAGGCAAGAGCAAGAAATACGAAATACTCTCCGAGAAGAAGCACGGCGGAAAACGCAAAGTTCTGCAGAAACCTACATCGAAAAAGGCCGCCGTCAAGCGGCTGCGTCAAATTGAGTATTTCAAGCATCATCCCAACGCGTAAACGTGCAAATGAGTGAACCAAACGCGACGGAGAATTCTCCCGCGCAAATCGATGTTGCAATTGCGCAAGCTGACGAACCAATTGTTACGCGAAAAATCGTCGAACTCGGTGCATTTCTCTGCAGTTTAACAGGAGAGGAAAATGAAACGTGGCAAACGGAGTGCTCAAAATCGAAAAAAGAAGCTTCAGGTGAAACGTTTTACAGAGTCGTAATGAAATACTACCGCGACGACGGCACATCGAAACAAAGAGTTATCGAAGCGCTCAGCGATGGCAACGATAGTCTTATTGGAATTTGGGCGCCGTAAAAAAATCGAGTAAAGATTTACACGTTGTTTTGTTTTGAGTTTACACGTTTTTCACTTCCCCGATGCAGCGCAGCTCGCCGTTCTCGCGCTTCGCAAATTGCATACCGAGTCTTTTCCATACGTCGGCTTTTTGTGGTTGAATAGGCTGCGTTGCTCCGTCGCGCAAGGGCATCGCAAAATGTGCGAGCACCTCGTAACATAGCCACCGCAAAACAACGTGTGTTGCGCCACTAGGTGCTTTTGCATTGCCGAGCAGAGTGGAAACGGATAAGAATTCTCCGGTGTCGTGCATGTAGAATCGTGGAGCGTGTTCAGCCGCTCCGTCGTGATCGAGTGCATAACCGGTGAATATAATGTGTGATTCACCTATGCCTTCTTTAGGCACGTGCTCTGCGCCAGCAAAACCAACGACACGTAAAGTCATAACACAAGTGTGGTGCGTCGATTATATATTTTTAGAGGCCACCAAAAGATTTGTGAAACGTTTCTTGTATCACTTCACATTCAAATAATGAATGGAAATGCCGAATTTAAAACGGGTGACGCGCCCGTTGTCGAAGATACGAATTATCAGCGCATGATGCGTCGACTCCGGAGAATCACACGCAAAGGAGGCGAGCTCGACGCCGAAGCGCTCGACGCGCTTGCCAAACAGGAAGAAGAAGCGCGCACGGCGAAGCGACGCAAGAAAACCGACACCGCTGGAGGCGCGGAAGATGATGTTCCGTTTTTGATACAGACAAAGAATGCACGCGCCGCAGCTACTGCTGCCTCGAGCGCGAGAAGGGACACTGCGCTCGGCGATGAAGAGGGCGGCGCAGACGACAACGAAAACAGCGACGACGACGATGACCCGGCGAAAATAGTTCCATCGTACATACGCGACTGCATGGACGAATCTGGTGCCGCTGCGAATACGCCAGCACCGCTAGCAAGCGAGGCACCGAGCGAAGCGCAGCGCGAAGTGATGGATGAGAATTACTACAAACGCGTGCAAGAGGTGATTAACGACGTCAGCATGCCTGGCTCGTTGCCAGCGCTGCCTGTAATTTGGATTCAGAACCTCGTTGTAACTGGCTTCAGCGACATGTCGGTCAACATCGAATTCCTCATTCCGCACCTCATGGAGGCCGGAATCTACCAGAACAAGCGACGCTTTGTTGCAATGACGCGCCGGACGTGCCATCCGCGCTCGTCGACACTGGCGTTTAACAACGGCAAATTCGTCAACACCGGTGCACAGACTGTCGAAGCGGCGATGATGTCGATACGCGCGTTTGTCGACAAGATCGCCAGCGTCGAGACGCAAATCTCGCCCGGCGTCTTCATTAGACCGTACAGCGAGATGGCGATTCGCAAATTCACAGTGCACAATATGGTCGGCTCGACGCGCACGCCATTCACGATAGATCTCGAAGCGCTTGCGCGCTACTCGTTTGTGACGTATTTTGAGAAACTCTTCGTCGGTGCCATTGTCACGGTGGCGGGCATCTCGAAGCGCGCCGAAGACAAGGACGTCAAAGCGCTCGTATTCAAAAGTGGCAACGTCGTCATTACGGGCACCAAAACAACGGAACACATCCGCGCCGTCAATCAATTGATCTATCCGTATCTCGCACGCTGTGCCGTGCAGAGCGGCACCAATGTTACAAAGTCGCGCCAGCGACGCTTCGAGGCCGACAAGCGCAAGGCGACCGCGCTGCCGTCGAACTCGTCGAGTATTATTCAAATAGATCCGAAGTACCTCGTTGCCGAGTTTCAGGCCGTCAACAACAACCGGGAGCCGGCACGTCTTGTTCTTGAGCGCGAGCGTGCCGAGAATCACGACGCCCTACAAAACATCCCGAAGGAGGCGCTCAACATGCTAGCGATACAAAGCATGAGCAACGACACCGGCACTCGTGTCGCTGCAACTTCGTCTGATCGTCTGCTGTTGGAGGGGCCAAAAAAAAGTCGTGGCGTCGAAATTGTCGACAAAGAAGCGGCGCGTGTCATTGGCGAGTAGAAACGGAGTTTATTCACGTTTCGCAGATTGCGTTTGCAGCGCGCGAAATGCCGCTTCTCGCTGTGCGTCGACGGTGTCGAGTAAAACACCGATTTGCCGTACACATCGTTTGAACAAGTTCTCGACTGTCTCGGTGCCTTGTCGATCTGTGTTGATTTTGTAGTAACCGGTAGCGCCGTCGGCAAAGTTTCGGATTTCCTCTCTGAATCCGTGCGACGGTCTTTTGCCGTTGTATCGCGTCTTTCCTGGCGAGCCGTCTAGAAATATTGTCACCACGCGTGCGCCTTTCATGTGAGTGAGAAATTCCACTTCGTCCGTCTGTAGCAAGTCGTCGATCACAAAAATCCGCGCGCCGTCGGCGCGTTTCAATTCCTTCTCGATCTGTGTTTGCAAATAAGCAGCCCAAACTTGCCACGTCAACGACATGCGTGTGAGGGTGTAGAATTCATCGTACGCATCGGCGTACGTTACTGACTCTGGCGGGGCGGTGCTGGAGTTCTCGGCGAATTGAGAGACGTCGATATCGTACGCCTTGTTATTGCAGCGCGGTTCGCGGAAATTCCGCTCTTCAGTGCCGAGAAGTTCGGCGAGAAATCGCTCGATAAGCGGGCGAATCGAGAGAATTTTCGCCGGCGGCGAGACGCTTGCAGCGAAGCGTTCGGCCAGCGCTGTTTTGCCACTGCGTGGATGTCCGGCGAGAATTACAAGCGAGTAAACTTTCTCGGTCATTTGTTTTTTTGTTCGCAACTGGCTAATGAACGCGAAATTATAGAGTAAGATCTGAGAATGGCGACAAAACCACCAAAACGCAAACAAGAAGGCAGCGGCGACGACGACAAGGACGACAAAAGATCTGCCAAAAACAGGCCAGAAGCACGCGACCGCGACTCTCTCGCTGGAACAACGCGCGACATTGCCGTGGCGCGCGGCTATCTTGTCGAGAATCTCGATTTAGAGGGAAAAGTCATCGCCGATTTGTTCAACGAATTTCTCACCACGGCTCCCACCGACCTTTTGTTTTTCGGAGAGCGTTTGCAAATCGAACTTGCCGAATTGCTCAAAAACAACACCGGGCACACTCTCTACTTTGACGTCACCTTGTGTATTTTTGCTTTGGCCGATTCGGCTGCCGGCCACCAGTGGATGCTTGTAGCACCTCGCAAGAAAATCGAAACCGTTCTCGCAGCAATAGCGGAGAAAGAAGGCGGCACAAAGAAGTCAACGAAGAAACCAAAGAAAAAGAAGTCTCCTGCTCCTCCAAATCAACGTCAGAGCGGAGACAACGACGACAGTGAGCAAACAGAGGTGGAGGAATCGTACGAAAACCCGTTCGATCTCGAAACGGCTCGACTCGCTTATATAACAGGCGGAAAGAAGGCCAGTGACGCGGTTGGTATCGCTCGCCTAATTCAGCGATTTCTTTCGGAAATGCAAGTTGTGCTGCCAAATCGTGTGTCGATTACGATTCGCGACGTGTCACTTTGGCAGTTGATCGACAACGCGGTGCAAGAGATATTCAATCGCGTCAAGCGGGTGGTGTATAATGTGGAGAAAGAGGTCTTCGAGCGCGAATTTCCGTATTTTTTCGTCGTTTTCGACGTAGAAACGGGCAATTTGCGAGTCGAGACGCAGGACAACAATAGCGATTTCCTCGTGTTTTCGACAAAGGACTTGCTACACGTTTTTTCATACCGTGCATTCTACCCTGTGCATTTTGTGCCATTTTACGCGAAGCTTCTCAATGGCATCGAAGAGATGCGCGGCAACAACAAAAATGCCACTTCGATAACGGATTTCGACGTCACCTACGCACTGAAACCGCTGCGCAAGTTCATCGAAAGCAACTTTCACATCAAGGAAATACAAAAACAGCTGCTCGTCACAACGGTGCTCTTCAATCCCGCCGGCTGTTCGTTCGCGGCGCTCGACATGAAACCGAGCGTCGATCCGCGTAAACTGAGTTCCTACGTCGCGCAGCTCGACAAACGCCTCGAATTGTCAGGCGAGAAGGTGCTCTTTTCCACTTACGCCTACGTGATGGAACGCATGAATTTCACGCCACAAGCCTCGCCAAACATCGACAACCCGTCGATGACAGAGGCGGAGCGCGATGAAATGCAGATTGTGACGGGTGCTCTGGGTGGTGATCAGCGACAACAAGTCGAGTCGCCGCTCGACCCGAAAGCGCGTTCGTTTTGGCGCGGAACCTCGCCTAACCAGAAGAAGCTGAACGATTTGTGGCGCAAGCATTGTCTTTTCGTCGGCTATCCGCAAACCGTTGCCGGTGAACTGATCTGGTTGGGCATTCTGCTGTACCGCGAGTTCTGCCTGCGTGGACAATCGTTCGCACAAACATTGGAGCGTTTCGACATTCTCCAACAGGCCTACGGGCACACGGCGTGTCAAACGCTGCGTCTGTTGCTTTTTTATCGCCACAATCTTACACCGGACGCGCTCACGGCAGAGTCATTCATGCAAGACATCGTAACTCTCGCGGCGTTGCCGCGCTACGTCGTCAAAATTGCGCCAATGCCGGCACACCAACGACCCAACCGCCTCTACATGTTTAGCGCCGGACGTTTCCAAGGAGTGCTGGAGAATTTGCGCGACACTCTAGAAATTGTGCCTTTTGGCGATCTCAAAAAGCAAGACGCCGAAGCAATTCGCGCTGCGGCGTATTTTTACCAATACGCATGCTACGCGACATCGTATGCCAAAGTTCCGACTGAAATCGACATACGCAGCTTGGAGGCTGCCGAAAAGTCCAACAAAGTCAGAAATCACTGGTCGTACGAGTGGACGGTGTATAATCTCGCTGTTGTTTTGTTCGACGCCGACAACGCCGACGCAATTCTCGATAAATTTCTCAGCGTGCGAATGCGCGAGTACGTTTCCGACAAGAAGCCCGACATTTCCAAGAGCACGGTCGATCTGCGTCTCGTTGACGACGTTGTCGCTGCGACGACTTTCCCTCTGCCGACCGGTCTCTATTTTAAGGGAGAAAAACTCGAGAAAAAACTCGAAAACATTCGCATAGCGGACCCGAACACCGCTATCTGGATTACGCGTGAATCACGCGAATTGCGTGGCCAGAATACTCAAGGGTTGTCTTCGGAAGAGCTTCGCGAACGTCTCATATCACGCGTCGCTGGCGACGTTGTGCTTTTCTCAAATCCGAGCGTACGTCGCATCCGCACAATTCTGGCGCCGCAAGTTCTAATCGAGTTGAGCGAACCCGCTGAGCCGGGAGCTATGGCTCTGGACGACGACGATTTCCCTGAGTTCTCCGAAGAGAAACAACCGCGTTTTCCTCCTCCGCCACAAGATGTGAAAGCGTTCGATGGCTTCCAGGAACCCGACACGCAGAGCCTCGTGCGGGATTATCTGCGAAATATTCTTGCAATCGGCCTCGCAAATTCGGTGTGGCGCGAGGCGTTTCGGTTCGCTGTGCAAATCTACCGACAAGCGCGGAACCCAAACGGGTACTACCAGGGCACTTTCGATCTTTGGCGCCGACTGCTTGGGAAACAAAACGTGCTCGCCAACAACGCGTCGTCGGTTTTGATGCGACAAATTGGCAAAGTAATGCAGGATCGATTCTACGCGATATCGGACGCAAGCAATGATTTGCTCTTGTCGCGCAACCAGTTTCTTCGCGAGATTTGGCACGAGGCGCGCGACACTTTCGACAGCGACTACCTCGAATTAGACGAGGGATACAAGGCAAATCTGCGTGCATCGCAGCACACGTACCTGCTCGACGAGGGACCCCTGGGAGATGTTCTGGAAGATCTATTCACCCGCCTCTACACGGTTGTAACTCCAGTCGGATCGCAAGACGCGAGAAAGATTGCCTTCACAAATCGTATAGACAGATACAACGACGTCTACATCACCAACGCCGTAGGCGCCGTCGACACAGATGCAAAAATCTCTCACGATATTGTTGTGGAATTTGCAAAAGACGGCGTCGATTTGGTGAAATTGTTCGGAGAGAATGCGCCGAGTCCTGCCAAAGAGTACAGCGACGTGGCGCGCTATGTTTTAAAAAACAACATGCGCGACGTTCTCTTTTTCTACAACAACGATTTTGTGGATCTTGCCAAGACTGCCGTCGAACTCGTTGCGGAACCAAAGCGCAAAAACGTCGTTTTCTATCTCTTTAAGTTTGTGCTTCACGATCCGAACTACGCGTTAATTTCTGTGCCAAACGACGCCGCACCCGGGTATTTGGCAAAGTTTGTCGACTCGGATGGAAAGAAGGGCTCTCGGACTGCACCATTCAACAACTCACAATCGGAAACGTTTATTGAATTTCTTCGATTGTAAAGCAATTATCACTCCTTCGGTTTACTGCGTTCAGTGTGCTCGGCACTCGCGTAGACGTAGTGAAACGGTCGCTTGAATGTCTGAACGGGATTCGCTAGCGCTTCCGTCTCGCCGTTGAGTTTCCTTCGCGTTTCTACAAATTCTTGCAGGCACGCGCCAGTAATTTTCTCCGTGCGCGCAGCGCCCACAATGCGTTCGATTGCTGCAGCGTCGCCAGCGAGCAGGGGATTGATTCGTTTCAGAGTCGCAGAGAGTTTCTCGGCTGCGCCTGCGATGCCGTGCGCTGCGTCCCTGTACGGACACGGGTAGACTCCATCGCGTTTCTCACTAGCATTGACTTCGCACGACGCACAGCACGACTCGCGAGCCAGTGCGTCTTCGCGCGTCGAACCCTTTCGCATGCGTTCCTCGACGCGCTTCTCGAGCATCGACGTAGTAAACTTCCGCAGACTCTCGAATTGCGCACGGTACTCTCGCTCACGCGCCGGCTCGGTGTTAAGCATGAGAAATTCGCGTATCTGCTCGTCGTCGATTTCGTCGAGACGCAGCGATTTGAGGAACCGGTAAAGATATTTGCGCGCCGCGTGCGCCGCGTGTCCGCTACCATCGACGATGTCGTGTGTGTACTGTCGTGCACAGAGTGGCAGTGCGTATCTTTTGTGCAACAGCGTGACTGGATTCTCCTCAACAACGACGATGGTGTCGGCGAGATCCTCTATGTCGACATTGCTGCATACGCTATGCAGCGCCTCGGTGCTCACAGCAATGCGCGAATGCGATTGTCGAATCGGAATCGAGTGACGCAATGCCGAGGCGCCACCTCCATTGCCATCGCGATCAGCCATTCCAAAACTCACCGGCAAATTGTACAGACGCAGAGAATCAATTTCGGCGCTTGAATTTGAAGCAACAGTCGACGACGCCGACGAAGACGACCCAACAGCCAGCGCTGTTTTGTGAACAAATCCTCCGACTGGAAAATCGTCGTACTGCGTCGGCCGCACTTGTGGGTACACATCTCCGCCATTAAGCGGAAATGCCGCTTCGTCGGGCACGCTTCGCAGTGGCGCCGCAACAATGCCATGCTTCGATTCGCTAGTCAAAATTCGAAGCATCTCCGTAAATACTTCAACATACATAGCGCACGCCGTCGAAAGTGCAATTGTCACAAATCCCGGTGTGTATTCTAGCGCCACTTCGCCGTCTCTCTCAAAAAGCGCTCGCCTCTCGGAAAGTCGATGCAAATCAACGTGAATTCGCGATTGCGCCTGCGATAGAAAATCGATTCGCACCGCGTTATCGCCGACGCGCGCAAATTTCAAATACGGCATCGCAAAACGCAGCAGTGACGAAACGGCCGTGTCAAAAAATAAACGACGCGCCAGAGCTCCGCGTGCCATAACAAATTCGTCGACCGCAAACGAGAGTGCATCGCACAATTGACGCACCATCCACAGCCGCTGCTCGACTCGCAACTGATTTGTTTCCCAGAATCGCGTGACGCACATCAAAAGCGAGGCGTCGCCGAAAAGCACGCGCACAGCGCCATCGGAGCGAAAGAAACGCAGAGTTGGCGCGAGCAGTTGTGTGATTTTCTCCTCTCTCGCATTGTTGCTCGCAGAGACGCCAACCACAGCATCAAAGAAGTGATTGGCTCGGCGACCCTTGCATGCCACGTGCCATCGAATGCAAAAACTCAACAATTTCTCGGCGCCAATTGAATCGACATTCACCGCATCGAACGCGTCGAAAGAAGAGAAGCGCGCCATAGGCAGCCGCAATTCGCGCATCAACGTCTTATCGGTTCGCTCGGCCTTATCGACGCTCGTGTTGAGAATCAAATCAGAGAGACACGGTGCCTCCTTGAATCGCGATTGTGGCAACAATCCGAGGAGAATAAATTCGTTGAATATCTCTTTGGTGTTGCGTCGCCTAAAACCGACTCGCAAAAATACAACTGTCAGCGTGCCGACATCATCGCGCGCGCTTCCGTCAAATATTTTCGGCTTCATCGAGGTTCGCGGTGGCAAAGAAAGATAGCGCACGCTTCTCTGTTCTTCCTCGTGTTTCGCGCCATCGAGCGATTCAACTGAAATCAACATGTAGCGCAGATGTGATTCGCAATAAGGGTTATCACGCGCCCATTCGTGCAAATGTGAGTTGATGAGTGGCGTTGAAAGAAAGTTTCGCGTCACTAGCGCCGCCGCGTCTAGGAGAGACTTGCAGTCGCGAAACAAGCGCTCGGAAGACTGTTTCGTGTGGTCAATCGAGAAGACGGAAACTTTGTTCACAAATCGAAAACGCCAGCAACCGTAAAATTGCGATTCTGGTTCGGTCATACGTTTTCGCGATATTTGACGGGAAAAGGCGCCAGAGAAAATGACTTCGTTTCCAAACTTAATTTACGTTGGAACTGGCATCGTTCCGCTGAATTTCAAGTGCGCTGAAATTTGCACGTTCACGAATCCGACGGGAAACATGTCTTATGCGGTGAAACTTCGACTCGCTGAAGGCGGCGCCGAAATCGAATTGCTTCGCGCAAACTTGCTCAAGGATTGTGTTGGGTACATGCGCCTTTCTAACGAACTTGTCGATGCACGAAAATTTGGAGACAAAACTGCCATCGACGATCTTACGTTTGAAATGACCAAGTATTGTGGGGTGCTCGCCGACGGCATCGACGACGAACATGTGGAAAGAATGGAGAAAAAGGAAGAACTTCGAGCAGGGAAAAAGGCAAAAGCGATGAATTAAATGGAATAGATGTGCATTTTGAATTCGTTTTCCCGATTTTCAGGGCAAAAAAGCGCAAGAGAAAAATGGCTTCGCCTTCAAACTTTATTTACGTCGGGACTGCGATTGTTCCGCTGGATTTCAAGAGTGTGGAAGTATGCACCCTTGCGCATCCAACTCTGAAAGGAGAAGCTTCATACGCCGTAAAACTTCGACGCGCTGACAGCGACAAGGAAGTTGTATTGCTCCGCACCGAGGTGCTAAAGGACTGCTTTTCATTCATGCGCGTTTTCAACAGCCTTGTTCAAGCACACATACGCGGCGAAGCGACTCGTGCCGACGATCTGACGTATGAGTTGGTCGACTTCTACATGCTGCGTGCGAATGGAATCGACGGCAAACGCACCGAGGAGAAGAACGAAGAAGACCGCATTGTGAAAAAGGCAAAACTGTTGAACTGGGTTGAATAAATGCGCATTTTCAATTCGTTTGTGCAACGGCATTATTTACGCGTTGCGGAGCGGCAGCGTTGTCTTTTCCGTCGTTGTCGTCGTCTTCATCGTTGTCGTCGTCGATAAACAATACTTCATCGTCTTCATCGTCGTCGTCTTCATCGTCGTCGTCTTTTTGTTTGCGCCGCTTGCGTTTCACGGCGGTTCGCTTCTGCCCAGTCTCTTTCCACAGAACGACAGAATTCACGGCCGCCTTGTCAATGCCGCACAATTTAAGCATTTCGCTTCCGTCGTAGGTGTGTTTGAGGTACACGAACTTCTTACTCCTACCCTCTTTCACTGACTGGTCGGCGTGCATGCGAATTTTTACACCAGTGTTCGAGAAGAGAGCGTCGAGGCTGGGCTGGAGTTCACGAACCATTTCTGTGAGCGTACGAGCGATTTCGGCGCGCGTTTTTTCGTTGGAAGGCACGAAAGTCAGGCCCGGCTCTACGGGTAGGATGGTGGCATAGTTTTCCCACCACATCACATGGCACCCAAAATCTCCTGCCTCCAGCCGTGCGTTGGCTGAATTGCGAATTGTCGTGACGCGCCGAGTGATGCGGTCCATGACGGATTTTACCGCGCGCACTTGCGCCGCCGAAATTATCGAATGCGAATTCTCGAGCAGTTCACGAAGCGAACCAGCTTTGGCAGCGCGAATTTGATCGAGGCGGTGTTTTGCAAATGGGTCGCGTTGTTCCTTGACGAAATCCGGCATCGGCACCACATCGCCACATGGAGAGTTGCATTTCGGACAAATGCGCGGCTTCGAATTGTCGGCGAATTGCTTGTCGGCGCATTGGAGGCAGATGACATGCGCGACCGGTCTACACGTTGTTATGATTGCCGGTATCATGCCCGGTGAAAGGCCGAGATCATTCATGCATATCGGGCACTGAAACTCTGGCGAATATTGCGTAAACTTTGGCGCCACAATCACCGACGTGCTCGAAGTCGAAGAAGTCATTGTGTGTTTTTCACGCCGTCGGCAAGCGAACGGTGAAAATAATGACTTCTTTTGACGAATCTACAGTTGCGGGAGCGAGACAAGACCATTGTCGATTTGTTGGTATTTTCTGGTCTCGACAAACAAGCGTTTGTTGAATTCGACAAGCGCGCAATGGAATTGTTTTTTCGTGAATTTCCCAACATTACGAATGCGTGGATGCTGCAGGCGTTTGAAATTTGCAAGTTTCTTGTTGAGGAAGACGAAGGGCGTGTCAAAGACGACGATGTGTCAGAGCAAAATGAGAAAAATTTTATACTCGAAGCACTGCGTATTATCGGGAGTCACGCGGGAATCACAAATAGAATGTAAAAAAA
>Ga0075030_100001238_pt1 | contig 22940 bp, 24 predicted proteins | sample LitLauG_LLR_2012_FD_71393 | JGI IMG/M metagenome (GOLD analysis project Ga0075030, IMG submission 71393) | Freshwater sediment microbial communities from Pennsylvania, USA - Little Laurel Run_MetaG_LLR_2012 | ecosystem: Environmental > Aquatic > Freshwater > Creek > Sediment | place: USA...
CGTCTACGGCGTGCCCTCCCGGTTGACCGGGGATGACCCCCAAAAGCTCGCCGGCCAGTTAAAGAAGGAAGCAGCCATCAGGCGCGACGGCAAGAAAGCCCTGAAGCCTTCGAGCGTCGAGGTCCTCAATCGGGAAGATGGCCCAGTGATCGTTTACCTGTTTCCGCGCAGCAACGAAATCAGCCAGCGGGACCGGCGTCTCGAGTTCGATGCGAAGATCAACCGTCTGGAGCTCACGCAGTCGTTCTACCCGGAGGACATGATGTACCAGGGCAAACTGCAGCTCTGAGTTCTAGCGGCGCGCCCGGCCAGGATGGCGGCGTCCACCTTTTGCTTCAGCAGCGCGCGGGACGTATCCTTATCCTGATTCATTCCCGGGCGCGTCCGGCGTCCGCAAATGATCAGTGTATAATCATCTCACGATGCTTGCGAATCTGGTTGGGCTGTACGAATCCCTCCCCTTTGCCGCGATTCACGGAGAAGCTTGATTTCCGGATGCTGACGCGCCAGTTCGTCCACGATCCCTTGCTGCCTGGCGGCCGCGTAAGCACGCGGCAACACCAAGGCAACCTGCATCCCAAGCAGACTGATGGCCGGTGAGACGCCTTCGGCCGCAGACGGGCGGTTTGACGAAGATCTGGGAATGTGGATCTGGGTCTCTCCTCGGGCGGCTGTTGCCTCTGGCGGTGCACTATTTCTGGATCGCGACGGCGTGATTGTCGAAGACCCCGGATACCTTTCGCGCGTCGCGGACATAGTCATCATCCCAGGATCTGCCGGCCTGATCGCGGAGGCGAATCGCTTGGGTGTTCCGGTTGTGGAAGTGACCAACCAGGCCGGCTTGGGCCGGGGATATTACGGATGGAACGAATTCCGGAAGGTGGAAGAGGCGATCGCGTGCGAGTTGGCCCGCAGTGGCGCTGCACTCGACGCAGTGATCTCCTGTCCCTACCATGCCGAAGGGATAACCCCCTGGAGGCACCCCCACCATCCCGGGCGTAAGCCGCAGCCGGGCATGCTCCTGGCGGCAGAACGGTTACTGCCGATCGACCTGAAGCGCTCGTGGATTGTCGGTGACAAGCTGGATGACTTGCTGGCGGGCTACAACGCCGGATTGCGTGGTGGACTGCACGTGCTCACGGGCCAAGGCCGTACCCAACGGCAGGCTGTCACGGAATGGCATCCGCGGGATTTCGACGTGCGCTTCAGCGACCAGTTGGGCGAAGCCACCGTTTTCTTGCATGCGATCAATATTTCGGGGGAGGACAAATGAGCGAGTCTCTAGCGATAATCGAACAGGAATTCCCGGTAAGGCCTTTGACGAAGTGACCGCTTGGCGGCAGTTACTACGCGGTTGCCGAAGAAAGCACCGCCGGGGACCATGATCAAGTCAGCACGTTCCGGGCTTTATTCACGAACCAGCAGGTGGCCGGACCAGAGGCGAAGGTGGGGCGCGGCGAGGAACGCCGGAAGCACGATGCACCGCCGAGGGGATCAGCTCCGGGTATGGGAGAATTCCTTCGTAGCGGTAAGTTCGCAGCCTGCGGCCCGGCAGTCCGATTGAACCATTTCCCAGACCAGTGACTCAAATGTGCGCGCGGTAGACCAACCCAGTTGGGCGCGCGCTTTTGCCGGGTTGCCAACCAAACTGTCGACTTCCGCAGGGCGGTACAAGCGTGAATCTATGGTTATGTATTTTCGATAATCCAGACCAGCAAATCCGAAGGCGGTTTCAGCGAATTCCCGGACAGTGTGAGTTTTTCCGGTGGCGACTACAAAGTCACCGGGCTCGCGTTGTTGCAGCATCCGCCACATGGCATCGACGTAGTCGGCAGCGTGCCCCCAGTCTCGCCTGGCATCGAGATTGCCGAGTCGCACTTCGTTGGCCTTGCCGGCGAGAATCTGCGCGACACCCGAAGTTATCTTGCGCGTGACGAATTCATAACCCCGGCGCGGGGACTCATGGTTGAAGAGAATCCCGTTGGAGGCATGGATCTCGTAAGCCTCGCGGTAGTTCCGCGTCAGATCAAACCCCGCAACCTTGCTGATGCCATACGCCGATCGGGGGTGGAAGCGGGTATTTTCGGTCTGCGGCGTCTCTGAGACTTTGCCAAACATTTCGCTGGAGCCCGCGAAGTACAAACGGCACGTCGGAACGACGTCGCGCAGTGCCGCCAAAACATGATGAGTGCCGTTGATATTTGTGTTCAGGGTCGAGAATTCATCATCAAAGGAATAACTGACGAAGCTTTGGGCGGCCAGGTGATAGCACTCGTGCGGCGCCACGGATCGAAACACGTGGTGGACGCTCGGGAAACTTTCGAGGGAGCCAGCGTGCAACTGGATGCGATCGAGGATGTGTTTGATCCGAACCAGCCTGTGGCTTGGATCCTCGAGCGCCACACGACGCACAACGCCATGGACCTCGTACCCTTTGGCCAACAGCAGTTCCGCCAGATACGATCCATCTTGCCCGGTAATGCCCGTGATCAGGGCCTTGCGATTCATCGGATTTGGCGATTACCTTTCTTATTCAAGTTGAGATCCGGCGCGAATACGAAGAATTTCACGGTTCTGCAACTCCCGGGATGGAACGTATCTATGATATCGAAGTGAGCGCCCGGGACGGAGCGGCCGTGTTAGGGATGGGTTCCGCAAGGGCAGGTTATAGATAGGCCCCAGCCGGGAGGATCAGACGCCGGAAGAACACCTCTTGCCTGCGATAAACCCCCAAGCTGCGGAGCGCCCCATCCACGGCCACGTAGTCCCGGCTTGGCAACGTCATTACTGCTTGGTCCCAACCGCGATTATCGAGGTGGGGGGCCACGGAAGGTATCTGTCGATGCGACGCCACAGCCAAACGAATCGATCAAAAACGGACATCATTCTCGGGCTCAGCGCTGTACTCTTGAGAAGCCGGCCGCTTATATACCAGCCCGGTCTGGATACACGATTGAATTCCAGGATCCGGTCGACGTGAAATCCGGCCAGTTCCATCTTCTGCCGGAGTTCCTCGTGCGAATAGCGTCTATGGTGGCCTAACGCCCGGTCCAGCGTTCCGTAAATTCCCTGGCCATGCGGTACCAGAATAATGGCTTTTCCACCCTTGCCCAGCGCCGCATGGATATTGCGCAAGGACCCGACATCGTCGGCGACATGTTCGACTACATTGAGGCATACTACCGTATCCATTTCACCCTGCAACCCGGCGAAATGATCGGTATTCAAGAGGTCGCAGTGGCGGATGACTACGTTGGGCCGGTGCTGAAACCGGGTGACTAACCGCGCCAGGTGCTCCTCGTCGATATCGCTGGCAACATACAGAGACTTTCTGGGGACCAGTGCATGAGTCAAATTGCCGATCCCGGCGCCAATCTCGAATACGCGATCGCCAATATAGGGACGAATGGTGTCCGCCATCCACCCGTTGAAGTTCCTCGCGAGCTCCAGTGCGTGCAGAGTTTCCGGGCCGGAATCTTTATAGATATCGCTGGTGAAGGCATATCTGAGAATCAACCACACAGCCTCGATGGCATCTTTGAGCCCGATCTTCTTACCCTCTTCATAGGTTCGTCCGTGATAACTGATGGGAGTCTCGTAAACCCGCACACGCCGCTTGGCGAGCTTTATCGTTAACTCCGGTTCAATGCCAAAGCGATTGCTGCGTATCGGGATACTCGCGAGAAGAGAAGTGCGGAAAGCTTTGTAACAGGTCTCCATGTCTGTCAGGTTCAGGTCGGAAACGATGTTACAAAGCTGGGTGAGTAATCCATTCGCGAGAGAATGCCAATAATACAGGACCCGCCTCTCGCCGACGATCATGAAGCGCGATCCGAAGACTGCATCCGCCTGATGGTGCGTCAGCGGACGGAGCAGATTCGGATAGTCCTTGGGGTCGTATTCCAGATCGGCATCTTGGATAATGGAGTATTCGCCGCGCGCATGCTCGACCGCTGTGCGGATGGCAGCGCCCTTACCCCGGTTTTTTTCGTGTTTGACGACGCGGATCACACCCGGGTAGCGATCCGACAATTGATCGGCAATTTCCCGGGAACCGTCGGTCGAGCAATCGTCAACGATGATCACCTCCCGGTCTAAACCCTCACCTAGGGGGGCGGTGAGCACCCGCTCGATGGCCGTGCCAACGAATTCTTCTTCATTGTAGAGAGGAACGAGAATAGAGACCAAACCCTTCACATAAGTGCCGTACGTAGACTGGCGGTTGGTTCGATTCTCAGATGCAATTGATGACATGCGCTTGTTGCTCCAGTATCCCTCGGAGGTCCCCACCATTGATCAAGACAGATCTTGGAACTCCTTTGTGCCAACCGAGTTGACGACAAAAGCGAATTCCGTCGAGCTTGCCTGACACTACCTGCAGCTCTAGCGAAGCCGGGTTAAGGAGCCCCACCGCCCGGATCAGGGCTCAGTCAACACGAAACATTTCATACTCGATTAGCCCGCAAAAAATATGGCCTACTACGATATGGCCTTCCTGAATCTTGGGTGTCTCAGAGGAGGGAACGCATATGCAGTGATTGCATAAGGCCAGCATCTCGCCGCCGGTTTGACCGGTCAATCCTATCGTGAGCAAACCCTTTCGGCGACCCTCGTGCAAGGCGCCAATAATATTGGGAGAACGCCCGGATGTGGAAATGGCGATCAGGACATCCCCGGCCACGCCCACGGCATTCACCTGCCGGGCAAAAACCTGATCGTAGCCGTAGTCGTTGCCAACCGCCGTCAGTATCGAGGTGTCGGTCGTCAACGCGAAGGCCGCCAAGCCGGGCCTATCAAAGTTGAGCCGGCTTACCAGTTCTCCTGCCAGATGCTGTGCGTCGGCCGCACTGCCGCCGTTTCCTGCAAACAGAATCTTATTGCCGGTGCGCAGAGCGGCGCAGCAAGCTTTTGCCGCGACCTCGATCTCGGCCTCCAGAGTTGCATCGGCGGCGATCCGCTGCATCGTCGCTACAGTCTTCGACATCTCTTGGCGGATGAACTCTCTCATACCAGTCTCCATGCAGCTTATCCCGCGAATCCCAGTTGCTCGAGAACCATCCCGTAAACCTCCACGGTCCAGACCGTCACGGGTTGCTGAATCTCGCCCGGTGCGGTTGTGGCTGCGCCATCGCACATGGCAACCGGATCCCCAGCACGGCTTTCAAAAGCCTGTTCCGTCCCGAAAAAATCACGGCTTATCCCTCAGTCTGTCCAGTCTGCTGGTTGCGCCCCACTTGCGCTCCCCTGACGAATGTCGTCAGTTCCTCGACTCTCTTGTTCAAATCACAAATGCCTGCTTCGAGCAACTTCAGTTTTTCAACTACATCATCCGGATTAGCCTTTCCACCGGCATCGCTGATCATGCGCAAAACCGCAAACCGCGCCAGATCCGAAATGCTGCGGGCCCTGGCTGTTTCGCACATCTGATTGAACTGCTCGAATTCATCTTCGGAAACCCGAAAGTAGACGAGACGGTTCCGTGGCCTAAGTACGGACATGCTTCTCCCCCTTGATGGCTACGCCAAAGGTATGTTCTAAAGGTTTAGGCCGCTCAAATGGAATGCTATTGCGGCTGGACGGCGGCGCTCCCGCGGGAAGCGGACCGGCGCAGTGGTCGAACCCACTGCCGGTCGATTTCTGTCGCGATGGAACGCTGCAGTAAATTAATCGAGACGACGATCCGATAGCTGCTCTTGACATTGATCAAAACACCCTCTAGACCGGCCAGCGGACCCTGTTCCACTAGCACAATCTCCCCAGCCTGCAGGTAGGGCCAAGGCATCGTGAGAAGTCCGGAGCGGACCATACGACTTATGCCCTCGATCTCCTGTTCTTCCACTGCCATCGAAATCTTTCCCACACCCACGATGTGCACCACCCCAGGCGTCGAAAGTATCGGCAGCCGGTTGTCAGGGCTGAAGCGGCAGAATAGGTACCCGGGAAATAACGGCTTATCGGACTGCTTCACCCGGTCGGACCAGCGGGTTCGGCAAAAATTCGCTGAATCCTTTCGCCCGCAGAATCGACGCCACGATCCACTCGGCGTTCGGTTTTAAGATCGATCATTGCAGTTGCCAATGACAACTGTCAATAGATCCTCGTACCTTGCGGGTACTATATTTAACTATTGCAACCGGCCGGCTTCGTCCCGGGTTGCGATGGACGCCGTTCCCATCTAGGTAGCCCCCATCGTGCGGAGACTTCGGGGGCGAAGAAAAAGCGTTGACCCCAAAACTTACCCGAGATTTTCGGTTGTTCTCAACGACTTCCAGATCCGTAAGCCTTATATGCCTCATCATCAAGGGAAACTGAAATTAGAGGAACCTTGTGCACCGCCATCCGACATCATCCATCCGCCAATCCACCCCACCACCCCATCGGGAAGTTCGAAAAGACGGGCGCGGGTGCGATCCGGGCGCGCATCGTGAATCGCGGCATGCTCACTCTCCTCAACCTCCTATCGAGATCAATTTGCGGCACTTACCCAAAAATGCCCGCATCCCCGAGGCCCCTCGGCGTCCTCGCCGGCTTCCCGGCTCCCGTCGCAAGCCCGAACCCGCGCCGGACGGTTGTTTCGCTGCCCGATTGTGGATATGATGAGCGGACACCAGCGCTCCGGAGGCGCATATCCATGAGGAAATCGGCAGCCCGGCTCTTGCCCGCCCTTACTCTTCTTGTCCTACCGCTGGCAGCGGCATCGCTGCCCTCCGCCAAGCCCGAAGACGTCGGCATGTCCGCGGAACGGTTGAGGCGCATCGATCAGATGGTCCAGCGCCGCATCGACGCCGGCGATCTGACCGGAGCGGTCACCATCGTCGCCCGCAAAGGCAAAGTGGTCCACCTGGAGGCGCAGGGCGTGATGGATCTCGAATCCAGGAAGCCCGTGGCCAAGGACACCCTGTTCCGCGTGGCCTCGATGACCAAGCCGATCACCGGCCTCGCCATCCTGATGATGATCGAAGAAGGCAAGGTGCGTCTGACCGATCCGGTCTCGCGCTACATCCCGGAGTTTCGCGGAATGAAAGTGGCTGTCCCGTTGCCGAACCAAGGCCGCGGCGGAGCGCCGGAACCGGGAGGCGGCGCGGGCGGCCGCGGCGGTGCGGCCGCCGTGCCCCAGTTCTATTCCGTGCCGGCGGAGCGCGAAATCACCATTCGCGATCTGCTCACGCATGTTTCGGGCCTCGTCAGCGGGCCCATCGGCAACAGTGAAGCGCGCAAGTTGAACCGGCGCCCCGAAGAGAATCTCGCAAGCTACGTCCCGCGCCTCGGTACCACGCCGCTCGAATTTCAGCCGGGCTCCCGCTGGTCCTACAGCGCGCAGGCCGGGTTTGACACGCTCGGCCGCATCGTCGAGATCGTTTCCGGCATGCCCCTGGACCAATTCTTCCGCCAGCGCATTTTCGACCCGCTCGGCATGAACGACATCTACTTCTGGCCGCCCGACGACCGGTGGCCGCGCGTGGCCAGCGTCTACCAGCGCACCCCCAATGGCTTGCAGAAATCGCAGAACCCCAACAACATGTCGAGTAAGGTCTACTTCATGGGCTCCGGCGGGCTGATCAGCACCGCTGAGGATTACTTGCCCTTCGGCGTGATGCTGGCCAACGGCGGCGAGTGGAACGGCAAGCGGCTGCTCAGTCCCAAGACCGTCGAGATGATGCGCGCGGTGCACGTGCCCGATACTCTCCCCGGCCGCCAACCCGGTGAAGGCTATGGCTTGAGCGTGCGCGTCGTGAACGATCACGCCCGCCGCGGCACGCTCCTTTCCTCCGGCAGTTTCGGCTGGAGCGGCGCCTATGGCACGCATTTCTTCGTCGATCCGGTGGAGCAGGTCGTCGCTGTGCTGATGGTGCAGACCTCCAATCCGGAGGTCAATCGCGACTTCGAGGATATGGTGATGCAGGCGATCGTCGAGTCCGCCGGCCATCTCTAATCGGAAAGGATTGATGAAACCTATGGCCCTCTACAATTGGCAGACCGTCGAAGAAGAACAATTGAACCCCCGGCTCAGCCGCAGAGTCATTCACACCCGGCACATGACCATCGCTCGGCTGCGGATTCAGAAGGATGCCGTCGTTCCCGAACACAGCCATGTGCATGAGCAGGTCACCATGGTGGAGTCGGGCGCCCTGAAGTTCATTCTGGATGGCCGCGAACACACCGTAAGTTCCGGCCAGGCCCTCGCCATTCCACCGCACTCCCCCCACTCCGTCGAGGCCCTGGAGGATAGCGTCGTAATCGATGTGTTTTCGCCCTGCCGCGAGGACTGGATTCGCGGTGACGACGCCTATCTGCGGCGCTAACCCATTTCTCCCCCATTCCCCAGCATGGCTACCTGCCCGCGGCAAAATTCCGATATAGTATCTGCCATGCTCTCCAGACGGCTTGTACTGCTCGCTCCTTTGGCCGAGGTGGTGGCTTCGGCCGCCTCGACACCCAGCAAAATGACCCTGTCCATCCACCAGAACACGTCGCGGGCGGCGGGGTACCGCAAATCGCTCGAGGGGTGGGCCAAAGCGGGAATCAAGCACGTCGAGCTCACCGATAACATGCTGGAAGAATTCCTCAAGACCGACGACCTGGCGGCGGCCAGGCGCGTGGTCACGGATCTGGGACTCACGCCGGTTTCCTGCGCGTCGGTTCTGCCGGACTTTTGGATCCCCGGTCCCAACCGCGCCGCGGCCATGGAAACCTGGAAGAAGCGCTGCGATCAGTTTTCCTCGTTCGGATTGACAAAGATCTATTGCCCTGCGGTGACCAGCCGGAAAGTTACGGCGGAGGATTACAAAGGGGCCGTGGATTGCATTCGCGAAGGCGGAGAGGCCGCCAGCCAGTACAAGATGACGGCGATGATCGAATTCGCGCGCAACTCCTCGTTCATTGCGACGCTGACGACGGCGCTCAAGCTGATCCGCGAGGCCGCGCATCCCAACGTACATCCGATGCTGGATTGCTACCACTTCTGGTCGGGACTCAGCAAGTTTGAAGATCTCGACCTGCTGAAACCGGGGGAACTCGCCCACGCGCACTTCCAGGACGTTCCGGATATGCCGCGCGAGTTATTGGACAACACCACACGGTTGATTCCCGGCGACGGCATTTCCCCGCTGGTCCGCATCCTGCGGAAACTGGGCGAGAAAGGTTACAGCGGAGCCCTTTCCGTGGAACTGTTCCTGCCGGAGTTCACGCAAGGCGACCCCTACGAGGTGGCGAAGCGGATCCGCGAGAAGGCCGAAGGCGTGATGCGGCAGGCGAAGGTGATCTGAGGAAGACTCATGAAAAACGCGGCTATTGCATTCGCAGCTTTGTGGGCATGCAGTTCCGGTTTCGCGCAACGCCCATCGAATCCGGCCCTGCTGATCCCGCAGAGCGCGCCGGAACTGGATTACGCGGCAGTGCCCGACGCTCTGACGCTGCCCGCGGGCACGACGATGGGAGCGCCCGCCGCGGTGGCGTTCGACTCCAAAGGCCACCTGTTCGTGCTGAACCGCGGACCGCAGCCTCTCATGGAGTTCGATGCGAACGGAAAGTTCATTCGAATTGTTGGCGAAGGCTTTTCCCTGACCCGGGCCCACGGGTTCCGCATCGACCGGGAGGACAATTTCTGGGTGAGCGACGTGGGCGGGCACACCGTGCAGAAACTGAGCCCGCAGGGGCAGGTTCTTCTCACCCTGGGGACCAAGGGGCAGGCGGGCGAATGGAACGAGGCGGCCGGTTCGCGCCGCCTGAATGAGCCCAACGACCTGGCGATCGGCCGCAACGGGGATATTTTTGTGGTCCAGGGGCACACTCCCGGAAAGGGAGATCCGCGGGTGCTGAAGTTCGACAAGAACGGAACTTTCCTCAAGACATGGGGCGGCAAGGGGACCGAGCCCGGACAGTTTGAGGTGGCGCATGGCATCGCTGTGGACGCCAAAGGCCTGTTGTGGGTGATGGACCGTGAGAATCAGCGAATTGAGGTCTTCGATCAAGACGGAAAATTCGTGCGGGAACTCAAGTATGCGGGGCTACCTTGCAGCGTGCAGATCGGGACCCAGTACATCTACATGGTGAATGGGTTTGCGGGGCAGGTTCTCAGGCTGGATCTGGATGGCAAGGTGTTGGCGGCTACGGGAAAACCGGGAAAGGGTCTGGGGGAATTCGGCGAGGCTCATTTTGTGGCGGTGAGCCCCAAGGGAGAGATTTACGTCGCGGATACCATCAATAGCGCGCTGCAGAAATTCGTGAAGAAGTAAGCCCCGGGAACTTCGGATCGAGCCCCGAAAGCTCACTTCCGAGCGGCTTCGGCCTTTTCTTCGGCGCGGGCTCCGTTGAGGATATTCGACATGGCGTAGTTGCCCTCGTGGCAGGCGTATTCGAAAATCTGGTAACCCGGCTCGTGGGTTATCGGGAACGCGACGGTCCATGAAGCGGTGAAGGTTTTCGGATCGTACACCGTCACTTCGTATTGGATGACGCGGTCGTCCGTGCGCGTGAAGCGTTCGACCAGACGCAGATCATCGCTGTACCTGACGCCATCTCCATTGGCGCCGATACCGAGCCGGCCGCCGATAAAATTCGTGGTCTCGACGACGAGTGTGTTGCCTTCCCAGTGCCCAAGCGGGTCCCCCATATATGTGCGCAGGCCCGCGGGGGCATGGGGACGCGGATGGCCGGGCGGATCGAGCGGAATGATGCGAGTCTCGTGGATCATTTCATAGCGAATCGCAACCAGCCCGGGTGACTGCACGATCTCGGTCCCGTTGGAATACATCGCCGGGAACATGGAGCCTAAGACGCCGCGCGAGATGCACCGGCCGTACATGCTGATGTCTTCCCACGATTCGGGACGGGGTTTCCGGGCGGCGGCAATGCGGGCGGCCCGCAGGATCATGGCTTGCGGCGTCAACGCCGGAATGTGGCCGTCTTCCGGATCGACGATCAGCGAAGTCTGGCGCGAGGTTCTCCGGGCATACTCGCTCCAGTTCGAGGGATACGGTTGGGCATCCACGCCCTGGTGCTGGACCCAGTACCCCGCGTTGGGGACTGCGCCCGCCTGAACACTGGCCGAGAGCAGATCCACTTCCTTGGCGCGCTCGGCATATTCCTCGTCGTTCAACAGCTTCCGGTTGCCATAGCGCTTGGGCCGTTCGAAAGGCACCCCGTAGGAGTCGTCGCTGGTCCAGGCTCCCTGGAGATCCGGATCGCCCCAGCCGGTCTTCGGCGGTGTCCAGTTCCCCGCCGGTGCTTCCGTTTGTCCGAATGCCGTTCCTGCCGCGATGGCGCACAGAGCCAGAATGCGAACGGATCTTTTACGGATTGGCACAGTGCCAAGCCCCCCCGGCAACCGCATTCGACGTATGGCCTGCGATTGTTATGTGCGGATAATCGACGGCCGAAAAGATGAGGTTCCGCACCACGCTGTAGATGTTCTGAGCCGCCTGGCAAAGCGAGCAATTGTTCACTTCACAAGTGCGTTCGTGATCGACCAGTTCCTCGAGATAGACTCGCATCTCATCGTTGGCACACATGAACCCAGGAAACGTCCATATCCAGCAATTGTCGTTGTTCTTTGGCAAACAGACAAACGTCGTTTAATCGACTTGCAACCCATATTCCGCTACCGGAACGTGGTGGGTCTTCCGATAGATTCGGACCCAATACACACCCTTCGAGAGCTTCTGAATGGGAGCCGAAAGGCGCCCGTCTCTTTCCTCAGTGTTGGCCGAAAGAACCATTCTTCCGGTGGCATTTGCGATTTCAACACCGTAGTCGTTCGGAGCGGTGGTCTTCAAATCGAAAACGAGCACAAAGGGATCCCCGGCAGAGATGTGCGGAGCACTCTCTGGTCCTCGCAACGCCTGCATCGACACAATCGCAGGCGGCCGCAGCCTGGGATGCTGCGTTGGCACGCCGATCAACAAGAGCATGATCGCAGCCAATGCACCAAGGGAGAGCATCGGCCGCACCGTCCAGATCCGGTAAAAAACGGGCCTGGGACGGGGCTCAACCTGCGTAGCCGCGGCCTGGAACAGCCGTAGAAACTCGTCCATCTCGCTCAGCTTGTCCTGGCAAGCGGGACAGAGCAACAAATGCTCTTCTATGCCTGCGACCAGGTCTTCGCGCAGAATTCCCTGGGCATACCGGTCGAGCAGGCCGTCGTCAATGTGTTGTGCCGGCATATTACTGTTCCCGTTCGCATGGGGCCGACAGCGCCAGGCTATTGCGTCTGGTTAGGGCCGATTCGACAACCTGAACCAGGTCTTTCGCCAAGAACGGTTTTTGAATGTAGAGGGTCGAGGGGTCCGTGAGGAGGTCAGCTCGAAGAAGACCTCTTTCGCAAAGCACGTCGAAGGGCAACCCGGAAGTGAAAACCGTCACGATCCCCGGAGATATATAACGCAGCAGTGCAGCAACGGCCGGACCAGTTTCCGACCTCAGGAATACATCACAAATCAGAATGCCGATTTCGTTCTCGTGCTTCTGAATTACAGACAACGCCTCGGCGCCATCGGCGCCAATGAATACGGCGTGCCCGTTGAGTTCCAGAATAGTCCGTAGAAGGCCTGCCACTCTCGGATCATCTTCGACGAGTAAGATTGTTGGCTGTTCCATTTCAGCCTCCGATCAAGCAGTGTGGGAGCGGACGAATCGCTATCACACCAATCCGCAGGGGGGCGCTACCAATTGTTAGGAAAATTACAGTTCTCGCCAGCCAGCGCCGGCCAGCCGCCCTTCGTAAGCTCAATCGCACCCCGGCAGGTAGTTAGGGCGTATTAGCTAAATTCAATCTCGTCAATTATTTACAAGCCAGCTAGGGTGTTTCTAGAGAGGAGAGCAACCATGTTCGCTCTGATGCAATTGCTGTTACATTGGATGGCACCCACCGGGCAAGCCAATGAACCCGTGATCATTATTCTCGATTGAGCTTAGAAGGAAAATTGCGGCGAATGAGCTCAATCAGACGCCCTTTCGCCCTGGATTTGAGCAATTGAAACTGAACGTGAGTCAAGCCGAGTTCCGCACAAATCTGATCCGCGGGTTGTTCTCGTATATAGAAGCGAGTCAGCACCTCAAAATCGCGTGTGCTCATTTTACGAATGGCCCGTTTCATCAGATCCACTTTTTGATGATCCCAAATCTGCTGTTCCGGATTGGGCTCGGCGCCGGATAGGTTGGCGACCGAGTCGAGGGTGGCTGAGGTTTCGCGAGTACGAATGAGGCCGGCAATTTCCTGGTTCAGTTGCCGGTATAACACTGTGCGTACAAAGCCCATAAGTCGCTCGGGTTCTCTAAGCTCGCCGTTCCGGATCGCCGAAACGACGATCAGAAAGACATTGTGGAAGCGATCTTCGACGTCAGCGGTTCCCAGCCGGCGCTGCAGGAAGAGACGTGCCCCCCTGGCCAGCTTTCGATAGAGGAATTCCTCTCCGGCCGGATCGCCACTTCGGATCTGGTCCACTACGGCGCGCCAATCGATATCGCCAGTGCCGGCAAGGGGTCCAGAAGAATCCATGCCTGGACTTCAATCGCTCTCGACACAAAAATAGGACGCCCAGTAGGCCGGGTCTGCGTGGCGGCCGCCGCGCTTTAGCTCAGCGAGCTGGCCGGCCCGCAGCAGGCTGCTGAACTGAGGGCGCTGGTTTAGGGGCGCGGTGAAATAAAGCCGATACAAGGAAAGGAAAAGCTCACCTTCGTCCTGATCGGCAGTTGCCCATCGTGTGGCAATAACCGCATGCGCGCCGGCCGTCAACCAGGCCCGCGTCATTCCCATCAGACCCGCGCCGGGAAGACTGGGAGCGTGAGCGGAACTACAGCCGTCCAAGATGACTAACCCAATATTCGCACGCATGTTGGCGATCTCCGTGGCACTCAGAAATTGCAAACGACGCTCAGGCGCCAAGCTCAGGGCCAGCATTCCGGGCCCGGCATCATTGGGCGGAAAAAGCACGTGTGTGGCGAGGTGGAGGACGGCGGGGCCGTCTTGCAGCGCCTGCGCCAGACGCTGTTTGTTCGCCTGACCACCTTCCAGCACGACAGAACGTCCTCCAAAAGTGCGCCAAAGGCGGGCGCAATTGTCAATTTCGTGAGCGCTCCCGATGAGCCTGGGCAGTTCTACGTTGGCAGTCTGGCCTGCGCCGAACGAAAGGGCCGCAGGCAGAACGATTGGTTTCTGAAATCCTCCCGAGAGACGCTCGTCGGCACGATTATAGATTGGATCTCCGACGCCGATGAGCAACCCCGTAGGCTCGGGCCGAGGGGAACGAGGCGAGGCGGTGACGCTCGTAACAATTCGGAGATCATGCCGTTCGATCAGGTATGTTCCGGTGTGCGAATGCGTTGGGGGGTTCTCAAAAAGAGCGGCAAAGGGCAACTCGAACAAGGGGCCGTCGGGGACGAGGACCCATTTTCGGCGGGCCAAGCTGGTTCGGCGCAGCTTTCCAAACAACTGGACATACAGTTCGGCTCCCAATGCGGGCGCACGGGGGGAACTCTCTCTGAGCGCCGACACAAAACCGGCCACACGCTCCCGAAGGTCCCGCTCCGAAGGTAATCTGAAAAACTCCAAACCGTCGGCGGTCTGGGCCCATAAGTAAGACTCGGGGGTGCCCGCATAAAAGCTCAGGGTCACCACATCGGGGTCCAACGCGGGCCGGGAGACCCGAGGGAGAGAGTCTTCGGATGGTTTCCGGCTCATTGGCAGCGGCGGCAAATCGATTCCCGCGCGGGTTTCCATTTCGGTCAGCTTCAAGCGAAGCCTCTGAAGCACGCCTGGTTCGGCAGCAGGCTGGTTGCCGAGGAGATCCGATTCGGCGTGCTGGAGTTCAGAAAGCGTTTGCCAGTACTCCCGAGGTAGCTCCTTTGTCAGGTCAGAGCCTGCCCAGAGAGCCCGCAGACTGAGCGCCCGGCTCTCTTCGGCTGCCGTGAAGGCTTGTTCCGCAAAGCGTTCTTGCCCCGTTTCCCGGTACAACGCACTGGCAACTTGGATGAAATCGGAATAGACCTGATGCAATTCCACGCCCGCGCTGATGCGAAATGCCTCTGCCGGCAGAACCTCGGCACGCCAACTCCTCAGCATCCTCAGAGCCACTGCCAAATCCGCAAACGCGGCTGACTTGTACCCCTGAGCGAAGTGGGCGCGGCCCCGTTCGTAATAGGAGCTCCAAACAACGGCAGGCCCTAGCGGTTTTGCAGATTCAATGGCTCTCTGAAACAGGAGCGAAGCGGATCGAGTATCGTTTTGAAGCAAACGCAATTTCGCCAGCGATTCAAATGAAAAGTGAATGCGATCGTCATGATTCAGTTTGCGGAGGCGGAAAGATTCCAGTAAGGCATGGTTCGCGGCGTCAAGCCGGCCTGATTTCATGAGGACGTCACCGAGTTCATCCCACGCCTGCGCTTCAGTGGCCTGATCCAGACCGGAACGAGAGGCATCGATCGCCTCGTTCAGCGTCCGAATTGCCTGATCCGGGTCTCTTTGCCGCATCTGGAGCTGGGCAGACTGGATCAAAAGTTTAGGACGGAACTTCAAGACCGCAGTTCCGGGCATACTCAGCCCCCGTTTTGCGGATTCGGTGGCCGCCTCAATCTCCCCCATTTGGTAATACAACGAGGAGAGATTAAAATGGAGCGCCGCCAAGGACTCCAGGTCGCCTTGCGATTCGGCAAGGTCTCTGGCATCCAGGTAGGCCTTAATGGCATCGCGAAAACGGTAAAGCTGGTATTCAGAGCTGCCCAGATTGTTTAGAAACCGCACCGCTGATCGAGTGTCCCCACGCCTCCTCGCCTCGTCATAGCCGGTCTGGTAAACCCGAATAGCACCGGCATACTGGCCGGAGCGGAACAGGGTATTCCCCGTTTTCTTTAGTTGCTGGAGAGCCGGGGCTTCGCTCCAAACAGCGGCGTCGGTCTTTACATGTGTAACAGAACCTTTCGAGGGGACGAGGAGGACCCCTACGAGACAAAACGAAATCCAAGGAGGACAATTCACAGTCCGACTCACTAGATTACTAGCAATTTAAGAACTTGCAAGGCGTGCGAAATGCGTCGCTGGCCGTATATGGTACGACGAACCAGCCCAGACTCTCAAGTCTTTGAAGCGCAAAAACCCGCCGCCTGTAACTCGCTATAACAGATCTCAAATGCGAAGGCCTGCCTTCGCGTCCAGTTTCTGCGCTAAGCAGACCAAGACGGCCGCCATTTCCGATAGCGCAACGCGGGCCCGTTCGGGGGCGCTATTGCGTGTCAAACGATACCAACCCCTCATTACCGCATAATCCAGCAGGAGAATGCGGTCTTCCAGCGATCGCCCTCCCAACAAAGCGGTGTGTTGCAGAAGGTAGTTCAGGATGTGATAGTCCCGTTCCAGGGATTGATGCAGCACGTCAAGTACTGGATCGGTTTTAATGCGGTCACGTACTTGGAAGAGGTTAAACTGATACTCCGACGCGACAACGGCGCGGTCGGCGCGGCTTCGCAACAAAAGCAGGCAGCTATAGCGAAACCAGTAACCGAGCAGAGTAGCGGAAACCGTACCGATGAGTAAACTCGACCACATGTTAGTTACCTGTAGTAGCCTCACCAACTTTAGTTCTATAAAGTCTAGTACTATCGTTGGTTGTCTCATTGTAGTCGAGGGCCAGCGAAAAGTAAAGATTTAAGCGAAGGCGGCCTGGCTCATTCGGTGTATATTCACACACAGGCTCCGGGTCGGAGCTTGGGACCACAACGTGCACGATCCAACGGAACAGCGTTTGCAGGCCCGCTCGCTCGCCGGGACCTCAGCGACACGCATTTCGATTACGCCGACAGGGCGAGGCGGCCAAGCCCGGCGATGCGGATCACTTGGAGATGCGTTCGAAGGAGACCAACAACTGCTCGAACTTGGGCTGGTTCTGTGCCACCGTCTTGACTTGGCCCGCGAACTTGATAAAAACATTACCGCCCGGGTTTTCAATGATCGCGCCGAGCAAACGATAGCCATGAACCGTGGGCCCGGCTGACACGGGCCCACCCATACCCGAGTAATCACCCGACGTATCGATGGTAGTCACCGGCAGACCGTGCACCGTGCGTTTGGCGATCATCGCATTGGCGATTTTTCCATCTGGCGCACGGAACTGGCTTTTCCAGCGCTCGATATTCGCCTCCACCGTGCCGCCCTGCCCTTGCCCGAAGAAATACACCACGAATTCGGCCGTGTCCTTGTCGCCGGGAGCGGGCGGAATCCGATACGTGGCCGCGCGCATGGGCGCCGTACCCTCGCTCTTCCATCCCGCAGGCGGAATCCACTTCAGCCCGCCAACCGATTCGCCGGAGAGCGTCAGCGCGGCGGCAGCCAGAATCAACCAAATCCTCATGAGAACCAGTGTCCTATAAGTTGACTCCTGTGGCACACGCGGAGATCCAACTCGCGCGGTCCAGGGATGTTTCGCCCACAGGGAGTATCCCGCTTGCGTTGTAAGTGAGTACTCACTTATAATTGATGGGTGACTCAATCCCACCCTCCCGTGGTGCGTATGGCCGCGAGCGACCGGAAACACCAACTGCTCGAGAGGGCACTCGATGTGTTCTCCCGGCGGGGCTTCGAGGGAGCCACGACCAAGGAAATTGCGGTGGCGGCGGGCGTCACCGAGGCCGTCATTTTCCGCCATTTCCCCACGAAACAGGCGCTATATACCGCTGTTCTGGATTATCGGCTGCAATCCAACGAAGCGCATAGCTGGCTGTCCGAGGCCAAGTGTTGCATGGATCGGAACGACGACGAAGGCCTGTTTCGAAGCATCGCCACGCACATTCTCCGCTGCTATCGCACCGATCCGCGCTTCGAGCGCATGATGCTTTTCGCCGCGCTGGAAGGGCATGAACTGGCGCTCGAGTATATCCGGCAGCAGTCATTTCCCGTGTTTCAGTTGCTGCGGGACTACATTGTGCGCCGGCAGGCGGAAGGCGCGCTGCGCGGGCTGAATCTGGGGGTCATTTTCACAGCGGTATTCGGGATGGCGCACCATTATGCGCAAATCACCCAGATGTTCGGCTATGCGCCGCTGGCCGCATCGGACGAAGAAATCGTCGATGGCTTCATACGAATTGTGCTGGACGGGCTGCGACAGATCCCGAATGGAAAGAAAGCCTAAAACCATGTTTCGATTGCTTGCCACGGCCCTCCTATTTGCGATGTTGTTTTTAGCCGCGTGTTCCCGTCAGCGGGATGTTGCGGCCGCGAGTGCGACCGCGCCGAGAAAAATCCCGGTATCGACCGCCCAGGCGGCCGTGCGCAATGTTCCTGCCGCCTACCAGGAGAACGGCTCGTTCGTGGCGGAGGAATCGTCGGATATCGCGCCACCGGTGGCCGGGCGCGTGATCGCGACCCCGGTCAATGTGGGGGATTTCGTAAAACAAGGCCAGGTGGTCTGCGAGCTCGACCATCGGGACGCGCAACTGAAGCTGGAGCAGGCCCGCGCGCAACTCGAGCAAGCGCAGTCTGCCGTCCGCCAGGCGCAGTCGCGTCTGGGTCTGAATGGTGAGGCGAAATTCGATCCCAACCTGGTACCGGAGGTAGTGGCCGCGCGGGCCAATTACGAGTCGGCGCTGGCTTCGGCCAAACTGGCGGCCGCGGATGCCAAGCGTTATGAAAACTTGGTGAACAGCGGTGACGTATCGCGCAGCGCCTACGATAAGGCCCGCACGCAGCAGGAGACCGCGGACGCCCAGGGCAATGCCGCGCGCCAGCAATACGAAGCGCAACTGAACTCGGCGCGCCAAAACTACGGCGGCGTGCAAGTGTCCCAGGCATCTCTGGAAGCGTTCCAGTCGCAACTGGCACAAGCCGAAAAGGCGTTAGCCGACACGACCGTGCAGGCGCCCTTCGACGGCTTCGTGACGGCGCGTCCGGTGGCCGCCGGAGAATACGTCGCCACCACCAACAAAGTCGCTACCATCGTGCGGATTGGCACCTTGAAGCTTCAGTTGCAGACTCCCGAGCAGCGCGCCGCCAGCGCCCGCATCGGCATGACCGTGGTAGCCCGGGTGCCGGCGTATCCTGACCGCGACTTCACCGGCAAGATTACGGCCATTAATCCGTCGGTCGACCCCAATTCGCGGGTCTTCATCGTGGAAGCCCGTTTTGACAATCCCAAGGCGGAACTGCGGCCGGGAATGTTCGCCACTGCCCGTGTGCTGCTGCCCGGCGGGGACGATGCCGTGTTTATCCCGCGCTCGGCGGTGCTGCGCGACAAGACCACCGACTCGTTCCAGGTTTTTGCCATCAGCAACGGCAACGCGCATCTGCGCGTGGTGGTCACCGGCGATGTGGACGGCAATTCGATCCGCATTACCTCGGGCCTGGCCGGCAACGAAACTGTGGCCACCAGCAATTTGAGCGAACTGTTCGACGGCGCGCCCGTCGAGCCCAGGTTGTAGATTAGTCATGCATGCACTTGCCCAGCTTTGCGTCAGACGCCCGGTTTTCGCGACGATGCTGATCCTCGCGCTTGTCGTCGTGGGAACGTTTTCCTACTTCACGCTAGGGGTGGACCAGTATCCGAATATCGATATTCCCACCGTCGCCGTGACGGTCTCCAATCCCGGCGCGTCGCCGGAGGAAATCGAAACCGAGATCACCAAGAAGATCGAAGACGCGGTCAACACCATCAGCCAGGTGGATGAAGTCCGCTCGACCTCGTCGGAAGGCCAGTCGCAAGTCATCATCACCTTTGAGCTTTCCAAGAATGGCGACGTCGCCGCGCAAGAGGTGCAGAACAAGATCAATCTGACGGTTCCGGATCTTCCCCAGTCGGCCAAACAGCCAGTGGTGCAGAAGTTCGACCCCGGCGCCACGCCGATCATGCAGATCGCCGTCTCGGCCTCGCGTTCCATGCGCGACGTGACGCTCATCGCCGATAAGCTCATCAAACAGAAACTCGAGAATGCCAAGGGCGTAGGTGAAGTAACCATCAATGGCGGCGCGAAGCGCGAAATCCACGTGCTGGTGGACCCCGACCGCCTGCGGGCCTACAAACTCACGGTAACCAACGTGTTCAATGCGCTGCGCCAGCAGAACCTGGAAATGCCCGGCGGGAATCTCAATGCCGGCACGCGCGAGTTTACGGTGCGCACCACCGGCAAGGTGACGGAGGCATCGCAGTTCAACCAGATCACGGTGGCAAACCAGGGCGGCTACGTGATCAAGGTGAAAGATATCGGCTACGCCGAAGACGCCTCCGAGGAGCCCCGCACGGCGGCGCGTCTGGATGGCCTGCCCGCGGTCACTCTGACGATCGCCAAGCAGTCGGGGGCCAATACGGTGGAAACTGCGGATGCTATCAAGCAACGCCTGGAGGAACTGACGCCGTCGCTGCCCAAGGACGTGCATTGGCAGATCATCGCCGATCAATCGGTTTTCACCAAAGCCGCGCTGACCGCCATCAAAGAGCACCTGCTGGAAGGGAGCCTGCTGGCCGCGGTGGTCATCTTCTTCTTCCTCGCCAATCTGCGCACCACCTTGATCGCGGCCATAGCGATTCCCACGTCGATCATCTCGGCCTTCGCGCTGATCGCCGCCATGGGATTCACGCTCAACATGATCACGATGCTGGCGCTGACGCTGATGGTGGGAGTGGTAATCGACGATGCCATCATCGTGCTTGAGAACATCTACCGGTACATGGAAGAGAAAGGCAAAACACCGTACCAGGCCGCCATGGATGGAACCAAGGAAATCGGGCTGGCGGTGCTGGCGACTACGATGTCGCTGCTGGCCGTTTTTCTGCCGGTCGGTTTCATGGGCGGCATCGTCGGGCGCTTCATGAGCTCGTTCGGCTTCACGTGCGCGTTTGCCATCGCGGTATCGCTGCTGGTTTCCTTTACGCTCACGCCGATGCTGTGCTCGCGCTTTGTGAAGCCGGCGAAGCAGTCCGAGGGCGGGCGCAGTTCGAAAGACTCGGTCTTCTTCCGCTTCCTCGATGGGCACTACACGAGCATGCTCGAGTGGTCGATGGCGCACCGCAAATGGATCGTGGGGCTGAGTGTGGCGGTAGTGCTCAGCATCGTGCCGCTGTTCATGCTGGTCGGCAAGAACTTCTTTCCCCAGGACGATCAGTCGCAATTCAACGTCCTGGTGAGAACGCCCGAAGGCAGTTCGCTGGCCGCTACCACCAACCTCACCGAGCAACTGGCGCAACGGATCCGGCAAATGGCGGGAGTGGGACACACGTTAATGACGGCCGGCGCCAGCGCCGACCGCTCCGTGAATAACGCTTCCATCTACGTCAAGCTGGTGGATCTGGATGGCCGCAAGGAGACCCAGGACGATTTCATGCTGCGGACGCGCCAGTTTCTGAAATCGTATCCGCCGGAAATCCACACCAGCGTAGAGCCGGTCAATGGAGTCGGCGGAAATCAAAGCAACGCCGACGTGCAGTACTACATTCAAGGACCCGATCTGGCGAAGCTCGGCAAATACTCCGAAGCACTTCTGGCCAAAATGAAGAGCGTTCCGGGTCTGGTCGACACGGACAGCACGCTGCGCTCCGGCAAGCCGGAGGTTCGCCTGGAAATCGACCGCCCCCGCGCCGCGGACCTCGGGGTTTCCGTGCAGGACGTCGAACAGGCGCTCAATACGCTGGTGGCCGGACAGACGGCCTCGACGTTCAACGCCGGCGAAGATCAATACGACGTCGTGGTGCGGGCCCAGGAGCAGTTCCGCGGGAGCGTCGAAGGCCTGTCGAAGATCACGGTGTTCTCTTCGAAAGTAGGCTCGGTAGGGCTGGACGAGGTGGTCCATGTTCGAACGGCTACCGGCCCGTCTTCCGTCAATCGCCTGAGCCGCCAGCGGCAGGTCACTCTGCTGGGCAACGTTCTGCCCGGTGGTTCGCAGGGCGATATTCAAAACCGCATCGACCAGCTCAGCAAAGAAATCGGCATGGAGCCCGATTATCATGCCGGCCTGACGGGGCGGTCCAGGGAGCTCGGCAGGTCCGGATACTACTTCATGCTGGCCTTCGCATTGACCTTCATATTTATGTACATCGTACTGGCGGCTCAGTTTGAATCGTTCATCCATCCGGTGACGATTCTGATCACGCTGCCGCTGGCCATCCCCTTCGGAATTGTGGCGCTGTTGCTGGCCCATCAATCCGTCAATATCTTCTCGGGCCTGGGGCTTTTGCTGCTGTTCGGGATTGTGAAGAAGAACGCCATTCTGCAGATCGACCACACCAATGGTTTGCGGGCGGGGGGAATGCAGCGTTACGAAGCCATCATTCAGGCGAATCGGGACCGCTTGCGGCCGATTTTGATGACCACGCTGGCGCTGGTAGCGGGCATGATTCCGCTGCTGGTGTCGCGAGGCGCCGGAGCGGCCACCAACCGTTCCATCGGCGTGCTGGTTGCCGGCGGCCAGACGCTCTGCTTGCTGCTCACCTTGCTGGCCGTCCCGGTTTTCTATTCGCTCTGGGAGGATTTGGGCGAGTCGCTTTCCAAGGGCCGCCTGGCGCGGCTGTTCGGGCGGAAACGAGCGCGGGCAGCGAGGGACGCCGGGACGCCGGTGGGGGCCGCAGCGATGCGGCGCATCGAAGGAGAGGCCCGGTGAAGCTGTCCGCATTAATCCTTCTCGGGTCCGCGGTTGGTCTGGCTCAGACGCCGGCTACGGAGAGCGTGCCGTTGGAGCCGCTACAAGAGGTCCCGATCCCCTTCCGGGCCGGCATTCTCGGTCAGACCAACCTGAGTCTGGAGGAAGTGGTCCAGCGCGTTCTGGCCGACGATCCGGACTTGCAGATCGCGCGCATCCAGCGGGAAGAAGCGGGCTACAACATCGCGGCCGCGCAGGGATACTACGACCCCGTGATGGCGCTGCAGGCATACCGGACGCGCGCCGTGACGCCGATCGCCTCCCTCATCGGGGGTTCGGCCAGCGGCAGGCTCACGCAAAGCGAACTGGCTGCCAGCCCGGGGCTCAGCGG
>Ga0075030_100001241_pt1 | contig 22931 bp, 26 predicted proteins | sample LitLauG_LLR_2012_FD_71393 | JGI IMG/M metagenome (GOLD analysis project Ga0075030, IMG submission 71393) | Freshwater sediment microbial communities from Pennsylvania, USA - Little Laurel Run_MetaG_LLR_2012 | ecosystem: Environmental > Aquatic > Freshwater > Creek > Sediment | place: USA...
GTTCTTACAAGTAGAGAAAAAACAGCCATAATCGTATCACATCTAGTTTCACTTTATTCAGAAAAATTGGAGGATGGAAAGATATCACAGGGTCAATCAGTTGTAGATTTCATATTGAAAAATATTCCTCAAGAATACAAATCATATGTCGCCATGGACCTAATTGACGATGTTTTTACCTTTATCTCAAGTAGACCCATGGAACTTTCATAAACCCCCAAGATTAGAAAAGATCATACACATGTCTTCAATAGCAACTCTAGGGTCTCACTGTGCTCTTCAAGTCCTCAAGGGAGCAAAAGATGAAGGATTTAAAACCATACTAGTTTGTGAGAAAAAACGGGAAAAACTTTATCGAAGATTTCGATTCATAGACGAATTTGTATTTGTTGATTCATTTGCTGAAATAATAGATCAAAGATGCTCCAACATTTTGAAAGAAAACAATGCAGTAATCATACCACACGGAACTCTAATAGCTCAGATGAGCTCATCAGAGATAGAATCAATCAAGACACCAATCTTTGGTAACAAGTGGATTCTCAGATGGGAGTCTGACAGAAACATGAAAGAGAAACTCATGATAGAATCTAGATTAAAAATTCCAAGATCATTATCTGGTCCAAGCAAAATAGACGGCCTAGTTATTGCAAAAAGACACGGTGCCGCAGGCGGTAAGGGATACTTTCTTGCAACAAATGAAGAGGACTACATAAAAAAAAGAGACAAGTTGATCAGAGAAGACATAATCAAGGGAGATAGTGATCTGTACTTGCAAGAATATGCTCTGGGGGTTTCTGCATATTTACAATACTTTTATTCGGAGCTAAGTGGAGAGATAGAATTTTTTGGAGTAGACAGAAGATACGAGTCGGACATAGATGGTCTTGGCAGAATTCCAGCTCAGGAGCAAATCGATGTGGATCTAATACCATCATTTAATGTAATAGGCAACAGCCCTCTAGTCTTGCGAGAGTCTCTACTTGAGGAAGTTTATTCCATGGGTGAGAGATTTGTTGAAGCTGCAAAAAGGCTAGTCGTACCAGGAATGATAGGACCTTTCTGCCTTGAGGGCGTCTATGATGAAAACGGCAAATTTACTACATTTGAGTTTTCGGCAAGAATTGTAGCAGGAACAAATCTCTATGTAGATGGTTCACCTTACTCATCCCTAATTTATGACGAGCCCATGAGTATGGGGAGAAGAATAGCCAGAGAGATAAAGAATGCAAAAAGCAATAACAGTCTATCAAAAATAGTCACATGATTTTGAGCCAATCATCTAGTGATAAAACCTGCACTTGTCGTAACTTGAAAAAATCCCAAAATTGATGATTTATGCGCCGCCAAGTGTAACTATAAGATCTGTTACAAAACCAACACAGAGACCCAAGAAAAGTCCAATCATCAAAACAGTATTGGTTGTTTGTTTTCTCCCGGAATTATACATCAACATTGAGACATAGATTAGCGCACCTCCTGCCATGGATAGAAACAAAATATATGCAACATTAGATATCCACAGACTTCCTAACATTGTACCTACAAATGTTGGACCACCTCCAATTAATCCCACCTTGGCAAGAAATTTTGCATTTGGCCTTTTCACTATTCCCGTAAGTGGACCTGCTATGCCAAATCCTTCCGTAGTATTATGCGCTCCAAATCCTATTATCAATATGATTGCAAGTCCTATCTGTCCTGCCACATAGGACTGGCCAATTGCCAATCCTTCACTAAAGTTATGTGCGCCAATTCCTATTGCTATCATCATTGCAAGCTTGTATGCATTTGCATCATGGAAAAGTCTGTGAAGATGGTCATCTCCTTCTTTGATGTTATCAACAGAAAGTATTTGAGGAAATCCTTTGGTCATTAGTTTTGTTTCATACAATACCAGACCTAACAGACCTATTGCTATGCCACCAAACATTGCGATAAGATCAATCACCGCATCACCAATCGGACCTTTTCCAGAAAATGCATCTGTTGATGCTCTTGATGCAGTCTCATATCCATGACTAAAAACATCAATGATTAAAAAAACTAAAATTCCAAGTGCAAAAGCATTCAAGAATCCTTTCTTTTTTTGACTAAGATTTTGTAATACCGCCACAGGAAGACCAAGAAAAATTGTAAAACCAGCTATTGCGCCAAGTAACAAAAGTTGCCAGTAATCGATCACGATAATTTTATTAGGATAAGCTAACTTATTTAAATTACTGACTGATTCTAGAATTCTAGAATCACCCTCGCGTCTTTTAAATAGTTAGGTATGCCTAATTCAAACAATATTGAAAAAGAAAGTCTCATTATCGCAACTCAAAAAATATGATGTAAATCAAAAAATTCTAGAAGCATTAGCAGATCTACAATCAAGATCCATATTATTTTCAATCATAAAAGAAGGAAAGACAGCATTGGAATTATCAGAAAAATATAGAATTCCACTTAGTTCTGTTTACAAAAAGATTTCAGATCTAGAAGATCTTGCTCTCATAAGAGTTGACAAATGGGTCTTGTCAGAGAATGGAAAAAAATTCAAGGTGTACAAAAGCAGAATAAGTCAGGCGCAAATAAGCATAAAAAAACCCGAGCCAGTTATAATTTTGAGCCCCAATTAGAGATGATGTTCAAATAGTTAATATTCAAAGAAAGATCATTCAAAAAAAGTGAAAAAATACTATTACTTTGCAATACCCGTAATCATTACAATAGCTGCAGTCTATTACATGGCAATTCCACATGAAACAAAACAGGACGCATTAACACCTCAAATGTTAATGCAGAATGGCTCACCGTTACTTGGAGATTCTAATGCAAAGATAACAATAGTAGAGTTTGGAGATTATCAGTGTACATATTGTCATTTATTTCATGAAAACACCAAAGATGCATTACTTCAACAATATGTCAATACCGGAAAGGCCAACTTTGTATTTCGAGATTTCCCACTAAACGGTCCAGATTCAGTGCTTGCTGCAGAGGGATCATATTGCGCAGATGACCAAGGCAAATACTGGCAGTATCATGATGAGTTGTACAAAAACTGGGGAGGCGAAAAAACCGGTTGGGTAAATCAAGTATCTCTAGATAAATTTGCCAAAACGGTGGGTCTGGACTTAGATAAGTTTGATAAATGCATGTCGGATAAGAAATATGAGCAAAAGGTGTTAGACAACCAAAGATTTGGCGAGAAAATAGGAATAGATGCAACGCCATCCTTTATCATATTTGATAGCAAGGATGCTACCAAAATAGTAGGTGCACAACCAATATTAGCATTCCAGCAAGTTCTGGACAAATTTCAAAATAGTTAGGTAATAATTTATGGTAAAGCCCAAGATAGAAAAACAAGATTCTGTAAAATTATACAAGCTACGAAAGATGCTTGAAGAGTTATCAGATAAGGAAGGACGCGGTACAGAATTAATTTCACTTTATGTCCCTCCAAAAAAAGCATTACATGAAGTAATAAACAATCTTCGCGAAGAGCAAGGAACTGCAGACAATATCAAGTCAGACCTTACAAGAACACATGTGGTAGATGCACTGTCTAGAGTAATCCAGAGACTAAAACTGTACAAATCATCTCCTGACAAGGGACTAGTCATGTTTTGTGGTGCACTGCCCCCCGAAGGCGGAGGACCAATTGGAAGCGAAGTTATAAAATTATATGAGATTGAACCTCCAAAGGAATTGCAGACATTTCTATACAGATGCGATGATCACTTTCATGTAGATCTTCTCAAGGACATGTTAAGAGATGACAACATGATTGGATTTTTGGCAATCGATGCCAAAGATGCAGGATGGGGGTTATTACGTGGTGACAAATTAGACGTATTATCAGAGACATCATCAGGCGTAGCAGGAAAGCATAGACAGGGAGGCCAGTCTGCTAGAAGATTTGAAAGACTCAGAGAGATGGAGCTTAATGATTACTATAACAGGGTAGCTCATACAACTCGAGAATATTTTATTGACATTTATCCAGTAAAGGGTCTCATAGTTTCAGGCCCAGGACCTACAAAAGAGAACTTTCTAAGAGAGAATTATCTAGAATACAGACTACAAAATAACATTCTTGCAACTCTTGATTGCTCTTATGCAGGTTCAGAAGGAGTGCGTGAGGCATTTGCCAAGGCCCAAGATGTTCTAACTGATTATAGAATGGTTGAAGAAAAAAAGCTTGTAGAAAAGCTATTCAGTGACATACATTTCTCAAGAGGTCTGGCCACTTATGGCCTTAATGAAATTATTGATCTTATGAAAAGAAACGTAGTAGAAACAGTGCTGATTACAGATGACACCAACCTGCGAAAGATTGACATTACATGTAGAAGATGTCAAAATGTCCAGACTGAGATTTTAGAGCGTCCAAAGGTGATTCCAAGAGTACAACTAGTACTAAGTCAGCCTTGCCCTGGCTGTAAAAGCATGGACTTGGAATCAACCGAACGTGATATTGTAGATTATCTGGATCTTCTTGCAGGTCAGACAGGTGCTAAAGTCGAGGTCATCACTGGATCGACAGAGTATGGTGCAATGCTTTCAAGCATAGGCAAAGTTGGTGCATTTTTGAGATACAATCCCAATCAATAATTTTTCAGATACAATCCCAATCAATAATTTTTCAGAATATAATTAGGCATAATGAAATAACTTTGGATAGTAAATTAAATTCAATCTGAGCATGCCACTAGCATTCAATAAACAGTAAATGTCATTTAGAACTTGGATTAGTATTGCATTTTTGGCTAGGATCATATTGTTATCTTTATGATAATGACAAATCAACATTTCCAACCCAAGTTACTGCAGTTTCTGACGTCATCAGAATTGTATCAGATCTAGGAAATAGAATTCCAGACAAATCATGGATGCTTTATCTTCTTGAACTGTTCAATGCGCAACAAATTCCCGTTGAACTAAATCTCATTTGTTCATTTAATGACGACGGCAAGTTTCATGCCATATTTGGAGGAGTAAATCAATACGAGTTTAATGTAAAACCAATAGTTGGCCACTCTTATCTACGCCAAATCATCATGGAATCAGCAGAACAGAGAATTTTATACCATCTCAAGGACGAGACATCAGGCGAGACGGATTCTTTTACTTTGTTGCTAAATAAAAATTTGTTTGATTTTATGATAACAAAAAATTTTACCGGCCTTGAATGGCACAACAGGGTAGGAACCGTTCCATACCCAATCAGATATGAAGTAGAGATATCACATCTTGCATATGGGATAAATGATAATCATTCAGATTCGCAATCTTTGGCTTATTTTCCATATGATCAATTAATACCAGATAAAGATGAGATTTCAAAGGAATATCCAGTGTCTTTTGATAATTTTGAAATCAGAAATGGATTTATTACATACAGAATCGGTCATGGTAGACAGAATGTAGGAATGATAAACAAATTTCTTAAACCATACCTCTAAATATTTTAAAATTTCTTGCAAGTTTATGGAGCATGTAACCTCGGAGGAATTTGATTCAAAAGTATTAAAATTGGATAAAAAGACAGTCGTTCTCTTTTATGCTACGTGGTGTCCATATTGCTCCAATTTCAAACCAACTTTTGAGGATGCAAAAATTGAGAATGCAAACAAGTTTGGTTCAATTATTGACGAGGATGAAAACCCACTCTGGGATAGATTCAATATTCAGGCAGTGCCTACAATACTGGTATTTCAAAATGGAAAAATAATTTCAAGAAAAGATGCCAAAAAACATGTTGGTCTGACAAAATCAGACATGGATTCAATTGCTACCGAATTATCTTGACAATAGATTGTTTCTAATAGTTTTTGCCAATTCGTCAAGATCATCATTTGTAGTAATCATTCTTCTTGCCCAAGAATTTCCTATCTTTTGATACCTTGGAATTATATGAACATGTACGTGTGGGATTATCTGGTTAGCTGATCTTCCATTATTTTGTCCAAGGTTAAATCCATCTGCTCCTGTAGCTGCAAGAATGCCACGTGCTATGAATGGTATTCTAGAAAATAGTGAACCTACTTCGTCATCTGACATGTCAATAATTTTTTCATGATGTAACTTGGGCATGATTAGAGAGTGACCCTTCTGTATTGGATACTTGTCCATAATTGCAATGTGAGATTCATCTTCAAATATTACATGGGCATCTTGTTTTTTATCAACAATATTGCAGAAAATACAGTCCATACCTTTTTGCATAGCGTATTTTATTTATACTCACCTTCAGGAGATCTTGAAACTATGAGTCCATGTCAGATACTGTTATTTAGGGTAAAATTTTGACTTGTATCGTCAAATGGGAAAAAAAGATAGAGAAGAGCGAGTACAAGAAAGAGAGAGTTTTTATCAAAAAAGACAAAAGGCCCAATTTAAGAACAAGGCAATAGCAATAGGCATTTTAGCAGGAATAATTGCAGTACTTGGAATATCTAGCTATAATTTCTATGAATTATCATCACATGTAACACCAAAGGGAGTACCTCCTGGCTCAGGTCCTCTAGGAGGAATTCACATACATTCGGGATTACTAGTCATGATTTATGGTCAACAGTTCGATTTTACATCTACTGCATATCAGCTAAAGAGTCCATACATCCATTTTGAGAAAGGAAATGGTGAGACAGTTCACATGCATGCATCAAACGTAACCATGGGATTTCTCTTTGATACATTAAAAATTGGATTAGATGACAAATGCTTTACATTCCCAGACAGACGTGCATTTTGCACAAATGACAAGTACACATTAAAGTTCTTTGTCAATCATCACGAGGTACCGGATTTGAAGAATTATGTCTTCAAAGACCAAGATAGAATGTTGATATCATATGGTAATGAAAATGATACCCAGATAAATGATCAGTTAAAAAGATTAGATGGATTTACTCTAATAACTTAGGGTTCAGAGAGTTCGTCTTTTAGTGTCTTAAACTCATCTAAAGTAATTTCTCCTTTTGCCAATCTGTTTTTAAGAATGGCCATTGCATTATCATCATCTTGTTGCTCCGATGTAGAAGGTATTGGCACCTGGGCATTTTTTCTCGTTTCAACAACAGTACTTAAAATTTTTCGTTTTTTTCTGAAATAAAGCATGGTTACAACGATTCCAATTCCCACAAGAGAGATCACTGGATATAATACATTTCTAGTATCAAAGTTTACGGAGCCGTTTGATGTCAAATTACTTTTCTGCATGCTCATAGTTTTTTGAACATCCAGATTAGTAGCCATATCAGCCACCTTAATATTTTCGCTGAGTTGAATATTTTGTTGAGTATTTTGTGACGGATTTGAGGATGGACTGGAAGACGTACTAGAAGGACCAGAGGTTTGAGCGTTAAGCATTTCTTGCAATTTTCTTGCAGCGGCATACCTTTGTTGGAGAATATCGCTCAATGATTGGTTGGAGTTTTGAGTAAGTGATGAACTTGTATTTTGTGCAGATGGTGCAGTTTGAGTTGGAGAAGCCAACGTAATTACGTTGGATGCATTTGAGGGATTACTAGAACCGGCCGAGTTTATTGCAGATACTCTGTAAGAGTGTTCGGAATTTGGAACTAGACCCATATCTTGGTATGTCGTAGTTTTTGAGTTTGCAATAATGTTAAAACCATTTCCGTCATTTCTTTCGATCTCATATCCTGTTATAGGCAAGTCTGCGTTGTTCTGAGGAGCAAGCCAGTTAAGATCAATCTCGGTTGATGAGGAGGATGTAGCAGTCAAGTTAGTGGGAGGTAACGGCAGAAGAGATGAGCCATCAGGTGAAAAAGCAAAACTGACTGTTTTTCCATTTGTTTTATTTGCAATAAAGGCAGTTGCATTGTATACTCCTTTAATGGAGAATTGTTGCTGGTTACTTGGAATACTAGTATCAACACTTACCTGAAATGTGTGGTTGCTATCAGTGATTCCTGATGCAAGCAATACAAACTTGTTATTTGGATCAAAAATTAGAATGGTAACATTAGGAGGATCGGTACTCAATGTAGTACCAGAAAACTTGATAACATTCCCTCCTTTGTAAAATGATGAACTAGTATGAAACGAGGTCACTTCGGCATAAGCAGGAATTACAATAGATGTGGCAATAAGAGATAAAAGTCCAATGAAATACAGCCCGTTTTTAGCCATACCAAGTATCCAATACGTCCAACTATTAAAAACTCTGACAGAAAATGCATGGTCTTAGGTATTGAATACGAGTTACAAGTAGATTTTGCACTAGTAAAGCATGTTACGATTTTTTTCATCTTCTGGCATAATAGTATGTCACTAGTACATTTTTGTCGTTTTTCAATAAAAGACAGCATAACCTTATAAAATCAAGCGATCAAGATCGGCAATGTACAGGATCATAGTTTTAGCCGTTACAGTTTCCATAATTGGCCTAGCTGGATTTCCAAACCAGGATACTTATGCTGCCACATTAAAACCAGCCCAAAGAGGAGACTGGACCGCTCCCATGATTTGGAGTGAGACAGTTCTTACAGACTCGGATAAGAAGATAATCCATAGCGAAGTTACATTAACAATATCCTCTTCCACTACCAGCAACTTGGACGCGTCCATCAAAAACAGCATCGGTCTCACAAACATCGACTATATCAATGGCTCCAGTACCATCCCCAACTTTAACACCATCAACAACTCTCATGACACCTGGAATTCTAGCATCATTATCATCAACATGGGTCAACATGACATCTACTCTAAAATCATGAATAGCACTGATAAAATATTTTCATACCCAGTAATTCACATGAGTGATACTACATCATCTACATCTGGACTAGATACATTTTCCGACAGATCAGTTCAGGCAAAATATACAGCAAGTGTGTCGCATCCTGGAGGCATTATCGATCCTGACATAGTGCAGCTAAAAATGGGTGATGTACCGACAGGAACTACAAAAATCGTAGCAACTTATTTTCATGCTCCCATAAGATAAGCAATCAGCACAGTAGATGCAACAACCAATGCGGGCAAACAACAAAACCATACGTTATCTTGCCAACTATAAGATATTCTTATCAGATCCAATCACGCTAAAAATATGACAAGTTTGCTGAGATGTAACGTTGCAAATCAAATTACCATGACGATTCATAAAACAAACATATTTTGCCCTACCGAATATTGACAAACGTAAATTTTAAAACATATTCACTAGAACACAAAATCATTAGGTCCTGTCTAATCAACCTACTCAAGATTTTGCGTCCAGTTATCTATTCTCATCTTTTAGTTTTTCTAGCTCTTCGCGTATAATTTTGTGTAATTCAAAATGATTTACGTCATACCTTATTTCATGACTTCCAATTCTTGTTTTTGCATTTTTATAATTTTTAATTTTTTGATAAAGAAAATTAGAAATGGTTATTGCGCTAGCAGAAATATCAATTACATTGATCATAAATGACACCATGTAGGATGGCGATGATTCAAGAGATGCTTGACTAGTCTCCCTGCATTTCAATTCAATTCCATCATCTATAAAATAAGTATCTTCGGCAGTACTTTTTTCATACAGCCAAGGAAGATCCAAAGCATTTGGGCCTGAAAAATATACATTCAGCTCAAGAGTCATGAATAGATTAATTAATGAATTTTTCAATTTAAGCCCTATGTTTTATGCGTAAGGCGCATTATTATGAATATAAACGAAAACAAATCAAAATACAGTACAATTAGAATCAAGTGAACCTAGAAAGGATAATTTGGAAAAACTAGGGGTTGGTGCTCATGATTTTATTCTTTTATAAACACTAGATGGATTTGACAATTCATTATCGTATATCAGACTTGAGACATCCGTTCTGTAAACATGTTTTACCCCAAGATCAGATATGCTCAAATGAATCATTTGTTTTCACATTCCAGTTAATCCTGGCAAGTCCGCTAGAAATCAAATATTGAATTCCTTTACTGAGCAAAGCATTTCCAGTGGTATCGGCATACCAACTTTCTTACGGCATGTAAAAGATTCAGAATCTCGAGCGTGAAGTTTTCTAGAATGTATAAAATAGGGGATGCAAAAGATAGTGACAATAATGGAGATATCAAGTAGAAACGTAGTTGAAGGTCCGTCAAGGGCTCCACATAGAGCCATGTACAAAGCAATGGGTTTAGACGATAATGATTTAGGAAGGCCATTCATAGGAGTATCACATAGCGGAAATGAAGCTACTCCGTGTAACATTCATCTTGGAAGATTAGCAACTCATGCAAAAGCAGGGGTAGAAAGCGCAGGCGGTACACCAAGAGAATTTTCCACAATCGCAGTAAGTGACGGAATTGCAATGGGGCATGAAGGCATGAAGTCATCTCTTGTCAGCAGGGAAATTATTGCAGATTCTATTGAATTAATGGTAAGAGCTCATCAATATGATGGACTAGTTGGAATTGCCGGTTGTGACAAGAGCCTTCCAGGTACAATGATGGCAATGGCTCGTCTTAACTTACCATCAGTCTTTGTTTACGGCGGCACGATAATGCCAGGAGTTTACGAGGGAAAACAAGTTACGGTCCAAGATGTTTATGAGGCAGTTGGTGCATACGATGCAGGCAAGATGACATTAGAGGCTCTCAAAAATTTAGAAAATGTAGCATGTCCAAATTCTGGTTCCTGTGGAGGAATGTATACTGCAAATACCATGGCATCAATCAGCGAGGCAATAGGAATAGCACTTCCCGGAAATGCATCACCGCCAGCAGAAGATCCAAGAAGAGAAAAAATGCTTTACGAGAGCGGAAAGGCAGTAATGAATTTACTTGAAAATGGAATAAGACCAAAAGATGTTCTGACATATGAGGCATTTGAGAATGCAATTACAGTTGCCAATGCAATAGGAGGTTCAACAAACGCAGTATTACACTTGCTTGCCCTATCACGTGAGATAGGAGTAAAACTAACACTGGATGATTTTGAGAGAATTAGAAGAAAGACACCACATCTTGCAGACATGAGACCTGGTGGAACATATGTTATGTTGGATCTTGATAAGATAGGTGGAATTCCCCTACTGATGAAAAGTTTACAAAAGAAAAATCTCATCAATGAAAATGTCATCACTGTAACAGGTAAGACAGTAAAACAGAATCTAGATTCATTGCAGATTTCATTTGATGCAAGTCAGCAAGTTCTAAAATCAATCGAGTCTCCAATTCACGAGGTTGGAACTCTTACAATACTTAGAGGATCATTGGCACCAGATGGAGCAGTTGTAAAAGTTGCAGGAGTACACACAAAAGAATTCAGAGGAAAAGCCAAAGTATACGACAGAGAAGAGGATGCGTTTGAGGCAATATCAAAACGACAAATAAAGGAACATGACATAGTAATCATACGATATGAAGGTCCAAAAGGAGGACCAGGTATGCGAGAGATGCTAGGAGTAACAGCAGCTCTTGTTGGACAAAATCTAGGTGAGAAAGTTGCACTAGTAACAGATGGACGATTCTCAGGTGCAACAAGAGGATTCATGATAGGGCATGTTGCCCCAGAGGCAGCAGTGGGTGGAAATATTGCACTAGTCAAGGAAGGAGATGAGATTGTAATCAATCTTGAGAAGAATAGTATTGACATAATGGTACCAGAAAATGAACTTGCACAAAGAAGAAAATATTGGAAGCCAAGAAAACCAAATTATGAAAGAGGAGCTCTTGCAAAATATGCATCACTAGTGACTTCTGCCGCTGAAGGTGCAATCACAAAACCAATCTGGTAAATATCAAAATTTCCTAGGCATCTATTCTTCCGGAATATGGTATTGACAGAAAAATCTCAATTTCATACCAATTCTTTTTGCAGTTACGGACATACCATCTTCAAGACCCTTTTGGCATATGCCACAGACGGCCTCATTTACAGTTGTTCTCACGGGAGTTTTTTTTGCTGCAAAATACAGGTCCTGGAATAACAAGGACTTTTGCTTGTCAAACTCTGGAATCATGATTTGAGACATATCTCATATACGGTCCAATTGCATATAAAGGTACCGTACTATACCGTAATCATGCTAAACGGGTGGCTTAATTTTAAATAGAGAGACAAAATGAGTTATTCCATGGGTGGCCACATTTGGGCATTCAAGCCTTAAGATAATACCTCTAGACTATACTGGCTCCCAATTCGACCTATACAACAAAATATCACGTGATTTTGATTATTCATTCTTTTTTGAATCCCTTACAGGTCCTGAAGAGTTATCAGAGACATCTCTAATTGGTTTTGATCCTGCAATAATCATCAAAGGGTATTCTGACAAAGTTGTACTCCATTACAAAAGTGGAGGTTCCATGACAATTGAAACAAAGGATCCCTTGTCTGAGATCAAGAAACTAGTCTACAAGATACCTGATCAAAAGTATCGGTATGTCGGAGGTGCAGTTGGAATTATCAATTATGATGCAATCAGATTGTGGGAAGACATTCCAAATTCACATAAAGATTCTGAAGAACCTTTGATGGAGTTTGGGATCTATACAGATGGGATTCTTTACGACAACAAAGGAAAAAAATCATTTTACTTTTACTATGATAAAAATAGAATAGACAAAATATCATTCTCAAATGTAGATTGCGGCAAGTTTTCAGCCTCAGAAATTTCAGAGAACTTGGATCAGGATAGATTTGCAGAAATGGTAAAAAAGGCAAAAAAATACATTCATGATGGAGACATTTTCCAAGTTGTACTTTCAAGAAAATTCAATTTTAATGCAGATGGAGATTATCTCAAGATATACAAAATTCTAAGACAGATCAATCCTTCACCATATCTTTACCATTTGAAACTAGGACAGCGAACTATAATCGGCTCCAGTCCTGAAATGCTATTGCGGATTACAGGAAATCAGGTAGAGACCTTCCCAATTGCAGGAACAAGACCAATTACAAATGATGAGAAGAGAAACGAGGAGTTAAAAGAAGAGATGCTGCACGATGAAAAAGAACTAGCAGAACATACAATGTTAGTAGATCTGGGCAGAAATGACATTGGACGAGTGTGCAAATACGGCTCTGTACATGTCAAAGAACTAATGGTAGTCAAAAAGTTTAGCCATGTTCAGCACATAGTAACTCATGTAGTAGGAACTTTGGACAAAAAAAATGACATGTATGATGCCATGAAAGCAGTCTTTCCGGCAGGAACTGTCTCAGGAGCTCCAAAGATTAGGGCCATGGAAATAATTGATGAATTAGAGCCAGATATCAGAGGCCCCTATGCGGGCGCTGTAGGATATTTTTCGTTTAATGGCTGTTGCGACTTTGCAATTGCAATAAGGAGCATATTCATGAATGGTTCAAAGGGATTCATACAGACAGGAGCAGGCATAGTCACAGACTCGATTGCACAAAATGAGTGGTTGGAAACAGAACACAAGGCAAATGCAATGATATCAGCCTTAAAGGAGGCATCAAAATGAAATTTTTAATCATAGATAATTATGATTCATTTGTCTACAATATCGCCCAACTACTCGGAGAACTAAATGTAGAATCAGATGTAGTTAGAAATGACAAGATAACAATAGAAGACATCAAAAAGGGAAACTATGATGCAATAATAATCTCTCCAGGCCCTGGAACTCCTCAGGACGAAAAATATTTTGGCATATGTACCAAAGTTATCAAGGAGCTAGGACCCACAAAACCAATACTAGGAGTATGCCTTGGTCATCAAGGAATCATACATGCATTTGGAGGAAAAGTTGTCAATGCAGAAAATGTAAGACATGGTAAAACAAGCCCTGTAGAATATGTTCCATCACCACTCTTTGAAGGGGTACAAAACCCATTCAGGGCTACACGATATCATTCTCTAGTTGGAGACAAGACAATAATTCCAGAGGACCTAAAAGTGACTGCCATAGCCCAAGATGATAAAGAGATAATGGCAGTAAGTCACAAAAAATATCTAATTGAAGGTGTCCAGTTTCATCCAGAATCAATCATGACTAGCGAAGGTAAGAAGATCCTAAGCAATTTTATCAAGTTGGTACAGAAATGATCTCAGAGTACATCACCAAGATTTCATCCAACAAGAACCTCAGCTATGATGAGATGTCTCAAATCATGAATGAGATACTATCTGGAAAAATTTCTGTTGAAGAGACAACAAATTTTCTCATATCTTTGACAGAGAAGGGAGAGACCGACCAGGAACTTCTTGCAATGTTGGATAAAATGCAAGAGAATTCAATACACATACATCCCAAAATAGATCAGAACATAATCGACGTTTGTGGAACTGGAGGAGACAAGATGAATACATTTAACATTTCAACTACTGCCTCATTTGTTATTGCTGCATCAGGCGTAGTTGTGGCAAAACATGGAAACAGATCATCTTCTGGAATAAGCGGAAGTGCAGATATTTTTGAATATTTTGGGTACGACCTGAACATGGAACCAAATAAGGTTCAGGAAATAATTGAAAAGTTTGGAATTGGGTTTATGTTTGCACCAAAATTTCATCCAGCCATGAAAAATGTCGCAGAGGCAAGAAAAACCATAGGCAAAAGGACGGCATTTAACCTCCTGGGACCCCTAACTAATCCTGCATTAGTAAAACATCAGCTTGTTGGGGTATATTCAAAAGAGTACCTCAGTCGTGTGATATCGCTTTTGGAATCAAGGGGGTCAGAAAGTGTGATGACTGTGATTTCTAATGACGGTCTTGACGAATTATCCACAACATCCAAAAATTACATTTATCAGTTAAACAAAGGCGAAGTAACAAGCTCCGTATTAGATCCAACAGAACTTGGTTTGAGCAAGGCCAAACTACCTGATCTTCAAGTCTCAACAAATGAAGAGGCAATCAATGCCTTTGCATCAGTTCTCAATGGGACTGCCAAGAAGTCCATGTTAGAGATAACAGCTCTCAATGCAGCAGCAGGATTGATAGTTGGAGGATTTTCAGAAAAATTTGATGAGGCATTAAGTATTTCATTTCAGACAATCAAAAGTGGAAAGGCATATGATCTCTTTAGAGACTTTATCAAATATTGTGGGGATACAGCAAAGTTGGAGACATTTGAGAAAAAATGAAAAACATGCTAGAAAAACTTGCAAAGAATTCACAAAAGGCAATTAATGAAAAAGTCTATGAAATTAATTACAAAAATCCCAAGTCAGAAAAAAATTTAATTGAGCAGATTAGAAACAACAAACATGCATCCCTAATAACTGAAGTAAAATTCTCATCTCCATCCCTTGGAGACATAAGAGAAAACTCTGATCCCGTTTTAATTGCAAAGCAAATGGTACAGGGAGGTGCAGTCGGGCTATCAGTTTTGACACAACCCTACTTGTTCAACGGTTCACCAAAATATTTCACAGAGATTCGCAAACAAGTTCAAATTCCGCTGTTAATGAAGGATATTATAGTCGATAAAGTTCAAATCGACGCCGCTGAAAAATTGGGAGCAGACATAGTTCTACTAATACAGGCAATATTTGACAAAAATTTTGCAAGTGATATTGATGAGTTCATTTCATATGCACATAAAAAGAACTTGCTGGTATTGTTAGAATCCCATACAAAAAAAGAGTTTACAGATTCTGTAAAAACTCAGGCAGACATACTTGGCATAAATAATCGTAATCTGGACACCTTGGAAATTGATCTTAAGACAACACAGACCATCTTAAAAGATAGAGATGAGAAAAGAATCATAATCTCAGAAAGCGGAATAGGATCGCCAAAAGACATTCAATTTCTTCATAAATGCGGCGCAGATGCCTTTCTTGTTGGCAGTAGCATAATGAAGAGTAAAGATATCAAGGGACTAGTATCAGAGTTGGTATTAGCAATATGAAACTAGAATACCCAAAGAATGGCAAATTTGGAGAGTTTGGAGGAAGGTACATTCCTGAAACCCTAGTTCCTGCAGTAGAAGAGCTAGAAGAGGCATATCTAAAGTATAAAGATGATACAGAATTTAAAAAAGAGTTACGCTATTACCTGACACAGTATGCCGGAAGGCCTACTCCGCTTTACCTTGCAAGAAACCTGACAGAATTTGCAGGGGGTGCAAAAATATATCTTAAAAGAGAGGATTTGCTGCACGGCGGCGCCCACAAGATCAACAATACGCTAGGACAGGGACTGCTTGCAAAGAGGATGAAGAAAAAGAGAATCATTGCTGAGACTGGTGCAGGGCAACACGGTGTTGCGACTGCCATGGCATGCTCAGCTTTAGGACTTGATAGTGAAGTATACATGGGCTATAAAGACACTCAGAGACAAAAGCTAAATGTCTTTAGAATGAATTTACTTGGATCCAAAGTACATCCAGTTAAAGAAGGAACACAGACTCTCAAGGATGCAATCAATGAAGCTATACGTGATTGGATCACAAATGTAAAAACAACCTACTATCTTTTAGGATCAGCAGTAGGTCCCCACCCATACCCCGTAATGGTAAGAGATTTTCAATCAGTCATAGGAAACGAGATTCTTGTACAGATGAATGAATTGGAAAAAAAGTCTCCAGATTCTGTTGTGGCATGTGTTGGAGGAGGTTCAAATGCAATAGGAACTTTCTATCCATTGATTGATGAAGACACCAAGATGTTTGGAATTGAAGCTGGAGGAGAAGGAATCAAGTCTGGTCATCATTCTGCAACATTGGTAGGAGGATCAAAAGGAATTCTCCACGGCATGCTTACATATCTTCTGCAAGACAAGGAGGGACAAATCAGTGAGACACATAGCATATCGGCAGGATTAGACTATCCAGGAGTTGGACCAGAGCATTCGTATCTAAAAGATGTAAAGAGAGTAAAGTATGACGCAGTAAATGACAGGGAGGCAGTAGAAGCATTTCTTTTACTTTCAAAACATGAAGGAATCATACCGGCTCTCGAGTCAGCACATGCAATTTCATATGCAATAAAGATTGCAAAGAGCATGCCAAAGAGTGAGAGTGTCGTAGTGACATTATCAGGCAGAGGAGACAAAGATGTAGAAGAAGTTGGGAGATATTTGAGTAAAAATGTCAAGAATAAAAAGTAAATTTCAAGACCTCAAGTCCAAAAACCAAAAGGCCTTGATAGCATATGTCATGGCAGGATTTCCAAATGAGAGAGATACCATATCCGCAGTTCGCGGGCTAGTAAAGGGAGGTGCCGATATAATAGAACTTGGAATGCCATTTTCAGACCCTTTAGCAGATGGACCTGTAATTCAAAATGCTGGTTTTCAGGCATTGCAAAAAGGAATGAATTTTGACAAGTTTCTTAGCCTGGTAAAAAAAATTCGTAAGGAGACAGACATACCACTTGTTTTGATGACCTATACAAACCTCCTTTACAGACATGGTTATGAGAAATTCATATCCATTGTAAAAAAGGCAGGAATTGATGGTTTGATACTGCCTGACATGCCAGTTGATGAATCAAAAGATTTGCTTCAAGCAGCAAAAAAACATGAAATAGATACAATATTTCTAATCTCGCCAAATACGACACCTGAGAGAATTAAGAAGATAGCAGATGTTTCATCAGGTTTTTTATATTTGGTGTCAGTATTTGGAACGACGGGAGGTCAGCAACAATTTCAAGATTATACAGCACATGCAATCAAGAATGCCAAAAAGATACTCGATGGTAAGATTCCCCTCGGAGTTGGATTTGGCGTGAGCAATCCAGATCAGGCAAGATTCATAATAAAATCTGGTGCAGATGCAATAATTGTGGGAAGTGCATTTTTGAGGTCAATAGAAAAGGCATCGTCAGAAAAGATTGAAAGTAAAATCGAATATTTTACAAAGAGCCTAAAGAGAGCGACGATCGCAGAATAAGAAATAAAAAGACCTCAAATCCATCATAGATATGCAGACTGAATCTACAAAATATATTTTCGTTACAGGAGGAGTCATGTCTGGTCTTGGAAAAGGCGTAGTCTCATCTTCCATTGCAAAGTTACTTCAGCTTTCCAATCAAAAGGTCTCTTGTGTGAAATTTGATCCATACCTGAACTATGACGCAGGGACAATGAATCCCATTGCTCATGGGGAGGTATTTGTCACAGAAGATGGAGGAGAGTGCGACATGGACATAGGAAACTATGAGAGATTTCTCAACCAGAACATACCAAGAACTCACAATATAACAACAGCTCAGATTTACTCTAGTGTAATAGACGCAGAGAGACGTGGTGAGTATCTGGGAGCTTGTGTACAGATAATCCCACATGTAACAGACGCAATCAAAGACAGGATGAGAAAGATAGTCAAAAGTGAGGGTCTTGACATGCTAGTAGTAGAATGCGGCGGAACGGTAGGAGATATGGAGAGCTTGCCATTTCTCGAAGCATTAAGACAGATGAGATTAGAGGAAGGACCTGAAAATGTAATCTTTGTTCATGTAACTCTTGCACCTTCTCTTGATGTGGTCGGAGAACAAAAAACAAAACCTACCCAACATAGTGTTCAAGAGCTGCGAAGAATTGGTATCCAGCCAGATTTACTTGCAGTTAGATGTACAAGACCGCTTGAGACGGCAGCAAGGAAAAAGATTTCATTATTTTCAAACGTTACAGAGCGTGACGTATTTTCATGTCATGACGCAGAATCAATTCTTTTGGTTCCACAGATGTTGTATGATCAGGGAATAATCGATGTGATATTCAAGAAATTTGGAAAAGTTGGATTGGTTAACACTTCTGCAAACTGGGACAAGTGGAATGCAATCATACATTCATTTCAAAATACAAAAGAACCAGTAAGAATTGCAATGGTTGGGAAATATGTCAAACTTGCAGATAGTTATGTAAGTGTAAATCATGCTCTAAAACACGCTGGAGCAAAGATTGGGAAAAATGTAATAATTGACTGGATAGACTCTGAAGAATTAAACGGAGATGTAAACAAATTGGCGTCATATAATGGCATAATCGTTCCAGGAGGTTTTGGAGAAAGAGGATCAGAGGGGATCATCAGTACAGCAAACTATGCACGAGAGAAAAACATCCCCTATCTTGGAATCTGTTTTGGTTTTCAGCTTGCAGCCGTATCATTTGGGAGACACATATGTGGATTGCCAGATGCAAATTCAACAGAAATATCACCCAGTACAGAAAATCCAATAATTGATCTACTGCCAGAACAAAAATCAATTGAGGATAAAGGCGGCTCGCTGCGTCTTGGAGCTCATGATATCACACTTGAAGAAAATACACTGGCATTCAAGCTTTACAAATCTAATAAAATACAAAAAAGACATAGACATAGATTTGAATTTAATCAAAAATACCTAGAGTTGTTTTCCTCAAATGGTATGAAATTTTCAGGATACAGTGACAACAAAAAACGCATAGAAGTATTAGAGATTCCCTCGCATAAATTCTATCTAGGAGTTCAATATCACCCAGAGTTTAGTAGCAGACCAGGTCATCCCGAAGAATCATTTGAGGCATTCATCAGAGCGGCAGCTAATCTATAAGAATTATTTTGGAATTTCATATATTCTCTGACGGGTATCTCGTAGTGAGACTCTACGTTTTACATATCCTTTCTCAAGTAGGTGACTCAGTGCAAGTCTAACAGTCCTGTCAGGAAGCAGTGTTTTTTCAGCAAGCTCCTTTTGGGTAAGGGATCCTTCATATTCAAGTGTCTTTAGCAACAGCTTTGAGCTAGGCGGCATATTCAATAGCTCGTCAGCAAGTTTTACTTTTTTGGCAAGAGCCGAAACAGTAGTAGAATCCTTTTTCATCCTAATGACATTTGCAGGCTGTGAAAACTTTGTGCAGGTCACAGTCTTTTCAACTTTGAATCGGTCTTTTCCATCAACTACAACTTCGCATCTAAGACTAGATGATATGTCATCAATTTCGATCAAAGTATCCTCAGGAACTATTAGAGGGCGTCTTGTAATATCAAGCGAGTTTACCGAGACAATGCAGAAGACTTTAGAATTTTGGTAGATTGCAGGACCTCCTGCAGACATGGAGTATGCAGATGAACCAATGGGAGTTGAGATAATCAAGCCATCGCTGCTGTCATGCCAAATCTCCTCTCCATTTACACGCAAGACATGTTCTACTAGCGTTGCACTCTTTGAAGAAAATATTGCAACATCATTTAATGCAGGATAGATTGATGTGTCATCAATTTTCACTCCAACCCTTGGAAGAGCTTCAATTGAAAAATCACCTTTTTTCAATCTGTTAAGATAGAGAGGAAATTGTTTGAGATCAGTCTGGGCTAAAAATCCGCTTGACTCGTATTCGTTTATGCCAAGCACTGGAATTGTAGAGCTTGTAAAATGATGGAAATATGTTCTAACTCCTCGGTCTCCTCCTGTTACAATGACATAGTCAATGTCCCTTCCCAGGGATTTTTTCCCAAGAGCCAAAGATTCTATCCCATGGCTTTCAAGTGAAAGCTTGAGAGATTTCACAGTCTGTTCATGATCCTGACTAAATATTGCAACCTTCACAGATATGATCTACTTTTCACACAATAAAAGCCTAGACACTTGAGAACTGCATTAAATTGTAAAGGTACGCAGCATTTCTTTCAGTGTCACCGCCAAGTGGTACTTTTTCAAGTCCAGTAGCCTTTGTCTCAAGTGCAGCTTGTGCAGCGCCCACTGCAAAACAGATTGCCCATATAGGATCTTTTTCTTTCAAATAAGAACAAGCAAAGGCTGCACAAAATATATCTCCAACTCCAGTCGTATCACCTATTTCCACATTAGGAATTTTTAGGTGATACATCCTATCTTTTGTAAGCATGGTAATGTTTTGTTTGTTAGTATAAAGTACATGTTTTACACCTTTCTTTTGTAGAGCAATCATCGCTTCTTTTTCTTTCAAACCCGTAAGATAAAATGCCTCATCAGGGTCTGTTTTAATTGCAGTTATGCCAGATAGGTCAAGTAGAGTTTTTTCCAAAAATACTTTACCATCATCATCATCCACTCTACGGAGATATCCTTGAGGATCAAGTAGTGTAAAATCAAAATTTTCTTTTATTGCATCAAGTGTTTCTTCAGATAATTCATCAAACACAGGACTTGCAATTGCACCATCAGCATCAGATTTTATTGATTCAATTGGATCACATTTTGTTTTAAGATAAAGTTCACGCTCTGTTCCAGATATTTTCAACAGAAATCTAGTAGTGGGCGCATCAACGATAGAATTCTGGGAAAGAAAAATTCCTTTATTTTCAAGTTCGGTACGAAATGAAAAATCTGTCCCCACTTTGGTATGAAGATCAATTTCAAACTTCATATTTTTTGCAGTCAGCCCGCAATAACACGCAGGACCACCAGCAGTTTCTACTACTATATCATTTTGTGATATCTCATCTATTGTACAATGAGAGAAAATTGCAATCTTCATTTAATTTAATGCCAATAGCCTTTCCATTTAGTCCTTTTTCTGAGCCTTTTGACAGGATTGACATATTATCTTACCCTTTACCACAGCTAATTCCACATTAGAGGCCAGACAAACATGGCAAAGGCCACGCATAATTATTCTAAAACAATACGAAATTTAAATTTTCCAAGATCTCTTGAGGAATAAATCTCTCAAGTTCTCACAATTCACTCAAATAAAAAGATGGAAATTTCAAACAGGAATGCAATAGATAACAAAGAAACATGCCTAATGACGGTAAATTTGACAAAACCCGTGTCAAATATCGTTATAAAGAGGCACCTTACAGATAAAATGTGCCACTAAAGCGCGCTAGTCGTGGAAGAAAGAAGGGAGGAAAGGGTTCCTCCGATCGTATCCAGTGTACAAACTGTGGTGCTACAGTTCCAAGGGACAAGGCAAAGAAAGTGACATCAAGACTAAATCTAGTTGAACATACTTTGGCAAAAGAGCTAAGAGCTCAGGGAGCATACATTGCATCACCTACGGTACTCAAATGGTACTGTATTTCATGTGCAATACACTTTGGAATTCTAAAAATTAGATCAGCTGATTCAAGGCGTCAGACGGGTAGACTGAGATAGCCTAATCTTTTATTCCGTGAGCTGTTGTTATTATCCTCTGAACAAATGTAACTCCTGCAATTATTGCTACAATTATTACTGCATAATTTAGAAATCCGATCATTCCAATTATTGCAATTACAAGCAACCTTTCTGCGCGTTCCCCAATGCCTATACCCTGAAGTTGAACTCCCAGAGATTCTGCTCTTGCCCTGGTATAACTTACAAGTAGAGAAAGCCCTATTGCTAACAATACCAGATAGCCCTGAGAGTATCCTCCAATTAAAATTCCAAGAAATATTGCAACTTCTGCAATTTTATCAAAGACAGAATCAAGAAATGCCCCCTTTTTAGAGGTCTTTCCAGTAATACGCGCAACTTGTCCATCGATAACATCAAAAAATCCTGAAACAAGAAGCAAGATTCCTCCAAGAATAAAAGAATATTCAAGATGAACGGCGTAAACGATTGCAGAAGCAAATGCAAAACAAAGTCCAATCGCTGTCCAGAAATTTGCAGACAATCCAGTAGACGCAAAAACTTTACCAATATTCTGAAGAGTAGGCTTTAGACTCTCTCTGAAGTTGTTAAGCATGTGATACCAGCCATCTGACAATAATTTATAGCATATATCTTAGATCATACCTATCAAGATCTAGCTAGGTTAGAATGGAATATTAAAAAATCTGATATAATAGTGCGTTTTAGAACTCTCATGGGACTTATAGCAAAAGGTGCAAAATGCAGCGTCTCAGGTTGCGACAATGATGGCGTTCGTTCACTTACAGCCTCAAAGGTTGAAGGGACGGGAGTGAATGTTCCACACGGTTTGAAAAAAGCCATCCTTTGCAAAGAACACTACAAGGATTGGAAGAAAGCAACAAAGGATGATAGAGACACGGAAAAAGCTAGATTTAGTAGATTCTAGACAATTGGCAACCATTTTGAA
>Ga0075030_100001242_pt1 | contig 22928 bp, 16 predicted proteins | sample LitLauG_LLR_2012_FD_71393 | JGI IMG/M metagenome (GOLD analysis project Ga0075030, IMG submission 71393) | Freshwater sediment microbial communities from Pennsylvania, USA - Little Laurel Run_MetaG_LLR_2012 | ecosystem: Environmental > Aquatic > Freshwater > Creek > Sediment | place: USA...
TGCTGCGCGCAGGAATTCGGGCAGCCGGTGAGATGGATGTTCACCGGCTGATCCAGTTTGATGCGCTTGTCGAGGTAGTCGGCGAGTTTCAGTGCGTGGCCCTTCGTGTCAGACTGCGCGAATTTGCAGTATGAGTTACCGGTGCAGGCGATGATCCCGCTGCGGAGATTCGACTGCTGCGTGTCGAAACCGATTTTGCGCAACGCCTTCTTCACGGTCGCGACGAAATGATCAGGTACATTCGGGATGATGAAATTTTGCCAGACCGTGAGACGGATTTCACCGGAGCCGTAAAGATCGGCAATCTCGGCGATTCGGATCATTTGCTTCGGATTGAAGTGCCCGACGGGCACGGCAACACCGACGTAATTCAGCCCCGCCTGCTTCTGCCGATAAACACCGACATGCGAGTGCGGCAGATTCTGACCCGGATACGTGATCGCCTCCTGATCGAGCGGTGTGCGCTGAAGCTGAAAGCCGAGCACCTTTTCCGTCTCGGCGAGATACTGATCCAGCGTCCACTTTTCGAGCAGATGCTTGAGACGCGCCTTTTTCCGATCCGTGCGATTACCGTTCGCCATAAAGACGCGCACAATCGCAAGCACGACCCTGTTCAGTTCCGCCGGTTTCACGAGCACTCCGAGGTCGCGGGCGAACGCCTTGTGACCCGTCGCGCCACCGAGCGCGATGCGAAAGAAAACCTCGTCGCCGACTTTCACGGCCTTGCAGCCGATGTCGTTTGTGTCCTCGACCGTGCCGATTAGACCGCCACCATCGTAGGCGACGTTGAACTTGCGCGGCAGGTTGTAGAACGAGCGATCATTGATGATAATCTGGCCCAGTTCCTGGCAGAGCGGCATCACGTCCACCAATTCATGCGGATCGACACCCGCCGTCGGATTCGCGGTGAGGTTGCGGATGTTGTCCGCTCCCGCACCGCGCGTGTGCAGGCCAACGTGCTGGATGCGCTGAACGAACGCGGGGGCATCCTTCGGCTGGATGAGCCGCATCTGCAGGTTCGCACGCGTTGTGATCTGCACGTAGCCGGTGGTGATTTCCTTGGCGATGTGCGCCAGTTCGCGAAGTTGGAAAGTGCGGAGCTGTCCGCCAGGAATGCGCAGCCGCGCCATGAAGGCATCCTTCACCGGCGTCAGGTAAAAGAGACCGTTCCACTTGAAGCGGAAGGTGTCCTCCTTGTCCGGCGCCTTGTTCGCCGTGGCGTTTTCAAGAAGCTGCGGATAGGCATCGAGCGGATGTAGCTCGCGCTTTACACGCTCCTCGAAAATCAATTCCTCGATGGCAGGCTTCATCTCTGCCACGGGACTAGGAGCGGCATCACCAAACCCAACCCCTCGCGCATCAATGCCTGCGAAAAGTCCCGTAAGATATTCCTTCTGCTCGGCGGTGAAGCTTTGCCCCTTGGTGATCGCAGTGCTCATCGTTCAATAGACATCACGCTGGTAACGCTTCTCGCTCTTGAGTCGGTCCACATACGCCTTCGCCTCGTCGCTGGATTTTCCACCGGTCTTCTCGATCACGGTGTGCAAGGCGGCATCCACGTCCTTTGCCATGCGCAAGGCGTCGCCGCAGACGTAAAAGTGTGCGCCAGCTTCCAGCCACGACCATAGCTCTGCGGAAGCCTCGATCATCCGCGACTGCACGTAGATTTTTTCCGCCTGGTCGCGACTGAAGGCGAGATCGAGGCGCGTGAGATGCCCGTCCTTGACCCAGCCTTCGAGCTGCCCTTGGTAAAGAAAATCGGTCGCACGTTTCTGGTCGCCGAAGAAAAGCCAGTTGGGGCCTTTCGCTCCGGTCGCGAGGCGTTCTTCGAGGAATGCACGGAAGGGTGCAATGCCCGTGCCGGGGCCGACCATGATCATCGGCGTATCGCCGTTCACCGGCGGCTTGAAACCGTGCGAAGCCTGCACATACAGAGGCACCGTTCCGGTCTCGCCCACACGGTCGGCAAGGAAAGTCGAGGCCACACCACGGCGGCTGCGTCCGTGCGACTCGTAGCGGACAGCGGCGATAGTGAGATGCACTTCGTCGGCGTGCGCCTTGAGGCTCGATGAGATCGAGTAAAGGCGCGGCGCAAGTTTCTTCAGCAACGCGACGAACTCCTGTGCGGTGAACGGAGTCGCGAGACGCGCGAGGACATCAATAACTTCACGGCCGTAGAGCCACTTTTTCAGATCATCCTTGCGCAAAGCATCGAGCAGAGGTGCAAACTCAGCGGAGGGCGAACGCTGCACGACGGCGCTCAGGAGTTCATGTGATGGCTTTGTGATGTCGAAGTGCTGCGTGAGCGCAAGGCGCAGCGAATGTTCCCCGTCCGCGGTCTTCACGGCTTCCTCGCCGTCGCAACGGAGTGCGGCGAGGATTTCGCCGACGAGCTGCGGGCAGTTCATCGGAAAAACTCCGAGCGCGTCGCCGACCTCGTAGGTGAGTTCGCTGCCAGCGAGGCTGATTTCAAAATGCCGCACATCCTTGCCGGAACCTTCGCCGCTTAGTCGGCGGTTTGTGATGAGCTTCGCGGGAAACGGATTTTTCTTCGACCAGCCCCCGCTCGCGGTTTCCGCGACGGACGCCGTGCTGCCGTTGGATCCATTCGCGCCGTTGCTGCTGTGCGCGAATGTCTCACCGAGGGCGGCGAAAACGCTCGCGGTCCACTCGCCGGCGGGCGCATCGTAGTCCACGTCGCAGTCCTTGCGTTCAACGACACGCTTCGCGCCGAGCGCAGCAAGGCGCTCATCGCAATTTTTTCCAAACTGGCAGAAGTCCGCGTAATTCGTGTCACCGAGAGCGAGCACGCTGTAACGCAGGTGATCGAGCTTCGGTGCGGAATCGCCCTTCAGCCAGTCCCAGAATCCTTTCGCCATGTCCGGGGGCTCGCCTTCGCCGTAGGTGCTGGTGATCACGAGGACGTTTTCCTCCTTCGTCAGATCCACGTCGGCATATTTTTCCATGCTTACGAGCTTCGGTGCAAAGCCACGGCTCTCGGCGATCTTCGCGGTCTTTTTCGCAAGCCCCTCGGCGGTGCCGGTCTGGCTTCCGTAGAGGACGACGAGTGGTGTCTGCGGGCCGATGTCCAGACCGAGCGTGGAAGCGAGTGCTGACGCGCCTGGCGGATTGGCATTGGAAAAAACGCCGGCGAGAAAGCCGTTCAGCCACATCCGTTGCTCGGCAGTGAATGGCGCTGTCTCGGGAATGAAAGGAATGCGGTTCATCAGTGTGAAAGCGCGAGTTTCAAAATCAGGCCGATGCACACTGCGAGCAGCAGCCAGAAGCCTGTGCGGTAAAATACGAGCGGGTCGCGTTCGATCAGCGACGCGCCCTTTTGGAAGAACGGCTCGACACGCTCCGGGTGCTCGAAGTCGAAGGCCAGTTCACTAAAATGCTGGTAGCGCTGCGCGGGTTCGACGCTGATCGCGCGCAGGATGACGTGATCGAGCCACGGCGGAATGTTCGGGTTCAGTGCGCTCGGGCGTTTTGGCGGGCGGAAGGCGGGCGTCTGGAAACGTTCGATTTCGCCGAACGGAAATGCGCGTGTAAGCGCTTCGTAGAGCGTGACACCGATGGCGAAAATTTCCGTGCGCTCGGAGAGGGGTTCGCCGCGGAAACGCTCCGGCGCGAGGTAGCTCGCGGTGCCAGCGCGCGAGGTGACGCTGAAAATTTCCGATGCGCTGCCGAAATCAATCAGCTTGAAGCGCAGTTTGGAGTAGTCGGAGATGACGAGCACGTTCTCGGGCTTCACGTCGCCATGCACGAGGTCCAGCCCGAGCAGGTGCTGGCTGGCTGTGCAGAGCATCCTGCCGAGTGCGACGGCTTCATCCGATCCGAGAGCGCGCGCCTTGAGCACGTTTTTCAGGCTCGGGGCTTCGACGAATTCCTGGACGTAGTAGCGCGCCGTGGCCCGCTCAGGCGCAAACGCCGAGACAAACGGCTCTGGCGCGGCCTCCGCGGCGCGCTGGGCATTCCACTCCTCCTTGATGAAGCGCGCCAGGATCTCCTCGTCGTCGCGCGCTTCGGGCGGCGCGAACTTGAGCGTCCAGCGCTGATCGTCCTTCGTCGCTAGCCAGACGCGATCGCTGTGCTGGAAAGGGCGGACGAGTTCGTAACCGTCAATGACATCGCCCTTTCTGAGCGTTTCGGGAATCAAGAGCGGGAGCTGGCTCACGGCGCGGAGACTACCAGTTCTGACGATATCAATCACGATCGCACTTGCGTCATCGAGGGTCTCCTCGGTTGCGAGTTCGCGCGAGTGCTGCACGATGGCACGGGCAGCGGTGTGGTGGGCGAGTTGTTCCGAGAGCACGTCGTCGTTCAGCACGTTGGAGACGCCGTCCGAGCAAAGGAATGCGATGTCGCCGTCGCACAGTTCGGTCTCGAAGCAATGCGGCTCGACCTCTGCCATGAGGCCGACGGCGCGCTGGAGCACGTGCGAGAAGGTGCGGTGGTTGATGACGTGATCGTGCGAAAGCTGCGAGAGCCGGCCACCGCGGGAGAGATACACGCGTGAGTCGCCGACATTGAGACCGAAGAGCCGATTGCCCTCGATGACTGCGACAGAGAGCGTGGAGATCATCTCCGGAGCGGAGTGCCGCACGAGCGATTCATGATGCAGCGTCTGGTTGATGATTTTTGTGAATTCCGTGAGCGCCCTCTGCGGGCTCCAACTTGCCGGACGAACCGCGTAGTTTGTCATCAGTGACTTCACGGTCCGGGCGGACGCTTCGCGCGCATCGCGAGCCGCGCCCGCACCGTCGGCGAGCACGGCAATCACGGTTTCGTCCCACGCCTGGACTGCGAAGGAATCGTCCGACTCGGCGCCATCGCGCTTTGGCAGGCCATAGCTGGTGAAGTTCACTTTCAATATCCCAATGAATCAAATCCGGGCTGCGGAAACTGCACCCCATGTTGTACGCCAGCGGGTTTTCACAAGCGTGAGACCGACGATGGCAAGCCCGCAGAGTCCGGCAAAAATGAGGAAACCGAGAGCGTAGTTGCCAGTGTGCTGCTTGGCAAAGCCAAGCGAACTTGCAAGCCAGAAGCCTCCCACGCCACCGCCGCAGCCGACGAGCCCGGTCATGACCCCGATGTCCTTGCCGAAGCGCTGCGGGAGCAATTGAAAGACCGATCCATTCGCCATGCCGAGCGCTCCGCTGGCGATGGCGAAGAGCACCGTGTTCAGTGCAAGTACATGCACGAGTGCCGCGATGGTGAGACAGATCCCGGCCAGTGCGTAAAAAACGTAAAGCGAGCGGATGCCGCCGAGTCGGTCGGCAACCGCACCGCCGACGGGCCGTGCAACCGCGCCGAGGAACGTGCAGAGCGCGGCAAAATCGCCAGCCTGGACCTTCGAGAGGCCGAACTCCTTTGTAAAATACAGAACATAGCTCGTGGCGAGTCCGACAAAACCCCCGAAACTGACCGTGTAGTAAAAGCTGAACCAGTGAGCGTCCTTGTCGCGCAGCAGCCTCCAATAGTCGGAGAGCTTCTTGCGCTTCACTTCGATCGGCGCGTCCTTACTCCACACGAGGTACACCAGAAACACGAAGATCGCGGGGATGAGCGCAAGGCCAAAGACCGACTGCCAGCCGTACGCCCGTGCAATGCGCGGTGCGATGAGCGAATCGAGCACCACGCCGACGTTTCCAGCGCCGGCGAGACCCATCACGATGCCTTGCATGTTCGGCGGATACCACCTTCCCGCCTGAGGCAGAGCCACTGCGAAACTCGCGCCCGCGAAGCCGAGTAGCGTGCCGAGGATCAAAGCGTCCGCCATCGAGTGCAGTCCGGCGAGCCATGCATACGCGAGCCCGGCCATGACAATGGCTTGCGCTATAAGCCCGGTATTCTTCCCGCCGATGCGGTCCACCGCAAGACCGAGCAGGATGCGGAGAAACGCACCGGAGAGCGTGGGCACCGCGACCATGAGGCCCTTCTGCCCCTCGCTGAGATGGAGCACCTCGCCAATCTGCGCGCCAAGCGGCCCGAGGATCGTCCAAACCATGAAACTGAAATCAAAATAAAGGAAGGCGGTTAGGAGCGTCGGCCAGTGGCCGGATGACTTGAGCGTGGAGAATTTCAAGAGTGTGTTGGTTTTTGTTAAGCCCGGAAAGGCACGGTCAGGCGTTAGCTGCTATGATGCCATTGTGACCGATCCTCAATGATGAGACGGCTTCAAAGATTTCATGTGAATCGTGAATTTTTTTCATGCTTAATCCAAAGCCCACTCGCACAGTGATTGTCGGACGCGGGTGTTGCCGGCAACCCCATGAAACTGCACCCGTTGCCGCCCGAATGTTTTTTTGCACACTGCAGCGAAGCCTTGTTTTTGGTGTTTGTATTTGCACAGGCTGCACAACCCGTGTGTGCAAATTGCGCCGCCACAGGCAGGATGCGGTATTCGGTTCCAAGATTGAAAATAACTGCGCGCATCCCCGCCAGCGAGAGACGCGCGTGCGCTCATCTCGCTTCGATCCAAATTCAGAGCGCCGGTTCGCTAATCGCCGCGGGATCAGATTCGGCTTCGGGCAGTACGGCTCTTTTCGGTGCGTGCGTGAGGTAGAGCGCAAGGCCGGTGAACAGGAATCCGCCGACGATATTTCCGAGTGTCACGGGTATCTGGTTCCACAGCCACCAATCCGTGACGGTGACTTTCGCACCGAGCATCATGCCCGTTGGGACGAGGAACATGTTCACGATCGAATGCTCGAAGCCCTGCGCGAAAAAGACGAAGATTGGAATCCATGCACCCACGATTTTCCCGACCGTCGAACTCGAAGCCATGCCCATGACCACCCCCAGGCACACCATCCAGTTGCAGAGGATCGCCTTGACGAAAACGGTCACCAATCCCGCGAATCCGAACTTTGCGTAACCGGCGGTCTTTGCCTGAGCGACGGCGATGATTTTTGCAGCGACACCCGTCGCGTCAGCACTGTGCCCCATCATGGTGAGCGAAATGCAGAGCAGCAGCCCGTAGAAAACACTGCCGAGCAGGTTTCCGAGCAGTACCCAACCCAGATTCGCAGTCATCCTGCCAAAGCCAAGCCTGCCCTCACGCCACGCAAGTGGCAGCAGCGCGAAGCTCCCGGTGGCGAGTTCCAGTCCGAGCAGCACGATCATCACAAACCCGACCGGAAAAATAAGCGCACCGACGAGCGGCACGCCGGTTTGCACAGTGCCACCAATGGCAAGACTCGTCGCACAGCCGAGCAGCGCGCCGGAAAGGAATCCGCGAATGAGCAAATCCTTCACCGGCAGCGCGCCCTTGCTCGCGCCAGAGCTGACCATCGTCGTTACGACAGCCTCAGGCTTGATATAGTCCATACTGGCTCCCGGTACGTAACTAGAATTTGATTGTCGCCTGCACGTAGCCGAAATTCGCATCGCTGCTGAAGCCCGTGCTCTTGAGGTAATCGCCTGCGATGAAGTGGCTGTACCCGCCCTGCACCGCGAGAAAGCGGTTCACCTTCCACTTCACGATGAAATCCACTTCGGACCCGCAATAGTCGCTCGCCTTCTTCGCTGCAGCATTCAGCGGACGCACAGCGGCGAGGCCGTTGGCACGGTACCACGTGTCGTTCGTATCCGCGAGCCAGAAGGCGTTGTAATCCACCTGCATCGTCACGTCCTTCACCGGCGTCACCTTGAAACTCAGCATGGCGTTTTGCAGATTCTGCCATGAGAAGAGATCCATGATCCCGTAGAATGGATGATTCGTCGGAAAAAGATTTTGGAACGTGCCGATGCTCTTGTCGGCGGAATTGCCGTCACCCGAAGCGTAGTTGTATTCAGTGTAAATGCGCGGCTTCCACGGCGCGTCGAAATTGTAGCCGAAGCCGAACGTTCCTGCGAAGGCATTCAGGCTCAACCCGCGCAGATCGCCGACCTGATAGGCGAACTCACCTCCGAATTCCCAGCCGTGCAGTTTTTTCGGATCGCCCTTGATGCGCGTGCCGATGGTCGCGAAGTTGCTGTGCGCCGTGAGCGAACCCGTGGTAACCGGCGCGGTGAGCGTGCCCTGCGCGCTGGACGTATTGCCGCGCGGCTCATCCACCATGAAGGTGTAGAGGTCCGCAGTGCCAAACGGGAGGTCGGTGAGCGACGCGTACAGACCGCTGAAGACGAGCCCACGATTCGTCTCGGTACCGTTAAAAAGATCGGACTGATCGAAGTTGTTGTTCGTGATGACGACGGGCGTCGCACTGAACATATCGAGGGTGAAACCCGGTTTTTTGTAAGTCAGCTTCACCGCGTCGAAGCTGCGGGCAAAGTTGCCCCAATCAAATGTACCGACGAGACGCTCATCACCGAAGGCGAGTTCCTGTCGGCCAAGTTTCAGATCCCACGGGCACTTCGAATAGTCACCGATTTCGATGTAAGCTTGGCGGATGTCGAAGGAATCGTTGCCTTCGGCGCCGGACGCCCCGGGATTCTCAACACGATCGCCAAAAAATTCCCGGCTGTCCTGCACCTGTACGTAAATCTTCAGCCAGTCCGCCGGCTTCAACATCATGCCCATGCGGAAGCGCTGGAGAAGGAAGTTACCGTCCGTGGCTGCATTCTTGCCGCTGTTGAAATCGAAGTTGTTGTCACGGACTTCCCAACGTAGGCGCTCCTCCACGTCGAAGACGACTTTGCCATCTGCAAAGCTGAGCAGCGGCTGCGGGGCGCTCGGCGCAGGATCTGGCGTTTTCGCCGGGCCGGCAATGGCGTGACCTGCGAGAAGCGTGGTGGTGAAAAGGATGGCGATGTGTGGTTTCATGTTTGTTATCATTATTTGCATTGTTGGCGGTGGTCTTGCCGTCCGGGGGAGAGGCTCTGTTTCATAAGACTGACGCGGGGAACACCTTCGGTGCCGGAGGCTCAACGTACAGGATGCGCCGATGCCCGGCAAGCATGTGCATGCCGTCGAATTCGCCGGTGATCACGCGGTCGAGGAGAATCTTCCAGTTCGCCTGCGCCTCGATATCCACGAACAGCCCCTCGTCCTCGAAGTATCCAAACTCCTCGGCGATGACGATCAGCGCGCAATCGGTCAGCTTGATGAAGCCAAACTTAAGTTGGGTCTTCTCCGGTTTCGCCTTTGCGGACTCGCCCAATCCGGGTTTCACCCCGGCGGTGGCTTTTGCGTCCGGCTTCGCCAGATCGTCCGCGGTCTTCTTGTCACAACCGGTCATCAGGAAAAACGCGGCCGGGAGAGTGAACGAAAACACCACCGCCTTGAGTCGGCTGAAATTGCAGAGCGAGTTTAAAGCACCGGATTTCTTCGGATGGATCATGGAGTTTCGGTGTATTCAATGGCTTGGTTTCAAGCCGCGGAAGAGATGAGGGCGGGTTTCACGAGTGCGAGCGCGCGGGCGAAAATGTCGGCGCGGAAACATTTTTCCTTAATATCACGCGGGAACTGCGCGGCGGACGCAAGGCCGCTGGAGATGAGCGATTGCGAAACCCATGCGGCCTTGCGCGCATCCGGCTCGTTGGCGTTGTCGCGGGCGAAAATGTTGAAGCCGGCGCACGGCTCGGTGCGTCCGTTTCCGTAGTCGTAAACCACCCTCATGCTGCGGCGGATTGCCTCGGCCTCCGTGCCAACGTAGCGCGAGTGCGCGAGCGTCTCGGCGACTTTCTCGCGGTTTGCCGGCTCATCGCAATAGTGCGCGGACTCGATCAGCGCGGCGATCAGCGCGATGTGCTGCTCGTCGGCGCACTCGGCAAACTCGCTGCGCACCATGAGCACCTTTTCGGGATGCTGCGGCGCGAGTTCGGCGCTGCGCGCGACAACCCACCCGGCGCGGGACATCACCGCCAGGGAATTCCACGGCTCGCCCGCGCAGAATCCGTCCAGATGTCCCGCGCTCAGGTGGGCCACCATTTGCGACGGAGGCACCACCACCACCGCCGCGTCGTTTTCAAAATCGAGGCCGTGGCCCTTCAGCCAAAGCCGCAGGAGCACCGAATGCGATGACCATTGATACACGGTACCGAGCGTCACCGCCCGCCCGCGCTTGCGCACAAAATCACGCAGCGTTCTGCCGTCGCGCACGCCCGCCTGCCAGAGCCGTTGCGAGAGCGTGATGGCGTTGCCGTGGAGATTCATCACGAGCCCGGTGAGGCAGTCCGCGTGGATTCCCCCGAGGCCAGCGGCTGCCGCAAAGAGCATCCCGGCTGGCGCGTGCGCGGCGTCGAGTTCCTTGTAGATAATCTTTTCGCGAACGGTCGCCCAGCCGATCTCGCGGCTGAGTTCCACGTGCAACCCGTGCTTTTCAAAAAGGCCGAGTTCCTGCGCCATCACGAGCGGCGCGCAATCGGTCAGTGCGACGAACCCGACGCGGATGATTCCCTTTTTGCTCCGGGTCTTTCCCGTTTCGGCCGGCGATGAATTTGCCATGAGCGGCCCATTAGCCCGCCGCGTGCCAGCGTACCATGCGGAACATCATAAATGACTTGCGAGTTTTTCATAAAGATGATGAATGGTATTCATACATGCCGCAACCACTGGACAGCAGACAGCTCCGTGCCTTCAGCATCCTCGCTCGCACGGGCAGCTTCACGGAGGCCGCGCGCGAACTTCATCTGTCGCAATCCGCCGTGAGTCACTCGATGAAGGCGCTCGAACGCGAAGTGGGCTGTCGCCTTTTGGACAAGATGGGCAAAAAAGCGGTGCTCACACAGGCGGGTGAACAGCTCCTGGAACGCGCGACGCGCGTCCTCGCGGAGATGTCCGAGGCGCGCGCGGAACTGGGCCGCCTCGGCAAATGGGGCCAGAGTCGGCTCCGGCTCGGTGCGAGCACGACGGCATGCCAACACGTGCTCCCCGGAGTGTTACGCGAGTTTAAGGACAGTTTCCCAAACTGCGCGATCTCCATCGAGCCGGGCGACACGCCGGAGATGATTGATGCGCTGCGCGCGCACAAGATTGACCTCGCCATCAACCTGGAGCCGAAGCGCGGCGAGCCACTCGACTTCCGCCCGCTGTTCACCGACGAGCTGCATTTCATCGTGAGCCCGCAGCACCCGTGGGCGCGCGCGGGCCGCGTCGAACGCAGCGAGATCTCGCGGCAGAACTATATCGTGTACAAACGCAAAAGCTATACCTCGGGGATGATTGAGGAATATTTCCGTGAAGATGATATCGTGCTCTTCAGTCAGCTCGACCTCGGCAATATGGAGGCCATCAAGGAACTCGTGAAACTGGGGCTCGGCATCAGCATCCTCGCGCCGTGGACCGCGAGCAAGGAACTGAAGGCCGGTACGCTCGTCTCACTGCCACTGGGAAAAAGAAAGCTCCGCCGAAGATGGGGCATCCTGCACTGGCAGGGACGGCGCATGAGCATGGTCGAGGAAACATTCATCGGCCTGTGCAGGACTGTGACGGAAAACTGGTGAGCGTCGCGATGGGGCCACTCAGAATTTGATCTGCTCGAATGCCGCGTCGAGCGCGGCCTTCCACTTCGCGTAGCCGACCTTGTTCGGGTGCAGCATGTCGCGGAACTCCTCCTTTTTGCAGCTCCCCGTCCCATCGTCGAAAGTGCTCCAAGTGTCGCAAATCACCACGCGCGGATCTTTCGTGGCGAACTGCACGATGAGCGCGTTGAGTTCGCGGATCTTTTCGGGAAAAAGCCCCGGCTGCGGCGCGCGCGGCATCACGAGATTCATCACGGTGCGCGTGTTTCGGTTCTGCTTTTCCAGTTCGGCGACGATGGCGCGGATGTTGTCAATCACCTGCGCGGGCGTGCCGCCGAGCGCGAGATCGTTCGTGCCGATGAGCAGGCTCACGACACGCGGATGCAAGTCGAGCACGTCCTCCTTCAGCCGGTAGCGCAGGCCGCGCGATGTGTCGCCGCTAATGCCGCGGTTCACGACTTTGAAGTTTGGAAAATCCTTCGCGAGCGTGTCCCAGCCCTGCGTGATGCTGTCCCCGAAAAATACCACGGTGCGCTGTTCCTTGTCCTTGTGCCGCGTGAATTCGAGACGGCGCACCATCCACAGCTTCTGAAACCACGCCGCCTGCTGCAGCGGCCCCGAGCCGGGGAACACATTCTCCGGCGGCATCGCGAGCGCGGTGAACTGGCTCGCCGCGAGTTCCATTTTTTCCGCGGGCGCACCGCGACGCTGTGCAAAAAGCCACGGCAGCAGATTCGGCTCCGAATAGGCGAAGGTCCATGAGTCGTGAGCGACGCCGGGATATTCGGTGATCGCGGCCCTGCCCCCGGCTGCGCGCAGGCTCGTGATCATCTCCTGCGAGCGCGAGGGCGGGACCACATTGTCCGCCAATCCGTGAAACGCCCAAATGGGCAGGGACTTCGCAACCGCGGCCTTTTCCTTGTCGCCACCGCCGCAAATCGGGATCGCTGCGGCATATTTCTCCGGATAGCGCGTGATGAGATCCCACGTCCCCGCGCCGCCCATGGAAAGCCCGGTGACGTAAATGCGATCCGCATCAATGCCGAACTCCGCCTCGATCGCCCTCTCCGCCTCGATCACGAGCTTCATCACTGGAGCCGGTTCCGCAGGCGCGGAGTTGCCCGGCGCGAGCCAGTCCCAGTCCACCCATTTTTTTCCTTTCGGACACTGCGGCGCGAAAACGAAGCACGGAAATTTCTCGCGCGCATCCGGCTTCGCAAACGCCGGCGCGCCGTGCTTGAGCTGAATGGCGTTGTCGCTGCCGACTTCGCCGGCACCGTGCAAAAATACAACGAGCGGATATTTTTTTCCCGCCTCGGTGTTCGCGGGCCGGAGCAGGCGGTAGGGCAATTTCGCGCCGTCGGCGGAAGAATAAACGCACGCCTCGTAATCATCACCGCGCACCGCAAATGCGAAACAGAACAGGCCGAGAAGAAGAAGCCGGAGTTTCATGCCTGCGAGTCTTGTGCCTGCAAACGCGATTTATCAAGCGCGCGATTCCGCACTGGATTGGTAATCGCTTTCAGCTTCGCGACGCGACCGTCATCCTTCCGAATCCCCGTGCGAATGCCTGCAGCGCATTCGCGGACATACGCCTGCCCGCTCGACAATCACTCGCCGCCGCACCTACGAATACGCGCGCCCTCCCCCATCACAGCTCCCCATCGCCCCATGAAAAACGCCATCGTCCTTGCACTCGCATTCGCGCTGACCCCATCCGCTCGCGCCGAACTCCGTATCCCCGCATCCACCGCGTACGGCGATCCGTGGGACCACGGCGCAAAAATCAGCAAGGACGGCATCGCGGACTGGAAGGATCCGGCGCAAAAAATCCTGTGGTTTGGCGAAATCAAAGCCGCGGGCAAGCTGGACGCCTCGATCGTCCTCCGCCTGCCTGCGGGGAAATCTTCGAAGCTCCGCCTCACCGTCGCCGGGCAAACGCACGACGAGGAAGCAAAGGGTAACGCTGCGCCCGCGATGGTTTCATTCGGCAGCTTCACGATTGCGAAGCCCGGCTACGTGCGCTTCGAGCTTTCCTCCGCAAACTCCGCCGGCAAACCAAACGGCGATCCCGACACGCTCGTGCTCGACGGCCCCGCGACTGCCGACGCGCACTTCAACACCGACCCGCGCCGCAACGCCTCATCTGTCCACCTTTTCTACCCGGTGCCGAAGGACGCCGCCGTCGAGTGGTTTTACAATGAAGTCACCGCTGTCGAGGACCCGCTCGCGACCTACTACATGGCGTGCGGATTCGCGCGCGGCTACTTCGGCATGCAGGTGAATTCCGCTACGGAGCGCCGCATCATCTTCTCCGTGTGGGACGCGGCGAGCGGGCAGTCGGCGAAGGACCGCAGCACGGTCGCGGAGGAAAATCACGCGCAGCTCCTCGGCAAGGGCCCCGGCGTCGTCGGGGGCGTCTTTGGCAACGAGGGCACCGGCGGCCACTCGCACCTCGTCTATCCGTGGAAGACCGGCGAGGCGCAGAAATTCCTCCTCGGCGCAAAGGCCGATGGCGCAAACACGATCTACACCGGCTGGTGGTTTCATCCCGGCGAGAAGAAGTGGATGCTCATCGCGAGCTTCCGCGCGCCGAAGGACGGCAAGCTCCTGCGCGGCCTGTATTCATTCAGCGAAGATTTCAATGGCGCCAACGGCCACCTCCGCCGCAAGGCACTCTACGGCCCGCAGTGGATCCGCACCGCCGACGGCAAGTGGAGCGAGATCACCGAGGCCAGCTTCAGCCACGACGGCACCGGCAAGGCCGCGCGCTTCGACCGCTTCATGGGCGTGGAAGGCGGACGCTTCTTCCTCTCGCAAGGCGGTTTCGTTCCGGGCTTCACGAAGTTCGGTGAGAAGTTCACGCGCCTCGCGTCGAAATCACTGCCGCAGATCGATCTCTCGAAATTGCCACAGGGGAGGTAAGGTGCTCGCTGAATCGAAATTGCTCCACCAGACGAATCGATAGACCCCTGCGAGTGAACCCACTTGGCCATCTCTCCCATGAATCAAAGCGACTCAGAGCCACCAAAGGAATCACCGCCAAGCGTGGAGATACCATTCGCGAGAGGATGCAAGTTGGGGCTTACCTCATCTTTGAGCATTCTTCTTTTGCTGCATGTTTTTGTCCTCACCAAGGATTGAAACCGCACATCTTTCAGTCCGCGGATTCTTTCGATCATTTTTTTGCCAACCGTAATCGTTGGCTGTCGCTCCATTTTTCGCGTTGGGCCTCGTTTGCTCGCCATGTTGGCGTGCGTATGCGGCTTATGCGGCATGGCATACCTTTACTATCTCGATCACACTGACCGAATGCTTGACTACCAGACGTGGCTTTGGCGTGCAAAAAATGGGACGCTGAAACGCTAAACTGCAGTTTACGGCAAACGGCTTTCGGATTTGTCTGTCCCTCTACGACCTGCACTTTGACCCTGCCTCAATTTACCGACCACTCACTCCCATGCGCCACGACCCGCTCGACCCAAAGCTCTTTACCGAAAACCGCGCGCGTCTCGCGAAGCTGCTGCCGCCGAAATCCGTCGCCGTGCTGAACGCGAATGACATCCTGCCGACAAACGCTGACGGCTCGCTGCTCATGCGCGCGAACAGCGACCTCTTCTACCTCACCGGCGTCGAGCAGGAGGAGACGCTGCTGCTCATTTTCCCCGACGCCGACGACGAGAAACTGCGCGAGATCCTTTTCGTCCGCGAGCCGAACGAGCACAACGAACTCTGGGAGGGCCACAAGCTGAGCAAGGACGAGGCACAGAAGCTCACGGGCATCAAGGCCGTGAAATGGACGCAGGATTTCTGGCCGACGTTCCGCAGGCTTGCATGCGAGGCGGAGCATGTTTTCCTGAACACGAACGAGCACAAGCGCGCCACCGCCGAAGTCGAGACGCGCGACGACCGTTTCATCCGCGAGGTGCGGCACCGCTTCCCGCTGCACGAATTCCGCAGGCTCGCGCCGCTGCTGCACAAGCTGCGGCTAGTGAAAAGTGAGCGCGAAATCGAGCTCATCGCATGCGCGTGCAAGCTCACGGAAAAGGCGTTCCGCCGCGTGCTGAAATTCACGAAGCCCGGCGTGAGCGAGACGGATGTCGAGGCGGAGTTCGCGCACGAATTCATACGCGGGCGCGGGCGCTTCGCCTATGAGCCGATTGTTGCGGGCGGGAAAAATGCATGCTGCCTGCACTACCAGGAAAATTCCGCCGAACTGAAAGCCGGCCAGCTCCTGCTGCTCGATGTCGGCGCGTCCTACGCGAACTACAACTCCGACATGACGCGCACGATTCCCGTGAACGGAAAGTTTTCCCGCCGCCAGCGGCAGATCTACAACGCCGTCCTGCGCGTCCTCCGCACAAGCACGAACTCGTTGCGTCCCGGACTTCTGCCGAAGTCATGGCAGAAGGAAGCCGAAGCGCACATGACCGAGGAGTTGCTCGAACTCGGTCTGCTCAAACCGCGCGACGTGAAGAAACAGGACCCTGACTGGCCTGCAGTAAAAAAAAATTTCAAGCACGGCCTCGGCCACCCCGTCGGCCTCGATGTCCACGACGTCGGCGACACGACGAAGCCCATGCAGGCCGGCTGGGTGATGACCGTCGAGCCGGGCATCTACATCCCCGAGGAAAAACTCGCTGTGCGGCTGGAGAACACCGTCGTCGTCACCGACGGCGAGCCGAACAATCTCATGGCCGACATTCCAATCGAAGCCGATGAAATCGAGGAACTGATGGCGCGGTAGCCGCACAATCGTGCAACACGGCAAAGACCTCCGGCGGCGCGGGGTTGGTTGGAAGCCATGATGCAAAGCCCCCTGCCCTTCCGCCGTTCGCGTTTGCTCGCAAAGTTTGCGTTTCTTTTCCTCGCCGCCGCCCCATGCATCGCGGAAGCGCCGAAATCCGCCGAGCCCACAAATGCCGCCGAAGCGGCTGCGAAAAAGGCGGCCGAGGATGTTGCGATCGAGGAAAAATATCAGGCGCTCGTCGCGAAGCTGCCGCCGGAGCAGCAGGCTTGGGAGCGCACGCTGCAAGAAAACCTTGGCAATTCCTTTTACCTCCCGATCCACAAGCGCGACCGCGTGCGGGGCGCATCCACCGCGTGGGATTTTGTCGCGGACGATCCAAAGCTGCCGCGCGTGCTGCTCATCGGCGACTCGGTGTCGCGCGGCTACACGCAGGCGGTGCGCAAGGAACTCGCAGGAAAGGCAAACGTGCATCGCGCGCCGGAGAATTGCGGGCCGACAGCGAACGGGCTGAAGAAGCTTGACGTGTGGCTCGCGGGGCAAAAGTGGGACGCGGTGCATTTCAATTTCGGCATCCACGACCGCAAGACAGCGCCGGAAGTGTACGAGCAAAATCTCGAACAGCTCGTGACGCGGCTGGAGGCGACGGGCGCAAAACTCGTGTGGGCGAGCACGACCCCGGTGCCGCCGGACACGAAGGACGGCGACACAGTTCCCGCCGCGATCGTCGAGCGGAACCAAATCGCCGCACGCATGATGCAGAAGCACCACGTGGTCATTGATGACCTTTACGCATGGATGCTGCCGGACCTCGCGAAGTTTCAAAATCCGAAGGACGTGCATTTCACCGGTGCCGGCTACGACCGACTCGCGCAGCGCGTGGCACGCGTGATCGAGGTCGCGCTGCCACCGGTGCCATGTGTGAATCCCGCAACCGTACCCACCGGCAAGCTGGAAAGCGACAGCTACGGCTGGGAGGACCGGCACGAGGCGGTGATGAAAATCAAGGACACGCTGAAGCCGGACATCGTGCTCATCGGCGATTCCATCACGCACTTCTGGGGCGGCGAGCCGGACGGCGGGCGCATCGGCAACCGCGGGCGCGAGTCATGGGCCGCACTGTTTGGCGGGAGGAAGGTGCTTAATCTCGGCTTCGGTTGGGACCGCACGCAAAATGTGCTGAAGCGGATCGAACTCGGCGAACTCGACGGGATCGATCCGAAGATAATCGTGATTCACATCGGCACGAACAATCTCGCCGTCACGCCGCAGCACCGCGCGGAGACCAACGAACAGATCGCCGGGGGCATCAACGCCGTCGTCGAGCGTGCGCAAGCGAAGTGCCCTCATGCGCAGGTGATCCTCATGGCCGTCTTCCCGCGTGGAAAAGGCGCGACGAATCCGGAACGTGAACGCATCAACGGAATCAACAAACTCCTCGCGCCACTCGGAAAAAAGGCGCGCGTCACTTTCCTCGACATAACCGACAAATGGCTCGGTCCCGATGGCTCCGTCTCCGGGGAGCTGATGCCCGGCTTCCTGCACCCGAATGAAAAAGGCTACCACATCTGGGCCGAGGCGTTGCGGCCTCTACTTCCCAAACCATGATCCGGAAAATCCTCCGTTCCGTGCTGTGCTCCCTTGCAGTGCTGCCACTGCTCGCCGACACCGCATTTGCCGACGATGGCAAATTCACGTTCACCGTGCTGAACATCCCGGTTACCCAGTGCGGTGCGGGGCTGGCGATCGTGATGCAGACACCCGGCGGCAAGATGTGGCTCTACGACACCGGTTCGGGCTATCCCTCGGAACAAGGCTGGACCGGGTCAACACCGGGCGTGATCTGATCGTGCCGTTCTTGAAGGAACGCGGCATCCACCTCGCGGCACATGCGGGCGACTATTGAAACTCGACGAAGCGCTCGATGCGGAAGTCATCGCGCCACCGAAGGCGCAGTCCGCGCACCGACCGACAGGCCTGCCCACTATTTCGTGAACGCGAACTCCCCCCGGGCATCCGCATCCAGCACGGCAGCGTCGTCTTTTACCTGCCGGGCGACATCCAGACCGAGGACATTGACCGCAGCCCGCTGCCATTCGTGGACAGGGCGAAGATCAAATGCAACATACTCATCACATCCGGACACGGTATCCACGGCTCAAAATCCTTCACCGGGGCGATGCGTCCCGATGTCTCCATCGCAGGCGTATTTCCGCGGTATGCGCACGGACTGAAAAGCACGCCGGAGTTGAAAGCCGCAGGTGCGAAAACCCACATCATGGGCATTTACGGCTGGGCGCAGGTGATTTCGGACGGCAAGTCCTGCACCGTCACCACCGAACATCCGGATGCGAAGTGAACGCACGCCCGCACGACCGCTAAGACGCTCACACCGCGAGGGTCACACGTTTGTCCCAACCATGAATCCCTCCATGCTCACACGCCGCACCTTTCTCCGTCGCACCACCGCCACCGCAGCAGCGCTTTCGTTCCCCGCAATTCTCCGTTCGGCGAATCCGAACTCGAACCTGCAGATCGTCGCCGTGGGCTGCATGGGCAAGGGCCTGAGCGACATCGCGGAGACAGGCTCGCATCCAAAGGCAAAGTTTGTCGCATTCTGCGACGTGGACACGGATCGCTTCCGCGAGGCGGACAAGAAATTCCCAGGCACGCCGCACTACCAGGACTGGCGCGAGATGTTTGCGAAGCTGAGCGACACTTTCGACGCGGTGACGGTATCCACGCCGGACCACTGGCACGCACCGGTGGCGATGGCTGCGATGCGGCTGCACAAGCATGTCCACTGCCAGAAGCCACTCGCGCACACGGTGTGGGAGGTGCGGCAGATGCGGCGGCAGGCGGAAATCTCCAAGGTGATCACGCAGATGGGAAACCAGATCCACAGCCACGAGGCGTATCGCACGGGCGTGAAACTGATCCGCGACGGCGTGATCGGAAAAATCAAGGCGGTGCATTCGTGGCAGCCGGGCGAGGGCAACCGGCTTTCTAAGCTCACACGCCGCCCCGAGCCGTCAGGCGCGCCGGTGCCCGCATCATTGAACTGGGATCTGTGGATCGGCACTGCACCGATGCGTCCGTATGAGCCGGACATCTATCATCCGTTCAAATGGCGCGACTGGCAGGATTTCGGGAGCGGCACAATGGGCGACTTCGGCTGCCACATTCTCGATCCCGTTTTTACCGCGCTGGAACTCACCGCACCGATCAGCATCCGTGCGGAAAACACCGGCCTGCACGAGGAGACGTGGCCGGTCGCAGAGACGGTCAGCTACATTTTGCCCGGCACAAAATGGACGGCGGAAAAGACGCTGCCGATTACCTGGTATGACGGCGGACGCATGCCGGACCGCACGCTCATGCAGGTGCCCGAAGGCGCGAAGGTCGCTGGCGCGGGTTCGCTTTTCATCGGCGAAGGCGGGACGATGATCCTGCCGCACGTCGCGCTGCCGACGCTGTATCCCGTGGAGAAATTCGGGGATTTCAAAATCGAAAAGGTCGCGGGCACGAGCCACTACCACGCGTTTGTGGACGGTGCGATCGCGGGCACGAAGACGACCGACGGCTTCCACTACGCCGGTCCGCTCACCGAAGCGGTGCAACTCGGCAACGTCGCAACACGCTTGCCGGGACAGACGCTGGAGTGGGACGCGGAGAACCTGCGCATCACGAATTCCGAAATCGCGACGAAGCTGCTGACGAAAGCGTACCGCGAAGGCTGGAAGCTGGAAGCCGCGAGCTAAGACGCTCGCTCGACAAGCGGTGAAGGCCGCAGTTTGATCGCCGCATGGCGAAAAAGCGCAGCGACGCGCCAACTCCAGATCCGATTCCTCCGACAGTTCCGCGGCGTTCACGCACCAGGGGTTTTGCGTTTGCAACCGCGATCCTGCTGATCGGCACCTTGCTCGCTTGGAAATTTGCGCAGCATGGCGAGATGCCAGCCGCGGTTCCCGCACTGGTCGCTGCAAAGCCCGAGGCGACGCCTGTACCAAAACCGACGTCAGTCCTGCCGCCGCTGCTCGAACCGGAAGCGCAGGTCTTCGCGCGCTATGCGGGATCGCAAAGCTGCCGCGAGTGCCATGCGGCGCAGTTTGAGTCGTGGGCGAAATCAAATCACGCAAACGCCGAGCGCAACGTGAGCGCGGCGATGGACACAGCGGCGTTTTCGCCAGAGCGCAATTTTCACCACGGCACACAGCAGTCCACTGCGACACAAATCAACGGGAAGCCTGCGGTGAAGACGCTGGGCTTCGGCGGAGCGACGGAGATGTATCCCGTCGCGCGCGTCATCGGCCACGATCCGCTGCGGCAGTTTCTAGTCGAGGGCAAGGGTGGGCGGATGCAGACGCTGGAGGTCTCGTATGATCCGAAGCGCAACGAGTGGTTTGACGTCTATGGCGACGAGGATCGCAAACCCGGCGAGTGGGGCCACTGGACCGGGCGCGGAATGGGTTGGAACGCGATGTGTGCGAACTGCCACAATACGCGACTGCGCAAAAACTACGATGAGCCGACCGACACGTATCGCACGGCGATGGCGGAGATGAGCGTCGGCTGCGAATCGTGCCATGGACCGATGAAGGCGCATGTGGAGTGGCGGAAAAAGTATCCGAACACCAAGGAAACAGACCCGACCGTGAAAAAATTCACGCGCGATCAGACGTTTGACACATGCGGCTCGTGCCACGCACGGCGTCGCGAACTTACGGGCGACTTTGTGCCGGGGGATTCGTTTGGCCAGCACTACCAACTTACGACCGTTGACGAGAGCGACCTTTATTTTCCAGACGGGCAAATCCGCGACGAGCTCTACGAATACGGATCATTTCACGGCAGCAAGATGCACACGGCGGGTGTGCGCTGCGCCGACTGCCACGACCCGCACGCCGCAAAGCCGCGCCTCCCGGGCAACGCGCTGTGCCTGCGCTGCCATACCGGCGCACCGGGGCAGATTCCCGGCAGTACTGTAATCGCACCCGTGATCGATCCAGTCGCGCACAGCTTTCACAAGGCGGACAGCGCGGGCGCGCGGTGCGTGAACTGCCACATGCCGGTGACGACCTACATGCAGCGGCATCCGCGGCACGACCACGGCTTCACGATTCCGGATCCGCTGCTGACAAAAGAGCGCAGCGTGCCGAATGCGTGCAACAAATGCCACACGGACAAGGATGCCGACTGGTCGCTCGCCGCGACGGAGAAATGGTGGGGCGGGAAAATGAAACGCCCCACACGCGAACGCGCACAGATGATCGCCGCGGCGCGGGCTGGCACGCTCACGTCGGGCATGCCGTTGCTCTCGCTGCTGCGGAATGAGCCGAATGCATATTGGAAAGCCTCGCTGATCCGGCTGCTCGGCGCTTGGAGCGCGGATGCGGAAGTGTCGCGCGCATTCCTCGAATACGCACAGCATCCCGACCCGCTCGTGCGCACCGCAGCGGTGCAAGCGTTGGAATCCGTCGGCGGCGAACTCGGCGGGGCCGCGCAGCAAATCCTCGCGCGCCGCACCGAGGACATGGAGCGTAGCGTGCGCGTTGCCGCAGTTTCGGCATTGCGCACTGCGCCGGATTTCCAATCGCGTGCGTGCCGCGAACTCATGCACACGCTCGATCTCGCCGCGGATCAGCCGACGGGCCAGCTCCAGAAGGGCGCTTGGGCGCAATCGCACGGCGACGCAGCGGGTGCGCTCAGCCATTTTGAAAAGGCGGTGTCGTGGGATCCGAATTCCGGCGGCATCCGACACGAATATGCAATTCTGCTGAGCTCGCTCGGGCGCACGCAGGATGCGCTGAAACAAATGGAGGAGGCCGTGCGACTGGAGCCGAAGCAGGCGGAGTTCCGGTTCAAGCTCGCGCTCGCATGGAATGAATCGGGCAACATGCAGAACGCGGTGCGGGAATTTGAGGAGACGGTGCGCCTCGACCGGAAGCACGCGCGGGCGTGGTACAATCTCGGACTCGCGCGCAATGCACTCGGCAAGACGGCGGAGGCCATCGCCGCACTGCTCGAAGCCGAAGCGGCGGAACCGCGCGATGCGCGCGTCCCGTACGCGCGCGCAACGATCCATGCGCGGCTCGGGCAGCGTGCCGAGGCCCGTGAAGCTGCGCAACGCGCACTTGCGATCCAGGCGGATTACCAGGACGCAAGGCAGCTCCTGCAAACCCTCGGGCCGTAAATAAGCTTTCCAAAACCGCACGCTCCACGTGGTCCAACGCAGTTCACGAGAGCCACACCGCAATTCAGCCCGCCACGACTTGCTTGCCTCCCAGAACGCACACGGCATCTTCGCCGCCCGCTTTTTTATGTCCGAGATTCCGAAAACCTACGAGCCGCCCGCCATCGAGGCGAAGTGGTATGCCTTTTGGGAAAAGAATGGTTGTTTCACGGCTGATCCCGCTTCACCGAAGCCCGCGTATTCCATCGTCATCCCGCCGCCGAATGTCACCGGCGTGCTCACGCTCGGGCATGTGCTGAACAACACCATCCAGGACATTCTCGCACGCCGCGCACGCATGACGGGGCACGAGGTGCTGTGGCTGCCGGGCACCGACCACGCGGGCATCGCGACGCAGAACGTCGTGGAGAAAACGCTGCGCAAGGAGGGCGTGATGAAGCATCGCGACGACCTCGGCCGCGAGGCGCTCACCGGCAAAATCTGGGAGTGGAAGGAAAAATACGGCGGCATCATTTTGAAGCAGCTCCGCGCGCTCGGCGCTTCGTGCGACTGGTCGCGCACGCGGTTCACGATGGA
>Ga0075030_100001243_pt1 | contig 22927 bp, 16 predicted proteins | sample LitLauG_LLR_2012_FD_71393 | JGI IMG/M metagenome (GOLD analysis project Ga0075030, IMG submission 71393) | Freshwater sediment microbial communities from Pennsylvania, USA - Little Laurel Run_MetaG_LLR_2012 | ecosystem: Environmental > Aquatic > Freshwater > Creek > Sediment | place: USA...
CCTGAGGGCCCGGCCCGGGCACTCCCGGGGCGTCGTCGGCCACGCGGACAGTGGACCATGGCCCTGGTCGGAACCCGCCTGGTTTCCCACTGTCGGATGCAGTCCCCGATTCGGCACCGATGCGGTGTCCGCCGGCAGGGAGGCCGCTCGTGACGGAGGACGACCACAGGGCGACCCGCGTGCGATGGAGGCTGGTGACCCCGCTCCTGGCCGTCGGCCTGGTCCTGGCCGACGGCGGCGGTTCGTCGAGCTCGTCGACCACCACCGGTGCCCACGCCTCGGCCCCGACCTCCTCGGGCGGCAGCTCCACCGAGCTCCAGACCTTCGGTGGGACGATCAAGGCGGCCGAGAACGCCACCTTCCAAGCGGTGTACACGTCGACGTCCTCCAGTGGCGGGACCCAGACCATCACCCTCGAGCAGTCGCCGCCCAAGCGGGCCTTCACCACCACCGACAGCTCGGGTTCGGTCAGCACGCTGCTGACCACCGGCTCGGCGACCTATGCCTGCACCACCGACCCGGGTGGGACCCCGACCTGCACCTCCATGAGTTCGTCCACGGGGGCTGGCGCGCGGTCGTCACTGATCGGGATCTACAACGGCTCGACGGCGCTGGCAGCGATCGAGGGCTGGCAGACGGTGGTCGCCGCGCACGTGTCCGGCGTGCCACTCACCTTCACCGACACCACCATCGCCGGGCAGCCGGTCCGGTGCGCAAACTGGAGGTATCAGGGTTCGTCGGCGACCTACTGCGTCACCGACACGGGCGCCCTGACCGAGGTCGTGACGACCGACGGGTCCGCATCGGCCAGCGGTTCCGGCTTCGAGCTGACGAGCTTCACGACGGCACCCCCGGCCTCTGACTTCGCCGTGCCTGCGGGCGCCACGGTCGTGACCATCCCCACCGGGGCCTGAGCGCGCCCAAGCGGTCGGGTGCAGGGTCAGTGGGTGACGGCGCCGATGACGGCGTAGGCCAGGACCCCGCCGCCGAGGATGCGTCGCCACGGATTCACCCCGCGGACGACCTCGTCGCCGGCCCACACGACCAGCGCCACCCCGGCCACCACGTCGACAGCCGTGCCGAGGGAGCCCGACGGATGGGCGACCCAGCGGACGACCACCGCCACCAGGAACACCCCCAGGGGAATATTCGGGAACTGGGCGATGGTGCGCTCGCCGGTCGTGCGGTTGCGGAACAGCCAGTCGATCATCGCCTCCGCACCATGGGGCCATGCTAGGGGCGCGCTCCGCCGGCTCCGCCGGACCGGTGGGTCGGGCTCGTCGGCCGGTGACGGCGCCCGGACGCGACCCACCGGCCGCCCCGGAGACACGGGGTGCGGCCGGTGGTCGCTCCTACGGTGTGGTGGCGATGGACGCTGCCCCGTGCGTCACGCCCGTGGGACCTAGGTGACGGTGAGCGCCGCAGGCGCCGTGGTCGAGGCACCGTCGTGGTTGACCACGGTCAGGTCGCGGGGCCCCGGCGTGGCCGAGGAGGCGGTGGTGACCGACAGCGACAGCTGCGTCGCACTGATCGGGGTCGTCTTGACCGTCACGCCGGTGCCCGAGACGGTCACCTTGGACTTGGGGTCGAACCCGGTCCCGTTGACGGTCACGATGACCTTGGAGGTGCCACGGGCGACGGTGCCCGGCACCACACCGGTGACGGTCGGGGTGTAGACGGTGAGGCACCCGGTGCAGATGCCCATCTGGCCGTTCTTGTTGGTGACGACCACGTCACGGGCCCCGAGCGCCGCCGAGGACGAGACGGTGAAGACCGCCTTCACCTTGCCGGTGGAGGCCTTGACCGAGGACACGGTGACCCCGGTGCCCGACACCGAGAGCGACGCCCCCTTCAGGAAGCCGGTCCCGATCAGGGTGGCCTTGGTGGTCTGCCCCGGGTGGACCACTGACGGGGTCACCGAGGAGATGGTGATCGGCAGGATGAAGGTGGCGGTGACGTTCGTGGCGACGGTGACCGGCACCAGGCACGTGGTGGCCGTGCCGCTGCACGCCCCTCCCCACCCGTGGAACACGTAGCCGGCCGTCGGCGTCTCGGTCAGGGTCACGTTGGTCGGGTTGTCGACATTGGTGAAGCAGGACCCGCCGCCCGAGCCGCAGTTGATCAACGCCGGGCTGGCATTGCCGGGCAGGGCGTTCGACGTCACGTCGCCCCCCGCCCCCCCGGCCGTCAGGCCGGTCTTGACGGTGACGTCCAGCGGCGCCCGCGGGGTGACCGCGTTGAGCTGGGTGGACTGCATCTGCCGCGAGATGAGCGCCCCCACGAAGTTGTGGCAGTTGTTGGGGTCGCCGACGATCTCATTACAGGTGACCGAGTTGTCGGCCGGGTCGACCGGACCCGTGTAGCGGTAGGTCTCGGTCACGGTGACATCCGACTGCTCACCCGGGCTCACCGGGTCGGGCGGCTCCGTCTCGGACCCACCGTTGGTGGCGGGGTCGGGCTGGAAGAGCTCAGCCACCGACGAGATGTTGGAGCTGGCGATGGCGGCCTGGATCTCCGGGTCGGTCACCAGCAGGTTGTTGACGTCGACTGCCGACTGGCTGGTGGCCCGGTACTTCAGCACCCACACCGCATCCGGAAAGCGGGGCTCTGCCGGCTGGGGCTCGACCGCCGGGACCACGGTCTGGGCGACGCCCTCACCGGTGGCCGTGGGCACGATCGAGGGGACGACCGACGGCACGCTCGGGACCGGGTAGAAGTTGCCCGACGTGGTGCCGCCGTAGGGGGTGAGGACGCCGGTGGAGCCGACGCTCTTGCCACCCAGGTCGCACAGCCAGCTGTAGCGCTGGACGCCGGGGGTGCCGGTCACGTGGATGCCGAAGTGGTTCACCTGTCCGATGGGTGTCGAGGCGCTCCACGTACCCCCGGAGTAGGTGGCGGCGAAGGTGACCCGCACGCCGGTGTGCCCGTCGGGGAACGTGGTGTCCACGATCTCGCTCGGGGTGGCCGCCCCGTACGGGTTCGGGTAGGACGGCAGGCCGGGCCAGGTGTACGTGACCTGCGAGCTGGTGATGTCCTCGATTTCGACCTCGAAGCCCTCACACTCCTTGTCGGTGCCGTTGGGCACGTCGAAGTTGGTGGCGTATCCGGAGATCGACGGCGGGCCGGCCGAGGCGGGCGTGGCAGCCAGCTCGGCGATCCCGGCGAGTCCGAGGACTCCGAGCGCTACCGCCAGACCGATCCGGACGGCCGACCGGGCCCGGCGCTCCGGCCGGTGCTCGTGCGATGAGACGGACATGTGGGACCTCCCCCTGGGGACGAGACGCAACGTGTGTTGCTCCAAGGGTCACGGTAACGAATTGCACTCGGGTTTTGGGTGAGAATCCTCTCACCACGTGACGTGGTGGTGACAGGCGACGACCGTGCCGATCGCCGGTGCGGCAACCGGTGGGCCCCCGGTCGGGACGGGCGGTCCGACGCGGCGGCTACGGGTCCGGTGGGCGGTCGGCGGTGACCGCCGACGTGACGGCGAGCACCGCTGCCAGCAGGTCCGGCCCCGTCCATGCGTCTGCCCCGAGGCCGAGGGCGTGCTCATGGTCATGGACGGCGAAACCGCCGGCGAGTACGGGGACCGCACACCCTGCTGACCTGACTGCGGACACCGTCGCACGGACCGCCCCGTCCAGATCCGGCATGGACGTACCCACGACGACCGCCACCAGTCGATCGACGCCGAGTGCGGTCTCGACGAAGGCCTCCGGCGGCGTATCGGGACCGAGATCGACGACGAACAGACGCTCCTCGCGCAGCAGGTCGGCGAGCATCGCACACCCGAGCGGGTTGGTGTCGCCCTCGCACATGCCGACCACCACGGTCCCCCATTTGCGCCCTCGCCGGTGGAACCGGCACCCCAGACGCCCCACCAGCCGCGTGACCACGACGTTGGCACGGTGCTCCTGGGCCACCGACGCCCTTCCGGCATCGAGGTCGTCCTCCACGCCCTGCAGGACGGGGACGATGAGCTCCGTGTAGATCTGCCGTGGCTCGAGTCCCGCGATCAGCGCCTCTTCGACGAGCGTCCAGGCTCCTGGTTCGTCGCCTTCCTCCAGACGGCTGCGCAGAAGGGCCTGACGTTGCGAAATGGGTACGTCCCGACGTGCGTTCGCCATCGGGGTCGACACGACCGCTTCGACGTCACGGGACTCGACTCGCCACATGCCGCCGACGCGGGTTGCCGGCAGGCGGCCGGTCCGGACGTGCCGATACGCGGTCATGTAGTGGACGCCCATCCGCTCAGCCGCCTCGACGAGGCTCACCGTCGTGTCCATGGCCACCTGTGGTCCGACATTCCGGTCCGATGTGCTCGAACGTGCAGTTCAGGGCCGAACCCCAGCAACTGTATGTTCGTTCGGTCCGGACCACCTGCACAGTGCCGAAAGTCCCCAAGGCGGCTCGCGGGGGAACCGCCCGTGCCGGGTCCGGCCGCACCTGCACACACCGTGCACCGGCCCACAACGTGCACCGGCCCACCCGGGGTAGGCCTCCGGTCGCCGGTCCTGCGTGGCGCCTCCGACCTGGTGGGGCAGGTGAGGATCGAACTCACGACCGAGGGATTATGAGTCCCCTGCTCTGACCACTGAGCTACTGCCCCGCACGGGGACCGGATCCGAGCCCGGCCCGTGCCACGGGCTGGCAGCGTACCTCTCCCTCCCCGGGCCGCCCCACGCTCCCGGCGTCGGGCCGGGTCGGGTGCCGTCAGCTCCTACGGAGCTGGGCCCGGACCGCCCCGGAGCCTCCGGGCAGTTCCAGCACCACCACCGGGCCGTGGACCGGCGGATGTCCGAACGTGGCCCAGGTGACCGGCGGGTCCGGACGGGGGTCGAGCCCGCGGGTCACCAGTAGGTAGGCGACGCCGGTCAGCACCGCGAACTGCGTGGCGCTCGTGGGTCCGGCCACTTCGAGGCGGAAGGGACCCGACGGGGCCACTCGGGCGGCCGCGTCCGCCCCCGCTGCCGCTGCGTGGACCGCTGTCCAGCCGGCCAGGGTTGGGGTGGTCCCGTCCATGCCGTCGAGCCCTCGACGGACCACGCCCCCCGAGCCGAGCAGGAGCCCGACCGCGACCACGACAGCCACCGTGCGCTCGATCCGGGCGCCTCCACCCAGCGTGCCGGACTCCGCGCGGCCCGGGGACGGCCACCACCGTCTGCGGGCGACCGCGACCAGCTCCCACGCCGCCCATGCCGCGGTGATCCACACCGCCGTTGCGACCGGCACCCACAGGGCGCCGAGGTAGCCGACCACCAGGAACTGCGACCCCGGCACCACGGCGATGGCCGCCACCGCCCCCCCCGACAGCGCAAGGGTCACCGCGGCGCACGCGGCCAGGTCGGTGCGTCCGGCCCACCAGGCGACGACCGAGACCACCGTCAACGCGGCCAGCACCACCACACCCCACCCCGCCGGTCCCGAAAAGGAGCCGGCCACGGCGACGTAGCGGGCCGTGCCGGAGGCGGGCAGGGCATGGGCCCACGACGGCGGCACCCGGGTGGCCCCACCGAAGGCCCGCAGCGCCGCCGGCCATCCGATCGACGGGCCCGACCCCCGGGCCGCCCGGGCGATGAGGGTGAGGTTGCCGGGGTGGTCGGCAGCCTGCTGGGCGGCCGGGGCGATCCACCCGGCCACGCCCACGCCGAGCCCGACCACGAGCCACGCCCACTCGACGGCCCCGGACCGGTGCCGACGGACGGCGATCCCGAGCACCGGTGCGACCACGCAGACCGCCACTGCCGGCGGGGCGAAGGCGGCCTGGCACTGGACGGTGACGGTGGCCGCCACCACCGCAACCGGCCACCACCGCAGTCGGCCGGTGGCCGCCGCCACCGAGGAACCCACCGCGGCCAGCAGGAAGCACAGCCCGAACCACACGTTCCAGGCCACGTCGAGGGCCACGTCGGTGCGGGCCAGGAGGAGGACCAGCACCGACCCGGATGCCACCGCGGCGCCCCGCCACCCGGCGACGGCCGACCCCGCCTCGACGGTGAGTGCCACCGCCACCACGACCGCCACCAGTGCACCCCACAGCGCCCCCTGGGCCGGGTCGATGCGGACGGGCACGGCCAGCAGCCAGTTCTGGATCGGACCGGGGCCGAACACGGCGCGGGACCCGGCGGACACCGCCATCTGGTGGCCGACCAGCGGTGAGTGCGAGGAGAACACCTGGAAGCTGCGCAGGGCCAGGTCGGCGTTGTCGTAGACCGGCCGCCACCCCCTGGCCAGCTCGATCACGGCCAGGACCACCAGGGGCACCTCGGCGGCCAGGTGGCTGACCACCCGCAGGGCCGTGCCCGTCCGCCGTCGACCGGGGCCGACGCCCGAGTCGGAGCGCGGCCCCGGTCGGGGGTCGGCGACGACGCCGGTCGGGGACCCGGTGCGGTTGCTCACTCGGTGGCGATGGCGGCCAGCACGTCGAGCCGGGACGCCCGGCGGGCCGGCCAGATGGCGGCGGCCATGCCGAGCAGTCCCGACAGCACCAGGAAGACCACCAGGCTGGAGAACGGGATCACCAGATCGGTGATCCCCTGGTCCTTCAGGGACGAGGACAACGCGACGCCCAGGCCGGTCCCCACCACCACGCCGATGACGGCGCCGAACAACGACAGGATCACCGACTCGGCCAGGATCATCCCCCACACCTGGCCCCGCCGCATGCCGACGGCCCGCAGCAGGCCGATCTCATGGGTCCGCTCGAACACCGACAGCATGAGGGTGTTGACGATCCCGATCAGGGCGATGACGATCGCCAGGGCCAGGAGCACGTAGATGAGGCCTAGCAGCTGGTTCACCTGGGCCTGCTGGGCCTTCTCGAACGCGGCCCGGGTCTGGAGCTTCAGGTTCGGATAGTCCGACACGGTGGCCGCCAGGGCCCGGTCGGTGCCCGGCGAGCCGTCGGTGCGGACCAGTACCGCCACCGGCAGCGGGTTGGCGAAGTGGGACAGGAAGTAGCTGTCCCCCACCACGTAGCTCCCCAGCAGGGCGTTGGCCTTGTAGATCCCCCCGACGGTCACCGTGGTGCCTCCGGTTTGGGCGAAGGTGACCGGCAGCGCCGAGCCCACGTGCAGATGGGCGGTGGTGGCCGTCGTCGAGTCGACCAGGAGCCCCCCGGCGGCCAGGGCCGGCGCCCCGGTGCCGGACTCCATGCGCAGGATGACTGTCTGCGCCAGGTCGCGGACCGACACCGCGGTGAGGGTGGACACGGCGCCCCGGGACTCGAACTGGCCGTTGTAGACGGTGGAGACCGCAGTCACCCCGTGCACCGCGGCCACGGCCGGCGCCAGCGCGTTGGAGAACCCGACGGCCCCGACCCCGGACGTGGTGATGATGTAGTCGGCACTGATGGCGTTGTCGACGCTGCTGGTGGCCGACTTCGACACCGAGGCGCCGAACACGGCGATGGTCGAGACCAGGGCCAGGCCCACCATCAGGGCCGACGAGGTCTGGGCGGTGCGGCGGGGGCTGCGCATCGAGTTCTCCCGCCCCAGCTTGCCTGCGATCCCGAGCACCCCGGCGATCGGCCGGCCGAGCGCAGCGGACATCGGGCGGGCCACGACCGGTGCGAGCATGCCGATGCCGAGGAAGCCGAGGACGGCACCCAGGCCGACCAGCTGGATGGCCGGCAGGGTCAGCCCCACGAGTAGCAGGGCCACGCCGGCTGCGCCGATGACCGAGCCGATCAGGATCCGCCGGCGGGACGACTCGACCTGCTCGCTCCCCTGGCCGCCCAGCGCGGCCACCGGCGGGATGCGCACCGCCCGGCGGGCGGGACTGACGGCCGACAGCACGGTCACCCCGACCCCCACGGCCAGGGCGGCCACCACGGTGCGGGCCTGGAAGACCAGGGCGCCCGTCGGCAGGGTGATGCCGAACAGGCGCAGCAGCGCCTCGAGGCCGACGGCGGCGAGGACGCCGAGGCCCAGACCGACCAGCGAGGCGACCAGTCCGACCAGGAACGCCTCCGACAGCACCGAGCGGAACAGCTGGCGCCGGCTGGCGCCGACGATCCGCAGCAGGGCCAGCTCCCGGGTCCGCTGCCCGACGATGATCGAGAACGTGTTGAAGATGGTGAACGCGCCCACGAACAACGAGATGAACGCGAAGACCAGCAGCGCCGTGGAGAAGAACCCGAGCGCCTGGTTGATGGAGTTGGACTGTTCGTCGGCCACCGTCTGGCCGGGCACCACCTCGACCCCGGCCGGCAGCACGCCGGCGATTGCGTGTCGCACCGTCGCCTTGTCGGACCCCGGCGCAGTGACGACGTCGATGGCGTTGAACTGCCCCGGCAGGTTGAACAGTTGCTGCGCGGTCGGGAGCCAGAACGCGGCGAGCGTGGCCCCGGCCAGGTTGTCGGCGTTGCCGAACCGGACGATCCCGGTCAGGGTGAAGGTCTGGGGAGGGCCGGCGAGGAGTACCTTCACCTGCCCGCCGACGACGAAGTGGTACTTGGTGGCCGTGCCCCGGTCCATCGCCACGTCGTGCGCGGTGGTCGGGGCCCGGCCCTGCACCAGGGTGAGCGCCGACATCCGCGGCACCGGGTCGAAGGACAGCCCGATGGTCGGGGCTCCGCCGGTGGTCACGGCTCTACCGTCGGGGGCCACGAACTGGGCGTAGCCGGTGACGGTCCCCTCGGCCGCGGCCACGCCGGGCACCGCCCGGATGGGGCCCAGGAGCGACTCGGGGATCGCCTTGCGTTCGGTGCCGCTGCCCGACGTCCCGGTGAACGCAGCCTTGCCCCGCACCTCGAAGTCGATGTTCTGGTAAATGTGCCCGAACAGCGACGTGAAGGTGGCGTGGAGCGTGTCGGTCAGCACCAGCGTGCCGGTCACGAAGGTGACGCCCAGCACGATGGCCATGGCGGTGAGCGCCAGGCGCAGCTTGTGGGCCAGCAGGCCCGAGATCGTCACCTTCCACATGTCAGCCGCCCAGCAGCTTCATCTGCTCCAGCACGGAGTCGGCGGTCGGCTCCAGGAGCTCTCCGACGAGCCGGCCGTCGGCCAGGAAGACGACCCGGTCGGCATGGGCCGCGCCCCGGGCGTCGTGGGTGACCATCACGATCGACTGGTGGAACTCGGTGACCGAACGACGCAGGAACGCCAGCATCTCCCCCGAGGCGTTGGAGTCCAGGTTGCCGGTGGGCTCGTCGGCGAAGATCAGGTCCGGGCGGCCCATCAGCGCTCGGGCGCAGGCCACCCGCTGCTGCTGGCCACCGGACAGCTCGTTCGGCCGGTGCCCCAGCCGGTCGGCGATCCCCAGCTGGTCGGCCAGGAAGTCGAACCAGTCCCGGTCCACCGTGCGGCCGGCCAGGTCGGCGGGCAGGGTGATGTTTTCCGCCGCGGTCAGGGTGGGCACCAGGTTGAACGACTGGAAGACGAAACCGATCCGGTCGCGGCGCATCTGGGTGAGGCCGGCGTCGTCGAGCCCGCCGATCTCGAGGTCCCCGATGAACGTGCGGCCCGAGGTCGGGGTGTCGAGTCCGGCCATGCAGTGCATCAGGGTCGACTTGCCCGAACCCGACGGTCCCATGACCGCGGTGAACCGACCCTGCTCGAACTCGACGTCCACCCCGGCCAGGGCGTGCACGGCGGCGTCGCCCGCGCCGTAGGTCCTGACGAGCCCGACCGCCCTGGCCGCAGCAGGCGGAGGCGGCGGTTCGGACGGCTGGGCGGGCAGCTGGTCGATGGACGTCATGGGAGTGCCTCCTCGGTGGGACACGGCGGCCCGGCGCGGCGTCGCTTCGGGTCGATCGGGGACGGAGGGTGCAGCCGGACCGGTCGTCCGGTCGCTGCAGCGTCCGCCGGCACCGAGCCTACCGGCCGGGTCCGGCGGGGACCGGGTCCCGGTGCTGCCTCCGACGGTCCGCCCGGGTCCAGGTCAGGCGCGGGCCGTAGCGCGCCGGGCCACGGCCGCGGCAAACCGCCCGGCGGCCCCGGGAGCCACGGTCAGGAAGAAGGACGGTTCGGCCAGCTCCACCTCCAGGACCACCTCGCTCCCGTCGTCGAGGGTGACGACGTCGATCCGGGCGTAGAGCAACGGCCCGGCCACTCCGAAGCGGGCCCCTGCCAGCCGGCCGACGGCGTCCGCCGCCGCCTGGACCACCGCCCGACGGGCAGGCGTCAGCTCCTCGGGGGTCAGGCGCTCGGCGTAGGTGCCCCCCGCCAGACCGCCGCCCAGGGCGAGCAGCGGACCCTTGCGGACCGAGTGGGACACCGCACCGTCGAACAGCAGGGTGCTCACCTCGCCGGCCGCGGCCACCGAGGCCACGGCCGGCTGGACCAGGACGGCCCGGCCCTCGTCCAGGATGCGCCCGGCCAGCTCGGCGGCGGCCCGGTCCCCGTGGGCGTACCTGCCCGTGAGCCGGCTGCCGGCCGACACCGCCGGCTTCACCACCACCTCGCCGGACACGTCGCCCAGGGCCTCGTCGACGGCGGCCGCATCCGGGCACACCCGGGTGGGGATCACCGGTACGCCGGCCGCCGCCAGGTCGACCAGGTACCGCTTGTCCAGGTTCCAGTCGATGACGGCGGCCGGGTTGTGGAGCGTCCCGAGGCGGCCCATCCGGTCGAGCCAGGTCCGGTAGGCGTCCAGCTGGTCGACGTAGTCCCACGTCGAACGCACCACGACCAGGTCGTACTCGGCCCAGGGCACCCCGGGGTCGGACCACACCACGTGTTCGAGGGCCAGGCCGGCCTCGGCGCACGCCTCCTCGTGCAAGGGACGGTCGGTGTCGTTGGGACCCACCACCTCGGCCCGGGCGGTGGCGAAGGCCACCCGCACGCTCACCGTCGGCCCCGGAACAGTCCCGCCCACCGCACCGGGCTCAATTGTGGTGGGGCGGGCGCTCGTGGCGCTGCCGCTCGGCCCAGCACCGGTCGCAGTCCTCGCACGACCGCCCGTCACCCCCGCCAGGGTGGATGCCCGGGTGCCCGCAGTACGGACAGGGCGGGGATGTTCCCATCTGGTTCCTCCTGCCTCGGATCGGCCGGCCCGTGGGCCGGGGCCCGACCGCGGACCCGGGGGCCTGCGGCCCGGTCGGCGTCCTTCGCGATGGCTCCGGGGGTGAGACTCGAACTCACAACCCTCTGATTAACAGTCAGATGCTCTGCCGATTGAGCTACCCCGGAAAACGGTGCCGCCACGACGGACGGTCCCGTGGGGACCGGTCCGGCGTGCCAGTGGAGATTAGCCGTTCGCCGCGCCCCCACGGATCGCAGGTGCACGCCGGCGCGAACCGGGGCACAATGGCGGCGTGAAGTTCCGAGTCGCCACAGCAGCCGCCTTTGCCGCCGGGTTCGCCATCGGTGCCCGGTCCCGCCGCTCCCACCTGGCGGTGGTCGCCGACGACGGCACCACCGTCCGACCCCGGCAGCGCCGGAGCTGGGCCCGGGCGGTGCCGGCCAAGGCCCGGGCCGTCGTCGTGCTCGGCGCCGTGCGGGCCCGGGACGCGGTGGGTGTGCGCCTGGGCTGGCGCGACGGCGACGAGGCGGCAGACGCCCTGGTCATCGAGATGGCCGGCGACCTGGCGACGGCCATCAACGGCCGCAGCTCCCTCGCCGGCTGACCGGCCCCCCGATCCTCCCGGCCCCATCTGCGGGTGGTCCGGACCAGGTAGTGCGCGCCCTGGCCGCCGCAGGGTGCGTGGCCGCCGAGGAGGAAGCCGCCGAATTGCGGGCGGCAGCCGACGGTCCCGACGGGTTGGCCGCGATGGTGGCCCGACGGGTGACCGGTGAGCCCCTGGCGTGGATCACCGGATCCACCGTGTTCTGCGGGCGGTCCGTGGGAGTCCGGCCCGGCGTCTACGTCCCCCGGTGGCAGTCCGAGACCCTGGCGATCACCGCCGCCCGGCTCCTGCCGGAACGGGGCACCGCCGTCGACCTGTGCACCGGCTCGGGCGCGGTCGCGCTCGTCCTGGCATCGGCCTGCCCGTCCGCACGGGTGCTCGCCACCGAGTCCGACCCGGTGGCCGTGGCCTGTGCCCGGGACAACGGGGTGGAGGTCCACCAGGGTGACCTGGACTTGCCGCTGCCCGACGACCTGGCCGGCGCGGTCGACGTCGTGTGCGGCGTGGTCCCCTACGTCCCGGCCGGGTCCCTCCATCTCCTCCCTCGCGACGTGCTGGCCCACGAGCCCCGTGGCGCCCTGGACGGCGGGGCGGACGGCCTGGACGTCCTGGCGCGGGCCGTGGCCGCCGGCACGCGGCTGCTGGCACCGGGTGGCTGGCTCCTGCTCGAGGCCGGGGGAAGCCAGTTCCCCCTGGTGGAGCGGCTGTTCAGCCGGTCCGGGTTCGGCGCCGTACGCGTGCTGGCCGACGGGGACGGTGATCCGCGGGCGGTGTGCGGCCGCTGGGACGACGCCCCGGTCAGCCGGAGCCCCGGCGACGCTCCGGCCTAGGCTTCCTCGAGGTAGTCCCGCAGCAGCTGGGCCGACTCGGGCCGGCGCAGCTTGGCCAGGGTCTTGGCCTCGATCTGGCGGATCCGCTCCCGGGTCACACCGAACGCCTTGCCCACCTCTTCGAGGGTGCGGATCTTGCCGTCCTCCAGGCCGAAGCGGAGTCGGACCACGTCCTGCTCGCGCGGGGTCAGGTGGTTGAGGGCATCGCGCAGCGCCGCGTCCAGCATCAGGCGGGTGGCGGCGTCGCCCGGTACCACCGCCTCGCGGTCCTCGATGATGTCGCTGAGGCTGAAGTCCTCCTCGTCGCCGATCGGCTGCTCGAGCGAGATGGTGTCCTGGTTGATGCGCAGGATCTCACGCACCCGCTCGACCGACAGGTCGACCAGTGCTGCCAGCTCCTCGGTGGTGGGCTCGCGGCCGACCTCCTGGTGGAACTGGCGCTGGGCCCACACCACCTTGTGGATGGTCTCCACCATGTGGACCGGGATGCGGATGGTGCGGGCCTGGTCGGCGATGGCCCGGGTGATGGCCTGGCGGATCCACCAGGTGGCATACGTCGAGAACTTGAAGCCCTTGGTGTGATCGAATTTCTCGACCGCCCGCATCAGGCCGAGGTTGCCCTCCTGGATCAGGTCGAGGAAGGCCAGGCCGCGATTGCGGTAGCGCTTGGCGATCGAGACCACCAGCCGCAGGTTGGCCTCGATCAGCTGGTCCTTGGCCTCGTGGCCGCGGCGGACGAGCTGCTGGTCGGCTCGACGGGCGGCTCGGGAGGTCGTGCCGGTGATGTCGTCCTCGGCCAGCCGCATGGCGGCACCGGTGCCCTCCAGGATCCGCTCGGCCAGCTCGACCTCGAGGGCGGCGTCGAGGAGCTTCACCTTCCCGATCTCCTTGAGGTACATGTGCACCGGATCGGCGGCGGAGCCGCGGAAGCTGTCCCCCTCGCTGAACCCGGCGGCCGGGGAGGTCGAGGCGCGGGACTTGCGGGCGACGGTCTTCTTCGGCGCAGGGGCCGGCGCGGCCGGCGCCACCGCCACCAGGCGCATCGCAGGCTCGGCCGGCGTGCCCTGCTCCGTCGCCGACGACGGCGACGGGGTCATCGGCACGATGGTCGACTCACCGGTGTCATAGGTGAACTCGATGCCGGCCTGGCGGATGCGCTCCACCACGCCGACGATGAGGTCGGCGCTCAGCTCCACCGACTCGAGCACCGCCACCACGTCGTCCTGGGTCAGGTTGCCCTTGTCCCGGCCCAGCCGCAGCAGCGACTCGAACTCGGCTGCGGCCAGCGCGTCCTCGGCGGCCAGGAGCTCGGGGGCGGACAGGTCGACCGCGACGACCTCCTGCACCGGGTCCGGCGACCCCTTTGCGGAGGGGAGTCCCGGTTCGGGGTCCGCGTCGTCGGCGCCGTCGACCCCGGGGTACAGCGGGACGACCTTCTTCGCCGTCATGCGTCCTGCCCGGAACCAGTCGTTCGTGCCCTCACCAACAGCCACGCTACCAACCGACGTGATGCCTCTGCAGCGGTGGCGGGATCGTCCAGCTCCTGGAGCAGTCCGGCCGCCTCGCGCGCGTCGCCCAGTGCCTGGTCAGACGTGCGCGCCTCCACCGCGAGCTGGGGGAGCTCTCGCCGCACCACGTCGCGGACCAGCTGGCTCACCACCTCGTCCGGCTCGGAACGGGGCTCCTCGACGGTGAGCCGGACCAGGAGTTTCTGGACCCGGGACGGGGCACCATCGATGGCCTCGCCCAGGTCGTCCGCCTCCACCAGGGCGACGAAGGCGGCCCGCTGGACCGGGTCGCTGAACAGCGCCGCCTCCAGCCGGTCGCCCATGTCCTCGGGCCGGTGGATGGCCAGGCGGAGCGCTTCCAGGCCGGGCCGGAACTCGGGGGAGGTCGAGGCACCGCCCGGACCGCCGTCCCAGCCGGCGTCGTCCCACGGCTCCCACTCCGGCTCGGGGCCGTCCGGCGGGCCGTCGTAGCCGCGCGGGTCGCGGTCCTCGGGCGCCGGCGACGGGCGGGAGGCGGCCCGTTCAGGGCGTGACGGCGTGGTGCGGGGGCCCTCGCGGCGGATCCGCTCGAGCCGGTCGCGCAGCGCGGCGGGCTCCAGACGGCAGCGCTCGGCCACCTGCATGACGTACTGGTCCCGCACCAGGTCGTCAGGGTGCTCGGCCACCGCCACCAGACAGTGGTCGGCCGCCCGGGCCCGCCCCTCGGGGGTCGACAGGTCGGCGGAGTCCAGGATCCGCTCGAGCCGGAACTGGAGGAACGGCTTGGCCCCCTCGACCGCCGCCCGCAGGGCGGCCGGGTCACTGCGGGCCAGGTCGGCAGGGTCGGAGCCGGGCGGGAGGGCGGCCACCGCCACGTCGATCTCGAGGGTGCGCTCCCACTCGTAGAACCGGCCGGCCGCCGTCTGGCCGGCGCCGTCGGCGTCGAAGGCGAGGACGATCCGGGTGGCGAAGTTCTTCAGCAGCCGCACGTGCTCGTCGGCCAGGGCGGTGCCGCAGGTGGCGACGGCACGGGTGACCCCGGCCTCGAAAAAGCCGATGACGTCGGTGTACCCCTCGCACACCACCACCTCGCCCGAGCGGATGATGTCCTGCTTGGCCCAGTTGAGGGCGTAGAGGGTGCGCCGCTTCGAGTAGATCGGGGTCTCGGTGGAGTTCTTGTACTTGGCCGGATCGGGGCTCCCGGGCAGGATGCGTCCGCCCAGGGCCACCGGGTTGCCCGACGGGTCGCAGATCGGGAACAGCACCCGGGCCCGGAACGCGTCCTGCATCCGACCCCGCTTGTTGACGAACCCGAGGCCCGCCCCGGTGGCCACGTCCTCCCCCAGCTTCAGTGCGGTGCACAGGGTGTCCCACCCGTCGGGGGCCCATCCGAGCCGGAACGTGCGCACCACGTCGCCGTCATAGCCACGGCTGCGCAGGTAGTCGCGGGCCTGCCCGGCGTCCGGGCCGGTCAGCAGCCGCTGGTGGTACCACTCGGTGGCCCGTTCCATGGCATCGAGGAAGACCTTCCGCTTCTGGCCGTCGCGACCGGCGGGGCCGTCCTCGCGGATGGTGATGCCCGCCTTGTCGGCCAGTCGGCGCACCGCGTCGACGAAGTCGAGGTGCTCCATCTCCCGCACGAAGGTGATGGCGTCGCCGCTCTTCTGACAGCCGAAGCAGTGGTAGAAGCCCTCCTCGGCGTTGACGCTGAAGGAGGGTGACTTCTCGGTGTGGAACGGGCAGAGGCCGACCCAGCGCTGACCCTGGCGCTTCAGCGCGGCGTGCTCGCCGATCAGGGCGACGAGGTCGGTCGCCGCCCGGACCCGGGCCACGTCCTCGTCCGGGATGCCCATGGGACGACGGTACCGCGTCCACGCGACGCCCGGACCCGGGCACACCGCCCCGGTGTGCCCGGGGTGGTGTGCCGGTCGGGATCAGCGCTTGGCGGCGGCCTTCCTGGCCGGGGCCTTCTTGGCGGCGGCCTTCCTGGCCGGGGCCTTGTTGGCGGCGGCCTTCCTGGCCGGGGCCTTCTTCGCCGGGGCCTTCTTGGCCTGGGCCGCCCGGACCTTGTCGCGCGGAGCGGTCAGGCCCGACAGCACCGCCTGGGCGGCGGCCAGCCGGGCGATCGGCACCCGGAACGGCGAGCAACTCACGTAGTCGAGGCCGGCGGCCGCGAACGTCTGGATGGATTCGGGGTCGCCACCGTGCTCACCACAGACGCCGACCTTGAGCTCGGGCCGGGCCGCCCGCCCGCGTTCGGTGCCGAGGCGGACGAGTTCGCCCACGCCGTCGGCGTCGACCACGTCGAACGGGTTCGCGGTGAGCAGGCCCTCCTCGAGGTAGGCCGACATCATCCGACCCTCGACGTCGTCGCGGCTGAAGCCGAAGGTCATCTGGGTCAGGTCGTTGGTGCCGAACGAGAAGAACTCGGCCTCCTCGGCGATCTCCCCCGCACGCAGCGCGGCCCGGGGCGTCTCGATCATCGTCCCGATCAGGACCTCGAGGTTGCCCGCTGCCGCCTTCGCTCCCTTCTTCGGCGTGACCGCCTCGGCCTGCGCCGTCTGGATGGCCGACACGACCCACGAGCGTGCCAGTGCCAGCTCCTCGCGCGACACGGTGAGCGGGATCATGATCTCCACGATGGGGTGCCCGCCGACCCCGACCCGGTCGAGGGCGGCTTCCATGAGGGCGCGCACCTGCATGGCGTACAGGCCGGGCTTGATCACCCCGAGGCGGACACCCCGGGTGCCGAGCATGGGGTTGAACTCGTGCCACACCTTGGCGGCTTCGAACAACGCCTGCTCCTCGGCGTTCAGGCCGACGGTGGCCTCCTTGATGGCGAGCTCCATGGTGTCGGGAAGGAACTCGTGGAGTGGCGGGTCGAGCAGCCGGATGGTCACCGGCAGCCCGTCCATCGCCTCGAGGATGTCGAGGAAGTCGGCCTTCTGGGCGACCCGGAGGGCTTCGAGCGCACGCTCCTCCTCGGCCGGGGTGTCGGCCAGGATCATGCGACGCACGACGGGCAGACGGTCCTCGGCCAGGAACATGTGCTCGGTCCGACACAGGCCGATGCCCTCGGCGCCCAGGTTGCGGGCGTTGGTGGCGTCGGCGCCGTTGTCGGCGTTGGCGCGCACGCCCAGGTGGCCGGCACGGACCTCGTCGGCCCAGCTCAGGATCAGGTCGAACTCGGGTGGCGTCTCGCCCTGGATGACCTCGACCTGGCCGAGCACCACGGTCCCGTTGGTGCCGTCGACGGAGATCCAGTCGCCCTCGGCCACCTCGACGTCGCCGACGGTGAACGAGTGCGGTCCGATGCGTAGCGCCTCGGCGCCGACCACGGCGGGCTTGCCCCAGCCGCGTGCGACGACGGCGGCGTGGCTGACCAGGCCGCCACGGGCCGTCAGGATGCCCTGGGCGGCCAGCATGCCGTGCACGTCCTCGGGAGAGGTCTCGCTGCGGACCAGCACCACGGCCTCGCCGCGCTCGGCAGCTGCCTGGGCGTCGTCGGCGGTCAGGTAGACCCGACCGACCGCAGCGCCCGGGGAGGCACCGAGGCCCGTGACCAGGACCGTGTGGCCGGTCGAGGCGAACTGCGGGTGGAGGACCTGCTCGAGGTGCTCGCCGGTGATGCGGCCGATGGCCTCGGACTTGGTGAGGCGGATCGATCGCTCGGACACCATGTCGACGGCCATGCGCAGGGCCGCCCGGCCGGTCCGCTTGCCCACCCGGGTCTGGAGCATCCAGAGCTTGCCCTGGTCGATGGTGAACTCGGTGTCGCACATGTCCCGGTAGTGGTGCTCGAGCCGGCCGAAGATGGCCAGGAGCTCCTTGTGGATCTTCGGGAAGGCATCGGCCAGCGCCGACAGCGGCTCGGTGTTCCGGATGCCGGCCACCACGTCCTCGCCCTGCGCGTTGATCAGGAAGTCGCCGTACTCGCCCTTGGCCCCGGTGGCCGGGTCACGGGTGAAGCCGACACCGGTGCCCGAGTTGTCGTCGCGGTTCCCGAACACCATGGCCTGGACGTTGACCGCCGTGCCGAGGTCGTGGGCGATGCGCTCGCGCACCCGGTAGGCGATGGCTCGGGGACCGTTCCACGAGGCGAACACGGCCTCGATGGCGCCGCGCAGCTGCTCGTCGGGGTCCTGGGGGAACGGCTTGCCGGTGTGGCGCTCCACGATCTGCTGGTACGCCTCGACCAGGTAGCGGAGCAGCTCGATCGGCACGCCGGCGTCCGACTCGGTACCGGCCAGCTCCTTGGCCGCGTCGAGCAGCGCGTCGAACTCCTCGCCGGGCACGCCGAGCACGATGCGCCCGTACATGGCCACGAAGCGCCGATACGAGTCGTAGGCGAACCGTTCGTCGTCGGTCTGGCGGGCCAGGCCCTCGACCGACTTGTCGTTGAGACCGAGGTTGAGGACGGTGTCCATCATCCCGGGCATCGAGAACTTGGCGCCCGAGCGCACCGACACGAGCAGCGGGTCGTCGGCGTCGCCGACGCGCTTGCCCATCGTCTTCTCCAGACGAGCCCGGGCCTTGGCGATCTCGGCGGTCAGCCCCTCGGGCCAGCCGCCCTCCATGTAGGCGCGGCACGCCGTCGTCGCGATGGTGAAGCCGGGCGGCACGGGCAGTGCCAGCACCGACGTCATTTCGGCCAGGTTGGCACCCTTGCCGCCGAGGAGGTCCTTCATCTCCATGGGGGGCTTGCGGTGGGAGTGGTCGAAGTCGAAGACGAACGGCATCAGGAAAGGCTCCTAGGTGGATCCGGGGCAGGGTCGGTCCGCGCACGGACTGTGCGCCGACCCACGATCCTACCCCTGCCCCACCCCGCAACCGGACCTTTCTTCGGGACGCCCGCCCGGGTCTTCGGGACGCCCGCCCGGGTCAGAAGCTCGGCGGCAGCAGGGCGTCGAGGGCCCCGAAGGCCACGAGCACCAGCGCCACCCCGCAGACGAGTCCGAGACCGAGGACGGCACGGGCCGGCCAGCGCCCCGGCTCGCGTCGCCGCACCAGGCGCACCAGCACGTAGGCGGCGACCAGGCCGAGCACGGCACCGGCCAGGGTCAGCCAGGTGGTCGGCGACCGGTTGGGGTCGGGAACCAGCGCGGCTACCGCGCCACCCGGGTGGACGATGGTCGGGGCGGCGGGCGTCACCAGGGCGGCGACCACGATCAGTCGCTGGGCGGCGCTGTACTTCGGATTGCAGGTGGTCAAGGTGAGCTCGGGTCGGTCGGACGGGGCGAGGACCGAGGTGTCGGACGGGGCGACGACGAAGGAACGGGTCACCCGGTAGGAGAACCGGCCCTGCAGGGTCGTGACCTCGATCCGGTCGTCCGGGCGGAGCGTGTCGAGCCCGTAGAAGGGAGCGCCGTGCGTCGTGCGGTGCCCGGCCACCGCGGCGTTGCCCGGCTGACCGGGCAGGGGGGTCGACGGGTAGTGACCGGGACCGTCGGCCAACTGCTCGGACCCGACGCCCTCCACGATGACCTGGTCCAGCCCGAGCTTCGGGATGTCGAGGACCCCGACCGGGTCCCCCACCGACGGATAGGTCACGGCCACGGCCTGCCCGTGTGCCCGTGCGGCGTCGATGGCGGCCAACGACTGGTCGAACCGGGACCGCAGCGAGGACTGGGCCCGCCAGTGGGCGACCGCGGTCCCCCACTGCTGGTAGGCGACGAACGCCACCAGCAGGCCTGCGGCCACCAGCAGCCAACGCCCGACGACGCCCAGGGCCGACGGCCCCGGACGTCCCGGTCCGGTGTCGCTCACCGGGTCAGCGAGGCGACCGGTCGTCCCGGACGGGGACCGGCACGAGGCGCCGCCGGCGCCGGGCCCGGTCCACCGCGAGCAGTGCGGCCCCCGATACGGCCAGGACGACGGCGATGCCGAGCGGCAGCCGGACGTCCTCGCCGGTCATGGCCAGACCGCCCCCGGACGCCCCGGTGTCGGCCGCGGCCACTGCGCCCGGCACCGTGGTGCTGGTGGTGGTGGCCGGCGCCGTGGTGGTGGTCGTGGTCGTGGCGGGAGGCGGGGTGGCGGTGAAGGCGTTGGTGAACGCACAGGTCACATGGGGGTCGGCCGCGGTGAGGGTCACCAGCACGTCCGACGGCGTCGGCGACGTGCTGGTGCCGTTGCAGGTGATCGGCCGGGGTGACCAGGTGCCGCCCGGCACGTTGGACGGTCCGGACTCCACGATCGAGTACTGACCCAGGTCGAGGGAGTCGAGTCCGTAGTCGCCCGAGACCTTGGTGGCGGTGGCCGGCACCCCGGGCTGGGTGGTCGTCGCCGAGTACACCGGGTCGGCCATGTCGCCCTGGCCCGACGATGCCGTCGGGACGATGGAGAACTCCGTGGTGCCGGTGGCACCGGTGGTCGTCTTGGTGAGGGTGATCGAGCCGGTCGGGGTGAAGGTGTTGGTGAACGTGCACGCCAGGTTCTCATTGGGTGTCGTCACGGTCACCGCCATCGACACCAGCGCCGGGGTCTGTGCGACACCGTTGCAGTCGAACGCGCTCACCGCCCAGCTGCCGGCACCGGTCGTGGCCGGCAGGGTCTCGGCGACGGTGTAGGTCGCCGGGAGGGTCGCCGGGTTGTCGACCACGTCGCACACCGGCACCACGTCGGAGGTGCAGGCCTCGGCGGGCACTCCCTCGGCGGTGGTGGTGGCCGAGCGGGCGGGCGCCGGGCCGGAGGGTGTGGTCACCGCGATGGGGAACGTGCCCACACCGCCGATGGTCTGCTTCAGCACGGTGAGGTCCACCACGTTCCTGGCGTTGGTGTAGATGCACGACGCGAGGTCACCGGGTGCCAGATTGACGTCGACCAGGACGTTGGTGTTGAAGGTGACCGGCGCCGTCTGGTTGTTGAACGTGCTCTGCCCGTTCTGCGACGTGCAGACCGCCGAGGTGAACGAGTAGCCGGGGGTGCCCTGCTCCTGGAAGTTCCAGTTGACGTTGGAGTCCCGGGTGAACGAGATCGACGAACCGGCCTGGACGTCGAAGGCGCCGCCCGGATTGTAGGAGACGGTCCCGGTGAAGGGGAACGTCGGCGTGCTCACCCCGGCGCTGGTCAGGACCTTGGAGATCCTGATCGTGCCCGGTGCCGGCGGCAGGGCGACGGCGTAGTAGTAGCAGAAGACGTGGCTCTGACCGGTGGGGAAGCCGACCCACTCCACGTTGTCGCCGTTCAGGTTGTCGATGGCACAGCGCAGGGCGCCGAACGCGTACTGGTTGGGGTGGGCGGTGTTGCCCAGCGGGTCGGTGGTGGTGCCACCCTGGATCCACAGGTTGTGGTTGGCGGCCTGGGTCACCTGCGACGAGGTCAAGGTGGTGGTGACCGCTCCGGCGATCGTCGAGCCGGTCGGATTCCCGTTGGTATCGAGTAGCGGCACCGACGCGACCGTGGTGAGGGGCGGCGACTGCGGGTTCGCCACCCGCGACAGGTTGGTCCCCGGGGTCTGGCCGTTGATGCCGTTTCCGAATTGGAACTGCCAGTTGGGAAGCGGCGTGCAGTTGGGCTGGTGCGGTGTCTCGACCGACGGGGAGATCGGCTGGCCGGCCGTGTACGCGGTGTCCGCCCCCAGGTCCTGGAGGCTCTCCTGGATGTTGTTCCGGGCCAGGTTGGCGGTGATGTCCTGGTAGGTGGGACAGGAGCGGGCCACCAGGGTGACCAGGTAGGTGCCGGGTGTGGCCGCACGTGCCGGGGTGCCGCCGGCCAGTGTCACCACGGCGGCGATCGGGGCCAGAGCCAGCAGGGCGATGCCGGCGGTGCGGATACGGCTGGTTCGGGTACGGCGACGGGGACGGTCCACCGCCGCAGTTTTTCATAGCCACCGGACACGGGGCCGGATGGTTCGCCCCGCGCTGGAGCCCGCCGACGCCGGGCCGGACGAGCGGAGCGGTGTCGTACTGACAACCTGATAGGTTTATCAAGTGATGTGTTCATGATATCCGGGCGGCCCGTTGCTGCCGTGGACGGCGGTCAGGGGGGACCCGACGGCCGGGGTGGCCGGCGCGGCACGCTCGTCCCCGCCGGCCCCAGTGTCCCCCTGTCCGAAACCAAGGCCGAGCTCTTCAAGGCACTCGGGCACCCGGCGCGGATCCGCTGCCTGGAGGTGCTCGCCTCCGGCGCGCGCAGCGTGGGTGAGCTCCAGCCCCTCGTGGGCATCGAGCTGTCCCACCTGTCCCAGCAGCTCGGGGTCCTGCGTCGGGCCGGGCTGGTGTCCGCCCGGAAGTCCGGGTCGTCGGTCTTCTACGCCATCAAGGACCCCGAGCTCGTGGAACTGATGGCCGTGGCCCGGCGACTCCTGCTCGGCTCGCTCCAGGAGACCCACGCCCTCCTCACCGACCTCGGGGAGCCGGTCGGCGGCCCGTGACGGGCCGACCGGACCGCACAGCGCGCGCCGCGCTCGCCGGGCTCGCCCGCTTCCTGCCCCACCGGTCGGACTACCGCGGGTTGGCCCGCACCTGGCGCCACGACGTGGTCGCCGGCATCACCGTGGGCGTGGTCGCCCTGCCGCTGGCACTGGCGTTCGCCATCGCCGCCGGGCTGGGTCCTGCCGTCGGTCTGGCCACGGCGATCGTGGCCGGACTGGTCGCCGGGGTGTTCGGCGGCTCCGACCTCCAGGTGTCCGGGCCGACCGGGGCCATGGCCGTGGTGCTCCTGCCGGTCGTGGCCAGGTTCGGCGCCGGGGCGGTGCCGACGGTCGGCCTGATGGCGGGCCTCCTGGTGCTCGTCGCCGGCGTGGCCCGGCTCGGCCGGGTGGTGGCCTACGTGCCGTGGCCGGTCGTCGAGGGCTTCGCCGTCGGCATCGCCGTGATCATCTTCCTCGAGCAGGTGCCCGCCGCCCTCGGGGTCACCGGGCACCACGGCACCGGTACCGCCGTCGTCGCCTACCGGTCGGCGGCTGCCTGGCTCGACCGCCCGGGCTACCAGTCACTGGCACTGGTCGGCGTGGTCGCCCTCCTCATGGTGGGCCTGCCCCGGCTGCACCGTTCCGTACCGGGGTCGCTCGTCGCCGTCGTGGCCGCCACGGTGGTGGCCGG
>Ga0075030_100001245_pt1 | contig 22916 bp, 20 predicted proteins | sample LitLauG_LLR_2012_FD_71393 | JGI IMG/M metagenome (GOLD analysis project Ga0075030, IMG submission 71393) | Freshwater sediment microbial communities from Pennsylvania, USA - Little Laurel Run_MetaG_LLR_2012 | ecosystem: Environmental > Aquatic > Freshwater > Creek > Sediment | place: USA...
GATTTGGTGCAACGCACGCACGAGTGCCGCAGATTTCTACGCAAAGAATGGCTGGCAAATCGCGGGCGTGGAATTCGACATCCCTACGGTCGGGCCGCATTTTCGGATGTTTCTCGAACTGCGGTAACGCGCAGGGATGGAACGGCCGATGTCCTCACTGACCACAGCCCATATCAATGCCGACGAAGACGCCAGCACTCCACTTGCCCCCTTGTTTTCCATGCGGATTGCGATTGATTAGACAAATCTCCAGAGCGACTCCGCTTTCTCCCGACAGCCCATGATCGCATTTCTCCGCCTCCTCTGTGCGCTCCTCGTATTCACGTCTTGCATCGCGAAGCCGGCGCAGGCGTTTACCGTCGATCAGATGAAGGAGATGGAGGCGAAGGTGAAGAAAGTCGTGGCGGTGAACATGCCTGCAGTCGTCTCGCTGATCGGTGAAAAGGTTCCCGGTGCAGGATCGGGCGTGGTAGTGGCGGCGGACGGATTGATCCTCACGGCGGGGCATGTCACGCACGGGAATGACACGATGATCGTCGTTTTTCCCGACGGCAAACAGGCAAAGTGCAAGGTGCTCGGCGCAGACTACACGCGCGACGTGGGGCTCGCGAAAATCATCGAGCCGGGGAGGTATCCGTTTGCGGAACTCGGTGACTCGGACAATCTGGAAACGACGACCATTGTGATCGCGCTCGGGCATCCGGGCGGCTACGATGTGCGGCGCACTCCACCGGCCCGCATCGGGCGCATCAGCATGAAAAACATGGGCGGCTTTCTCGTGAGCGATTGCACACTGGTCGGCGGTGACTCGGGTGGGCCGCTGTTTGATCTCGACGGCAAGGTCGTCGGCATCCACTCGTCCATCTCGGAGAGCCTGAGTTTCAATCGCGACGCGCCGGTAAATGCGGCGAAGGTGTCGTGGAACAAAATGCTGGAAGGGAAAAGCTGGGGCAGAGTACCCGGCGATCGTCCTGGCCAGCGCGGACAGCGCAACACGATGAAGGCGGTGCTAGGTGCGGTTTTCGACGCATCGGGAAGCGGCGCGGTGCTGAAGGAAGTGCAGCCGAAGTCTCCGATCGAAGCGGCGGGCCTGCGCGCGGGCGATGTGATTTTGCGGTTCGGTGGCGATGAGGTTGCGACGAGTGAAGCCGTTGCAGCGAAGGTCGGCAAAGCCAAACCCGGCGACAAACTCGAACTCGTTTACCGTCGTGGCGCGGAGGAGAAGAAGACAATCGTCGCACTCATTTCCCAAGCCGAGATGCTCAATCGCACGGAGCCTGCAGCGCCGCGCAAACCGTAACATCCATACCAATATGACTCGCAAACTCATCATTGCCGCGCTGCTCGCCGCGAGCGCGCTGAACGGGGCAATCAAGAAGGCCGAGGACTCGGGACCGAAGACGCCGCCCGCGGCGAAACCGCCGACACCCGACAGTGACGGTATGCTCAATGAATTGCGCAAGCGCGCGGAGCGTGGCAATGGCAAACTGAAGTTCGACGAGGACGATCTGATTGAGTTTTTCCGCGGCCTGCTGGAGCGACAGGGCGTGCCTGCAGAGCAATTGAAGAAGGCGGGGCTACCCGAATTGCTGCGGCTAATGCGGGATAAAAACCCCGACGCATTCAAGGGACTCGGCTTCGGCGCAGAGCCGGGCTTTGCCAAGGGCACAGAGAAAAAACTGGAAGAGCACTACGGGCAATTGCTCGAAGGTCACAAACCCGGAACACTCACGGCGGCGACGGCGACTTTCATCCTGCGCGACGCAAAAAAGCCCGCGGACCCGCTGGCGTTCGCGACCGGCGTCCGCAGCGACGGCTGGCTGCTCACGAAGGCAAGCGAAGTGGCCGGAGCGGGTGAACTGCAGTGTGAAATCAAGGGCGCGTGGATAGCTGCGAAAGTCGTGCAAATGTGGAAGGAACATGATCTCGCGCTCTTGAAAACCGACACGAAGGAAATGCCCGCAGTGAAATGGTCCGAGCGCAGCGCACCGGAGGTCGGCTCATTCATAAGTGCCGTGGCTCCGGCGGGGCGCGATCCAGTGGCCATCGGGATCGTGAGCGTGCTCGCGCGCAATGAGCAGACAAATGGGCGCGGTTTCCTCGGCGTGCAACTCGAGAGCGATGAGCGCGGGCTGAAGATTCGCGAAATTGTCCCCAACGGCCCGGCAAAAGCATCGGGACTTCAAAAGGAGGATCGCATTCTCGAAATGGACGGAAAAAAGCCGGAATCCGTGTACATGTTCACAAAGATGGTTTCGGATCGGAAGACCGGGGACAAAGTAAGGCTGAAGGTCCAGCGAGGCGAGGCGATCGTGGAAAAGGAAATCGCACTCGGCGATCGCGGCGCAATCCTAGGCACAGGCCGCACCGGCCCCGACAAGATGAACAGCATGGGCAGCACGCTGAGCAAGCGGCGGACGGATTTTTCCTCGGTGATGCAGACGGACCTGCCACTGCAGGCGACGCAATGCGGCGGCCCGGTGACGGACCTCGATGGCAACGTGATCGGCCTCGTCATCGCGCGCTCCGGCCGCGTCGAGACGATGGTGCTCCCAAGCGGGACGATCCGGCAATTGCTTGGCACCGTGGATTTTTCCGAAAAAGAAAAACCCACGACGCCGAAACCGGAGATACCCAAGCTGGCGGCACCACCGACCGTGAAGTAGCAGCCCTGTCTTGCACGCGCACCGCCACTCGCGCACGCTGCATGGATGTCCTGGCAAAATTTTCGACCTCGATGGGGCCTCGTGCTCGGCTCGGGACTCGGAAGATTCGTCGAGCGAATCGCAGTATCGGCGGTGGTGTCCTACGCCGAGATCGAGGGACTGCCACAGTCGCGTGTGGCGGGACACGCGGGGGAATTTGTCTTTGGAAATCTCGGCGGCGTGCCGGTCATCGCGGCGCGTGGGCGCGTGCATCTTTACGAAGGATGGAGCGCGGCGGAGGTAACGGCAAATGTGCGCTGGATGGCGGAGCGCGGCATCCGGCGTCTGGTACTCACGAATGCGGCGGGAACGTGCAACGCGCAGTTTGCGCCAGGATCATGGATGATGCTTTCGGACCACATAAACCTCACGGGCGCTTCGCCGCTGTTCGGCGGACCGAACTTTTTCGACATGAGCGAGGTTTACTCGAAGCACCTGCGCACACACTTTTCCGCTGAGGCAAAGGCTGGTGGCATGACACTGCACGACGGCGTGTACGCCGGGCTGCTCGGGCCGCAATACGAGACACCCGCCGAGGTGCGGATGCTGCGAACACTCGGCGCGGACGCGGTCGGCATGAGCACGGTGCTGGAGGCGATCCAGGCGCGCGCACTTGGGCTGGAGATCGCGGGGTTTTCGTGCCTGACAAATTGGGCCTCCGGCATGAGCACTGCTCCACTCGCTCATGCCGAAGTGATGGAGACCGGCGCGCACGCTACAACAAGCCTCGCGGATTTGCTGGCGCGAGTGATCCCCGCGCTGTGATGTGAGGCCATCCACCGCATCGGGCTTTGGCGAATGCGGCATTCAGACGGAGATGTAAAAAAGCCAAGGCTCCTGTCTCGAAGACACCGGTGAAGAAGAAGCGCGAGATTTCACCGGAACATCGGGCAAAACTCACCGCTGCTGCGACGGCACGTTGGACTGCTATGAAAGCTTCAAAGGCTTCGCAGGCTCTTGCTGCGGAGAGAAGTAGGTCAGAGTTGCAGTGGTTGAGCCGTTTCCAGCGGTCTGCCGATGGCGGTTCCCAGTGCTTTGGTGATTGTCACGGCACGTTGCTGTCGCCAATGATGTGAACAAGGCAGCTACAAGGAGGGCGATGATAGACTTCACGCGCCACGATGCACCTCTGGCAGCAACAACCGGGAGTTCACGCCATGGAATGTGTCAGAATCACAGAACACTGGCAATACCCCTCGCACGGTTATGGACGCGTCACCTTTAGATGCATGAATCGCTGCGCAGCCGACGAAACGGGGACGTTGTCCCGAACCTGAAACAGCGATGCGGTATTTACCAGGGTCGTCGTATTGGCCTGCCACGAACCGGAAAGGTCGCCCGCGACCTCCGGGCTCAACGTCACATCCGACGGTGGCGCGGAACCCCGCGCCACGGAAAGCGTGAGATAACCATTTTCGATGGCAACCGACTCGATGCCCCCAATGGCGACATTTGGATTTAGGCCGAGCGCGTATTTCATCAGATTGGAGACCCCATCGTTCGCCGGCGTGGCATAATCTCCGCCAATCGCAGGGTTATTGGCATTTGCGCCGAAATTCGCGGCCCGCCACAGATCCATTGGCGCATCGGTAATGTCCAAAGTCGCAACGTTCGGCGAACCCAACCCGGCGCCGTTCGTGGGTGAGCTTAACGTGATGTTCACTGTTTGTGTGCCGTCGACAGTCTGGTCGGTCTCCGTTGTCACGGTGAAGGCCTTGTCCGCAGTATCGTTGTCGGCCCAACTCAGCGTCCCACTGGCGGCCGTATAATGGAGCGGTGCGGTGGCGGTCCCGTCGGAAGTCGCGTAATTGACGCTAATCGCGCCACTGTCGCCACCGACCCGCGAGACTGCGATGGTCGCGGTCTGTCCTTCGGTCGTGTTGAAAACGGCGGGATCGAATTGAAGATTTCCCGTCGGGATTGTGCCGACGAGAATTCCATTCCCGTAACTGGTGACCCATAGCTCGCTCGCGTAAGGATTGAAGAAAACGTGCGTTGGCTGGCGAAACGGAAAACTGGCGACTTGCGTGAAGGTAGGTCCATTTGCGTCGCGCAGATTGCCGGTATAGACCAGTCCGCTCTGTTCGGTGCACAGGTACAGCTCGTTGGAGTGGTTCGCGTTGGGATTGAACGCCATCGCCGCCACGCCATCGCTGTTGTAAATGCACGTCCACGACTGGCCGCGATTGGTGGTTTTGTAGAGCCCACCAAAAGTCTGTGGATTGGCGTTGCCGATGTAAGGCGTGAATCCGAAGGTTCCCCAGACGCCCGCATACCATGTGTTGTCCGTTGAGTCGTACGGATCGATGACTACTTCCTGCGTCCAGTACTCCATCTTTGGATCCGAGCGGTCCGCCCAAGTCTGGCCACCGTCGGTGCTGTAGAAAACGCCGCTGCTTTGCGAGAACCCCTGGTTGGGCGGAGTCGAGCCCTGGTAGCGGCCGCTGTAACTGCACACCAGTTCGCCATTGCTCAAAACTCGCAGAGTGAAAGCGTGTCCTTGCGTGCGCGGTGGGGCGGCCAGTTGCACAGGGGCATTCGCTCCCGCGCCCCGCGAGGCATTGTCGATGCGCCAGATGCCGCCCGTGTTGCTGTTCGCCGTACTCACGTAGAGGCGGTCGTTTGGCGCGTCGAGCGTCATGTTCACCGGGGCCGCGTTACCCATTGTCGTGTAACTCTTCAGCACGCTCCACGTGACACCGTTGTTGGCCGAGTAATAGATCGCGCCGGCAGCCGGATTGTACGACGAATCACTCAATCCGAAGATGTAATACGGCGCGGGCAGGCTGCTGCAGAGCGCGTAGACGATGCCGTTGTTCGGATTATGGATGACATTGAAAACCCGGTTGTAGGCGAACACGGCCGAATACCCCCAGTTCACACCCGCGTTGATCGAGGTGAGGAACGGCAGGTCCGAATAGCCCGCGAAGATGGTCGACGACGAAAGGAAATCAACCCAGTGAGAGGCCGTTGGTTCGAGGCCGATGCCGCGGTATGTCTTCGAAGCGGAGATCGGTGTGTTTTTCGCATTTTGATCGGCGGGGTTGACGTACATCTGATACCAATTGGCACCCCCATCCATGCTTTGGTGAACGAGCGCATCGTCGCATGTAATGACATGGGTTGCGTCATTCGGGTCCACGCAGATGCCGAGCGGATAGGCAAAATCGAGCCGGCCATTGGCAGGGTAACCTCCCCAGCCGGTGTAAATATTCTGATTATTTGGTATGGTGAAGACGCTCGTCCAAAAACCACCCGCGCCGGAGAGCTTATAGACGGTATTGTTATTGGGATAAGTGAATGGGGATCCCGATGTGCCGGGCGAGGTGAGACGGTCGGCCGCGACATAGACGACGTTGATGTTATTGCGCGCCATCGCAATCGGGGCGGGGCGATCGTACTGGGAAATGCCGTTGAGATTCAGAAAACTTGCCGAACCGGAATAGACATTGGTCGCCGTCCAGTTCGACCCGCTCCCGTCGAGCCGGTAAATTTGCGGGTTTGAAAAATAGAAAGCGGAGACGAATGCACCTGCCGCCGCCGCGGAAGAATTCGCGGTGACGCAATAGAATCGGATGGTGCCGGAGGAGGGATCTTTTGCACCGACGAACGCCACGATCGATTCGGTATTGGTATTGAAGCCTGTAATCGCGGCCACGCTGAATGTGCTGCCGCTGTTACTCGAATAAAGCAACCCGCAGTTACTGCCGATCCATACGTTATTGTCATCGAAGAATGCACCGGCAAGCCGCGCCTTCGTGTTTGAACTATAGCCGGAAAGCGTAGTAAAATCGACCGCAAGCGCCCAAGTATGGCCGCTATCATTGGAGACATACAGCCGCGAATTATTGGCGCCAAAGACCTGTGTCGTAGTATTCCACGTTGCGTAGACGGTATTGCATGCCGATTGTGAGGGCCAGTTCAGGCAAGGCGACCAGTGCACACCTCCATCGACACTCACGCTCGGCCGCTCGACCGCAACGGCGTCCGGAGCCGTGTAAGTGTTGTCGAGGGCATAAAGGATATTAGGATTGTTCGTGTATTGGACTTCCGTGAGTTGATTGGCCTGAAGTTGCCGGAAATCCACGGTGCTCCAGGAACTGCCGCCGCTGTTCGTGTAAAAAAGCTCGCTCATGTCGCAGGCGACGAAAACCGTCTGCGAACTGCTGGGACTGATGACCGGGCAATACATGCCTCCACCCGCGCCAATGCCACGCGCACTCATCGTCGCGGGCGGCAACGCGTGTGCGAAGATCGCCTGGGCAATGATTACCACCGCGGCACTCACGAAACGGAGGGGCGAAGTATTCATTCGGCATTTCGCATCTGGGTTGTTGCCTGCGGCCTGCACGGGCGGTTGTCCGCAGTTTTTTCCTTTCTCCGCAGGTCCGCAAGTCCTTTTTGGGGTAACTGTTTGCTTGGCAAAGCGGAATGCTTGACCGGGAAGAGGGCGAATCGTCACGCCTTGGGACAGCCTTCGCACGCAAGTCTGTAAGACAGCGCTTCGCAATCGCCAAGTCGGCAGCCTTCAACGACCGCTTAATCTGCTTGCCCCGCATCTTGAGAACGGCAAAATACACCTCGTTGCCTTTGCGATATAAATACTCGCCAACCTTGCTGAGCATCTGCGATTTTGTGGTGCGCTTCCTATGAGCACTACTGTCGGGTTACAAGTGAAAATTATCACACCAAGAGAATAAATACAAGTGTCTCAAAACAAACAATTTGGAGGGGTGGCAGAGCGGTTGAATGCATCGGTCTTGAAAACCGACAGGCCGCAAGGTCTCGCGGGTTCGAATCCCGCCCCCTCCGCCATCTCTGTCCACAGAGGAGAAAGGTGGTTTTTGGACCCATTGAATAACACTATGGGATAACATTTCCGTGCGTGTCACGGGTGTTTGTGCTGTTGCTGGACTCAGGCGGAAATGCCGGGAATTGCCGGGGTGATTCGGCGAATTTTTCCAGCCTCGGGCCGCAATTCCTCGCCGCACGCATCGCGCCCGCGCAGCGTGCCGCCCGTGCAACCGCCGGCACCCTGCACCGTCACGCTGCCTGCTCAAGCGCACCGCGGACCCCACGCCGCGACCCGCTCCAATCGTCGTGCGGGCGTCCCGCCGGTGTGCTTTGCAACCCGCCTGCACATCCGCGCCCCGCACAGCCAGTGCCATTACGGCCCTCGGGCTCACAAGTTTCGCGCGAGCGCCGCACCCGTCACAGCCTCTACTTCTCCGCGATTCTGTCCGTCAAGTATCAGTAAAAAGAGCGGGTCGTAGAGTTGGGGAGTGAAGGGAATGGTTATTGATTCAGGGGAAACTTTTAAGCGGCGATCTGGAGTGAAGGTTTGAGCAGGTCACGCAGAGGCTGCATGCCGAGATAGACCGGTCCGTGGAGCCATTCCTCATGCTGCTCGCTGGCCTGCGGCTGCCGCAGGCGCAACACAGCCGCCGCGCGTTGCGCCCGTCGTGCCCGTGGGGTCGCCGCACACCGCACTGACGCGCTCCCGCGGCGAGCGTCGCGCGTGGCCGCCCGTCGGGCCGGCGTGCGCTTTTCGCCAGCCCATCCCGCCGCGGCGCGTTCTCCGTTCGCGGGGGTGTTTGCGCTCGCCCGCTCGCGAGCGTGGCGCTCCGCGCATAGTCGCCGCGGCCCGCCTCGCGTTGCTCGCCCATGCCGCGCGAATATCGTGACTTTCTCAATCGCATGGCTTGTCCGGCGCAGTGCCAAGCGCATGAATCTCGACGAAATCTGGAAACACCAAGCAATACCCAGCAAGCTGGCCGAGGCATTGGATGCCGTGGCACACGCCGCCCGGAAACACATCATCAATTCGCCCGGCGGACGGAATATCACGGGATGGTGCAAGAAGGACGAATGCTGGCTGGCGTTCCAAGACGAAAAGATCGCTCTCCCAAAAGGCTGGGAAATAGAGCTGGCGGACGAACCAATGGAGATGGCCGGCAGCATCACGACGGATTTTGTGGCCGCGCGATTTCTGCTCACGCCCGGCCGCACCTACGAGCAGGCCGTCAGCGGCTTCAGCCCCTACCGGGACACGCAGGCTGTTGATCCTGCGGGACGGGAGGCGGGCCGCGCCATCATCGGCAAGGCGAAGGGCAACAAGCGGCCCTCGTTCATTTACGTGAACAACAGGCTGGAGGGGAATGCGCTGAAGACCATCGGGGCGATGCTGGAAATTCCGGGAGCGGCTTAGCGCGTTGCGTTCAGTCGGCGACTTCGGGCATTTTGCGGGAGTGGTTTCACACGGCTCAGGCTGTGCGGGCGGGGTGGAAGCCGGGGAATTGTTTGATTTTTAGGTGCAGCGTTGCGCCATCGAGGGCCTGCGCCGCCGGGCCGATGTGCGCTCCGTCCGCAAGTGCGAGGCGGAAGGTGCCGGAGGTTTCGCCGGCGATCGCTTGGCCGATGAGTTCGACGTCGCCGTGGAATTGCCCTTTGACGTAGCGGCTGGCAGCCTTAACACTCTGAACATCGAAGATCGCAGCGCTGGGTGCTTTTTTTTTGCACGCTTCTCGCGCACCGCTTCGCGCAGGTGGTCATTGATCTACTGCCAGAGCCCGTTTTCGCGCCACTTGGCGAAGCAGTAGTAGCATAGCCGCCACGGCGGCAGGTCATGCGGCAAGAGCCGCCACGCGAACCCGCTGCGCACCACGTGGAAGATGGCATTGAGCACCAACCTCCGGTTGTGGCGCGGTGGCCGCCCAAGTTTCGGCGGCGCATTCAGCAGCGGGCGCAACAGTTCCTACTCCAAATCATTGAGGTCACTTGGACATGGTTCTTGGTTCGGCATCCCAAGCTTTCGACCAATTCATATAATGATATATACTTTATAATATCACCATAGCGCGGACTCTTTACACAGTCTCTCAGGCTGGTCGCCCGGGTGCAAGGCGGTCTGGCGGGATTGGCGCGTAAAACCGCAGTCAGCAGACAAGCATTGCACGAGGCGCTTTCACCGTCCGCCAACCAACGCCTCCGCACTTTTCAAAACGTCCTCAAGGGTCTTGGCATCCGCATTAGTTTCAAGCCCGTTCATCATCACACGTCGGTATCTTAACATCTCGGAGCGGGCAGGGTACCGAAAACGATGGAAGATTGAGCGCCTTGAGGGGCGAATGGTGCCCCACGGAATCTGATAAGAAGGTATCTCATATGACGCCCGGATTTCGAGATTTACGCGATTTTGGCGTTCTGATTACTCTCGCGCTGTGCGCGCCTATCATTGCTTATCGGATTCGTTTCCGCTCCATATCACATTGGAAGGAAGTGCGTTGCTGTTGCGATGAACTGGATGACCGTCACTTGGCCGATGGTTATCGGGGCGTGTGTGACGCTGGCACTGATCAACCTGCGGATCGCTATGGGTGCCTCCCGCCGCGCGCCGCACGTTTTCTTTTTTGCCAGTGCGCTGGCCGTGGCGGCGATCAGCGGGATGGAGCTTGCGTTGCTGCGGTCGGATAATCTCGGGCGCACCCAGACGATATTGCGTTGGGCGGCGGTGCCCATCGCAATCATGGTGGCTTCGGTGGCCGGGTTTGTGCGGACTTTTTTCGGCACAGGCCGCCTTTGGCTGGTGCTGACGGGGGCGGTATTGCTCGTGTCGGCACAAATCGCGAACCTCGTCGGCGAAGTCCCGCTGGTGCGGCATGCGGTGGCATTGCGCCAGGTGGGAACATTCGGCGGGGTGCAATGCACGGTCCCGGTCGTCGTCGGCGGACCGTGGACGCTGGTGGAGATTGCCGCGGTGGCTGTGGTGATGGCGTTTGTCTTCGATGCTTCGCTGGCGCTGTGGAGGCGTGGCGGACGGAGGCGCGCGGTGATAGTTGGCTTGAGCGTTATCTTCTTTTTCCTCGTCTCACGCGGTCATGCGATGTTGGTGGAGAATGGGACATTGCAGACGCCTTATTTCGTCAGCTTCGCCTTCCTTGCGGTGCTGATCGCGATGGGCCACGAGTTGGGCTACGACGTGTTGCACGCGGCGCGATTGTCGAACGATTTGCAGACGAGCGAGCAGCGGCTGCACCAGGCCGCCGCCGCGGCAAGGCTGGCGCTTTGGGAGTGGGACATCCGCAAGGATCGCATCTGGGCTCCCAACGAGGAACGCATGCTTTACGGCATCGCACCGGAGGAGGAAATTGATTTCAAGCGCTTTGCCTCCACGCTTCATGCTGATGACCGTGAGGCCGTGAAGCGGGCGGTGGATGAAGCACTCGTCGGCCCCGAGCCTTTCGCGGCGGAATACCGTGTTGTGCTGCCCGATGGAACCGTGCGCTGGATCGCCGCAGGCGGCCGCGTGGATCGCGATGCACAAGGCCACGCCAGGCTGCTGCGCGGAGTCTCCATGGACGTCACCGAACGCAAGCGCGTGGAACTGGAGGTGGCGCACCTGTCGCGCGTCAGCATCCTCGGCGAACTCTCGGGTTCGATCGCCCACGAACTGAACCAGCCGCTGGCCGCAATACTGAGCAACGCCCAGGTCGGATGCCGCAGCGTCGGGTCCGCGCAGCCGGACCTGACTGAGATGGCCGCAATCTTCGATGACATCGCCACCGACGCCAAGCGTGCGGGCGGAATCATCCACGGCATAAGGGCCATGTTCAAAAAAAACACTCCGGCGGAACCGCATTCGGTAGATGTGAACGAAGCCGTCGCCGACACGGTTAACCTTCTTCACAGCGAGATCGTGATCCGGAAGGTGCATGTGGATCTGTTCCTCGCCGAGTCGCTGCCGCCGGTGATTGCGGGCCGCGCGGAGATCCAGCAGGTGCTCATCAATCTGATTCTCAACAGCCTCGATGCAGTGAATGCTGGCACCGTCCCCGCGCGCATCGAAATCGCCACGGTGCGGCGGGGCGGGCGTGTCATTGTGAGCGTGCGTGACAACGGGGTGGGCATCACGGCAGAAGTGATGCCCCGGCTGTTCGAGCCGTTCGCAACAAACAAGCCCGGCGGTCTCGGTCTTGGTCTGGCCATCTGCCGCAGGATCACGGATCGTTTCGGAGGAGTGCTGTCGGCTGAAAACCATCCGGAGGGCGGCGCGATTTTCCGCATGGCACTCTCCGTGACGGATGCGCAAAAAGCCGCTCGCAACTGATCGGCAGACTGGAGCAAGATTCTCCGTCATTCCCTGCATGGCATGAGTGCAACCAACCAAACCGTCCTCATCGTAGATGACGATCCCTCCGTGCGCCGAAGCCTCTTGCGCCTCATGCGCCATGCGGGACTGAAAGCGCTGGCGTTTGCCTCCGCGGAGGAGTTTCTGGAAAAGCAAAGCACCGCGTTGCTTCATCCCGCCTGTGTGGTGCTGGACTTGCGGATGCCGGGCCTCAGTGGATTGGAATTGCAGCAGAAGCTCTCCATGGATTCCACGCCGTGCCCGGTGATTTTCATCAGCGGCAACGGCGACATCCCTGCCACCGTGAAGGCCATGAGGCAGGGCGCGGTTACGTTTTTGATGAAGCCTTTCGACAATGACGATCTGCTGCACGCGGTCGCCGAGGCTCTTGAAAAGCACCGCGCGCTGCTGGATTCCGAGTCGCAGGTGCGCGCCATTCGCGAGCGGATGAGCGAACTTACTGAGCGCGAGCGAAAAGTCATGTCGTGGGTAATCACCGGCGCGCTGAACAAGCAAATCGCCGCGGAGCTTGGCATCGTGGAGAATACCGTAAAGGTGCACCGTTCGCGCGTCATGGAGAAGATGCGCGTCGTGTCGGTCGCGGAGCTGGTGCGGGTGTGTGCGCAAGCGGGATTTGCCGCGGCGAAAGGCGGACGGACGATATTGATCTAAGGTCCAATAGGCGGGCTTACCGCATCCTGCCACAGTCGCCGCGTCATGCCACAGACCCGGCACACTGTTTTCATCATCGACGACGATGCGAGCGTCCGCCGTTCGCTTGGGCGTGTGATGACCTCCGCCGGATTCGATTCGGTGGCATTTGCCTCGGTGGATGAATTCCGTGCCAGGGCTTCTTTTCAGGCAAGCGGCTGCATCGTGGCGGACATGACGATGCTTGGCACGAGCAGTCTGGACCTCGGGCACATGCTCAAGGCGGCGGACTCAAATCTCCCGGTCATCTTCGTCACCGCGCAAGACACCGAGGAGGTGCGCGCTGCCGCGCGGGAGGCGGGGGCCGCCGGCTTTTTCCGGAAACCCGTGGATACCCAGGCCCTGGTGGATGCCATCCAGTGGACCTTCGACAACCCCCGTCGGACACAGCCTGCCTGAATCTTCTCTCCTCAAAAAACAAAACCCAACAACCTACTCATGAAAACAAACCACCTCAAATTCGCGGGTCTGGCTCTGCTGCCGGCCCTCCTGCTCCCGCTCAGTTCGTGCACAACGATTCCCGGAGAACGACACACCGTCGAAAGAAAATCCGGCACCAGTGCGATCTTCGTGGATACCTACAAGGCCACCGCGACCGTGACGGCCATTGATGCAGCCACACGTCACGTCAAGCTCACGCTCACCAACGGCAGGCGCATCACTGTCAAGTGCGGGCCGGAAGTGGTGAACTTCCATCAGATTCACATCAACGATCGCGTCAACGCCACGGTGACGAAGGAAGTCGCCGTTTACCTCGACAAAGGCAAACCACCGGGAGCCGGTGCCGTCGCATCAGTTGCATACGCTCCGATCGGCTCCAAACCCGGCCGGGCCATTGTTTCCACCGTGCAGGCGACCGTCAAAATCACCGCAATAGACACCAAGACACGCAACGTGACGTTTGTCAGCAAGGACGGCACTTCGGCGACCGTCAAGGCGGATGAGCACGTCAACCTCGCAAAGATAAAGGTGGGCGACAGTGTCACCGCCAGCGTGACCGAAGGAGTGGCCGTCTCCGTGGAGAAGCCTTGAACACCCCAATTCGTACCTGAAGCACACGACCACCATGAAAACGACAACAACATACACACATATCTCGCCTGCCGCCCTCACTTTGCGTGCAGCGATCTTCATCGCCCTCGGCGCGCTTGCGCTGTTCAGTGCAGTCGCTCCGATCCATGCGGAGGGCAACAAGCCCAATATCGTCCATATCGTCGCCGATGATCTTGGCTTCAAGGACGTGGGTTTCAACGGCGCGACGGACATCCAGACTCCGAACATTGACGCGCTCGCCAAGGGCGGTGCGACATTCAAGCAGTTCTATGTCCAGTCCATGTGCACGCCGACGCGCGCAGCGCTGATGACGGGCCGGTACCCATTCCGTTATGGCCTCCAGACGATCGTGATTCCGGGGCCCGCCGGCTACGGTCTCGACACAAGCGAGTATCTCATGCCGCAGTGCCTGCACGACGCAGGTTACAAGACGGCGATTATTGGCAAGTGGCATCTGGGCCACGCGGACCTCAAGTTTTGGCCCAAGCAACGCGGCTTTGACTACCAATACGGCGCAATGATCGGCGAACTGGACTACTACACGCACAGCGACGCCGGCGTGCTCGACTGGTTCCGCAACAACAAGCCCGTCCGCGAAGAAGGTTACACGACCCAGCTTATCGGAACCGATGCGGTGAAATACATCAACGCGCAGAGCACGGACAAGCCGTTCTATCTCTACCTCACCTTCAACGCGCCGCACACTCCCTACCAGGCGCCGAAGGAATACATTGACCGCTATAAGAACATCGAGGAGCCCACCCGTCGCACTTATGCCGGAATGGTGAAGTGCCTCGACGATGAAATCGGAAAAGTCGTCGCCGCGCTCGACAAGAAAGGTCTGCGCGAAAACACGCTAATCCTATTCCACAGCGACAACGGCGGCACAACGAACCCGATGTTTGCCGGCCAGATGACCGATCTGTCCAAGACGAAGCTGCCTTGCGACAACGCCCCATATCGTGACGGCAAAGGCACGCTGTTCGAGGGAGGATGCCGCGTTGCCGCCTGCGCGAACTGGCCCGGTCACATCAAGGCACAGACTGTGGACGGCATCATCCACGGCGTGGACCTTTATCCCACGCTGGCGAAACTCGCGGGAGCCTCGACGGATAGGTGCAAGCCACTCGACGGCGTGAATGTCTGGGATACCATCGCTGAAGGCAAAGCTTCACCGCGCACCGAAGTCGTTTACAACGTCGAGCCGTTCCGCGGCGCTGTGCGTCAGGGCGATTGGAAGCTCATCTGGCGCACGCTCATTCCCACGAGCGCAGACCTCTATAACCTCGCCGAAGATCCCTACGAGAAGAACAACGTCGCTGCTGCGCATCCCGACAAAGTCGCCGCATTGCAGGAACGTCTCAACGCGCTGGGCAGGGAGGCAGCCAAGCCGCTCGCGCTGACGTATGTCGCCAGCGTGGGGCTCGCGCACGGCAAGCCGAACATGGCCTCGGAAGGCGGCAAAGGCCCCGTGATGATCGAGAACGGCGGGCATTCAATTACCGATGAAGGTGTCGGCGACGACGACGTCCCGCCCGCCCCTGCCAAGCCTCACAAGCACTAGCAGCGGCACCATTCCCAGCAGTTCCAGCGAATAACCAACCAACCCCGCAACAAACACCATAATGAAATCAACACTTATTCCCACCATTGCGATCACGGCCATGCTTTACCCTGCGGTGATGCAGGCCGAAGAAGGCGCAGGCGGTCATTATATGCCAGGCGCGGCGGCTTCGTCCATTGACGCGCTGCCCGGCAAGACGGGCTTCGCAGCATTCAACTTCTTTACCTACTACAACGGTGATGCGGACGTGAGCCATTCGCTCGATTTTGCCGGGCGCATTGCCCTCGGCGTGGATGCGACCGCCTACGCGGACACCATCGGCGTTGTTTACCAGTCGGACCTTTCGCTGCTCGGCGGCAAATACGCCGCAGCCCTCGCGATTCCGTTCGTATGGATGGATGTAAAAGCGCAGACGGAACTGACCGGCCCCGGAGGACGCACGATCGCGCGCGGCGTGCGCGACACCGCGAGCGGGATCGGTGACATCACATTCTATCCATTCATGCTCGGCTGGAAGGCGCTGGGCGGCGACTTGAAATACGACATCCGGCTTGGCATCTACGCGCCGAGCGGCGGGTATGATGTGGGACGGCTTGCGAACACGGGAAGGAACTATTGGACGTTTGAGCCGGGCTTTTCCGTGAGCTGGCTAAGTAGCAAAATAGGCACCGAGGTTTCCCTTTTTGCCGGCTTCGATTTCAACACCAAGAACGATGCGACGGATTATCAGACCGGCACGCAGTTTCATGTGGATGCCACAGTCGAGCAGCATCTGCCGCTCTTCGGCGGATTCATCGGCGTCGGTGCAAACGCATTCTACTATCAGCAGCTCACGGGTGACAGCGGCTCGGGCGCGACGCTCGGCAGCTTCAAGGGGCGCACGGTGGGCATCGGCCCGGTGCTTTCCTACGCCAGGAAAATTGGCGGCAAGGATGTCGCCATCGAGGTGAAATGGCTGCCGGAAGTGGACACCACGAACCGCACCAAGGGCGACTACATCTGGGCGAAGATCGGCGTGCTGTTCTGAGCGTGCCGCGGCATCCGAACTGAACCAACCAATAGCAGGCAGACCATGAAACCTACAAGCAGACAAAAGCTCCGCGTGGTCACTCTTCGACTGGCGATCACGGCCATCCTCGCGTCACCGGCGCTGGCTGAGAACGCCGATCAAATCCTCCGGCAAATGTCCGATACGCTCGCCGGTTCGCAGCATTTCACCGTCAAGGCGCATCGCACGATGGATGCGGCGCTGACCCCGGGCGGCATCGCCGTTGCGGACGCACGGATCGAGGCAGCGGTGCAGCGCCCGAACCGGCTCTGCGCGCATTCAGTGGGCGGCGGCGACGCCCGCCGGTTCGTTTTCGACGGGCGCACGCTGACGCTGCACGACGAGAAAAACAACCTCTACGCCAGCGTGCCGATGCGCAAATCGCTCGACGGACTCGTGGATGCGCTGGACGAAGACTATGGCGTCACGCTGCCGCTTGCGGAATTCATCATGAGCAATCCGTACAAGGATCTGCGCCACCAGGCGGATACCGTAACTTATCTGGGCCGCGCAACTCATCGCACTGGTGTGTTCAGCTCTGGCGTCGAGTGCCACCGTCTCGCGCTCTCCGGCAAACTCGCCGATGCTGAACTGTGGGTGGGCGTTGCCGATCATCTTCCTTACCGGCTTGTCGCCACTTTCAAGAAGCACCCCGACCGGCCGCAACTAAAGGCGGAGTTTTCGTCGTGGAACCTCGGCGCGAACATTTCCGAAAAGGACTTCGCCTTTGTGCCGCCAGAAGGCGCAACAAAGATCGAGATGGTGAAGCAACAGAAAAACTGAACACAAAGACCAACTGAATCCATCCCATGAAAACACCCATGAATCTTGCCCATCGCGGCGCTCTCGGTTTCATCACGCTGGTCGCCGCTGCCACGCTCCTATGCGGTGAAACTGCCCAGGCGGGCCGCGTTTACGGGGCGAGTGTCTCGCGTGGATACGCCGGCGGCGGCTTCGCTGCGGGACAGCGCACCACGGTCGCAGCAGGATCGAACGGGTTCAGCGCAGCCCGACGCACGACAGTCGCCACGGGCCCGGCTGGAAACACGGTGGCAAAGCGCACAACAGCCGTCACCGGGCCAAACGGCAACACGGCGGTGCGGACAACTACTGCCGCCGCCGGCCCGCATGGAGCTGCGGCAGTCCGGCACGGTGCGGTTGTCACCGGCGGCGGGACGGCGGTGGTGGCGACACGCACGGTCGTGGCACCGCTGCCCGCCGGCTACATCGCCGTAATCCCGTCCGGTTACCGGATGGTCTGGTTCGGCGGCTACCATTGCTACTTCGTCGGCGGTGTCCATTACCGCGCGGTCTTCTATGGCGGCCGGACCGTCTATGTGGTGGTGCGCTGATCGGGCGGCAGCCTCCTATCGCATCCGACAAAATCGAAACTGCCATTACCGGGATGCCGGACGAATCATCCAGTGCGCTGCTGATTAAGGAGTGTGAACTCGCATCCGGAATCATCATGCGCTACCGTGAACTGGAGGGATGGATGCAACGGCAGTTTGCAATTGTTTGGTGTTCACTGATGGGAGTCGGCTATCAGATGGGAAATGCCAACCTGCACCTGGTCGCGGGCATTGCTACGCTCATTGCATGGTATTGGGATGCCCGCTATGTAACCAAGCGCCGCGCGATGCGCAGACGCTATGAAATCATCGCGGCAGCGTTGAGCAACAGATCCGATGCATTGCCGATCAGCGATCCCCTTTCTCTGAACTCCGGGGAAGTCGCCGCCGATTTCCGCACCGCGCTGTTTTCGCGTCCTCTTGCCGTTTTCTACGGCACAACGATCGCCGTGAGCCTGTTCGTCTGGATTGTGCGGGCGTTTTTACAAGCAACCGCTGCTTCATGAAATACCCGCCCAACTTTCCCATCGCCGTCGTTCCATTGCTTGCGCCGCCGGACAATCCGGCAGCCCACGCAAAGGGCCGCAGCTTCAGTCGGTCCGCGAGCAGGGATTCCACGCAATGAAGTTTCGCGCCACCTCAAATCCAAACCCAAGCGAAGAAAAACTAACAAACCCATGACAATCACCCGCTCTATCGCATTGCTCGCAGCCGCCGTATTCCTCTCCGCTTGCGCGACCACCCACACCGCCAAGCCGAATCGTTTCGATCAGGCCGATACGAATCACGATGGTCGCCTGTCTCGGAATGAAATCAGCGACTTTCTCGTGACCGAGGTCTTTAACGGTCGTGACGCCAACAAGAGCGGTCAACTGACCAAGGCTGAATGGACGGTTCCCGGCGACGAAAAATGGAACAAGGTATTCTGCGGAGCCGATGCAAATCACGATGGCGTGGTCACGCTGGAAGAAGCGAAAGCTTATGGCAGGAAAATAGGAGCGGGAAATGACTTCTTCAAGTCAGCCGACAAGAATCGGGATGGCTTTGTATCTCGCGAGGAGGTGGCTTCCTATTACGCCAGCAAGGAAGGCCCCGTGCGGTGAACGCGTGGTAAAAGAGGAATCGTTCAGAATCAAACTGCTAACTCAACCAGCAAAAACTATGAAGCTGAAATCCATCCTATTTATCCTCCTGTCCCTCACCGCGTATCTAACTGCGCAAAGTGAAAATAAAGATCAAAATGAAACGGCGCTCCTCGAACGGTTTGAAAAGACCTTCGAGGCAGCCGGAAACCGATCAACACCGACGGTTTCGTGCCGTATTGGTGCAGCCATCTCGATGGCGCGGCGTCAGAACGGATCGTCCCGTCCAACCACAGTGCGCATCAGAATCCGCAGGCCATCGCCGAGGTGAAACGCATCCTCCTCCTCAACGCCCGGGAATGAAACGGGTGCCGCGAAGTGAATCCACGCACTCCATATCTGACCACTGCCACGCCCAGATGATGGTCTCGCCTTTGCGTCCAATAAACCTTTGGCAGACTGCGTGCCGCAGTGTTCTGAGCGCCTTCCTTGCCGGAATGCCGCTAGTCAACGACGGGATTGGAGCGCCACCGCCATCCGCGCCGACCTCCGACAGCACCGAGGGCAGCGAGGTCAACCTCGAGAATGACAAGACATCCAATCGCACGCGCATCCGGATTGAGAATGAGTTCATTGATTACACCGACGGCGAATCGAGAAACACGCTGACGTATTCGGCAAGCTACGCAGTTGGCTTTCGCGAGCGCAAAGAGTGGCAACTGACGATTGACTGGCCGCTCGTGTCCTACCACGCAGCCCCTGGCTCGACGTTGCAAAGCGCCACCGGGATGGGCGACGTGGTTCTGACGCTCAACCATGCCTTTGAAAGCAGCAAAGCCGTCCGCTGGAACATCGGGATGAAGGCCCAACTCGACACCGCAAGAAAGCTGGGAATCGGCGACGGCATGTACGTCCTCTCACCGTTTGCCGGTTTTTCGTGGCGGTTCTGTCCGAGCGCTAAGCTGACGGCGTCCCTGCAATACAACCAGTCCGTCGCAACGAGAGAAGGCGTCAACGAGCGGCAAACATTCGAGTTCAAGCCGGGCATGGAAATCAACCTGCACGGACGATGGTACGGCTACGTCGAATACGCCCCCAAGTGGGATTTTGCGAATGGCACGGGCGTCGGGGCTTTTAATAATTTCGCCGGTTCCTCGGTCAAATTCGAGCTGGGCAGTGCGTGGGGAAAGGATGACCGGCTGGTGGCGGCCCTCCGCTACGAGCTGCCGCTCACAGAAAGTTCGCGCCGTGGCACCTACGTTCTCGGGGTGACTTACCGTTTCAAGTGACGCTCCGCACACGACACTTCCGATGATTTCATGGAAAAGAATACGCCGCCATTTTGAGACTGCTCTCTGCCGGCTGCTCGAATGGTGGATTCCCCGTCTCACGAGGCGGAGCTGCATCCGCTTTGCGAACGGGCTCGGAATCATCGCATTCATGTTGGATCACCGCGGGCGCAGGGTGGCTTTGGCAAATCTCAAATGCGCGTTCGGCCCGTCACACACGGACGCACAGCTCCGAGAGATCGCCCGCTCAAGCTATCTCAATTTTGCGCGCACAATGGTGGATCTTTTCTGGTCGCCCACGCTCGTGCGCCCGCAAAACCGCCACTGGCTGCGCACAAGGGGCTGGGAGCATCTCCGCGAACGGATGGATCGCGAAAAGCGCGGCGCAGTGCTCCTCTCCCTGCACTACGGCAACTGGGAATGGGGCTCGCTCGCAGCGGCGCGGGACGGCTTCCCGTCGCTCGCCGTCGCGGAGAATTTCAAGAATCCTGGTCTTCAAGCCATCTTCAAACGGCTCCGGGAAGTGACCGGCCAGACGATCATCCCGCAGGAAAAGTCCATGCTGCGGATGCTGCGCCACGTGAAGCGCGGCGGCACGGTCGCGTTCCTTGCGGATCTCACCGTCGCGCCAGACCAAATCAGCACAGTCAACAGCACCTTTGATCTGGAAATGTGCGTGAGCGTGCTCAATGGAATCTTCGCCCTGCGCGGCGGCGCGCTCATCGTGCCAATCATGTGCATACCACAGCCGGATGGCGGCGCGCTGCTCCAGGCATTCGAGCCGCTCGACATTCCCGCCGATGCGACGCTCTCCACCGTCACGCAACTTTGCTGGGACTGTTTCGAGCCGATCATCCGCGCGCAGCCGGGCCTGTGGATGTGGCCCTACAAACATTTCCGCTACAAGCCGCAAGGCACCACGGTGCCATTTCCTTTCTACGCGAATGAATGGGCAGCCTTCGACAAGCTGCGCATCGAGTCCTTCGGATCATGCACGTAGGCCTCTTCTGCGTTCCTGCAGCCCGAGTATTTCGATGTGCTGCACCGGCACGGCGTCGCCCACGTGTTCAATTCGTGGACGCGGATGCCGCCTGTCATCGGGCAGTTGCCGATGGCCGGCAGCATCAGGGCGGATTTTGTGGCCGCGCGTTTTCTAGTCACGCCGGGGCGCACGTATGAAAATGCGGTGGCCGAATTCAGCCCCTACAAGGAAACGAAAGTCACGGATGCTGATACGCGTGCTGCGGGGAACAAAAAGGCGTCGTTCATTTACGTGGACGACCGGCTGGAGGGGAATGCGCTGAAGACCATTAAGACGATGCTGGAAATTCCTGGGGTGGCGTAGCCGGGATCGTGCTCGTCACAGCAATGGGCGGCTCTGGCTTCGCCGACTCTTGCCTTTGTTCGCGCGATTTCCTATTTCCTGCGCGAGCGTCTTTCGCCGAACGCCCGCAGTGAATCCCGAAGACCAAAGCAATATACCTACCAAGCGGGTCTCCAACGGGGACGCGTGGGAATCGCCGCGTGGCACGCCGGTATCCGACTCGCAACTCGGTGGGATGCTTGAATTGGGAGAGCGCAGCAAGGGGTCGGATGGGACGTGGCAGCCGCCCCCGGCCGAGGAACTCCAGCATGACTTTCCCCACTACGAGATCCGGGGCATTCTTGGGCGCGGCGGCATGGGTGCGGTGTACAAGGCCTGGCAGAGGAACCTCGACCGTTTTGTTGCGATCAAGATTTTGCCGCCGAGCCTTGCCGAGGGCATTGCGGACTTCGCCGAACGGTTCAAGCGCGAGGCGAAGGCAATGGCGCAGCTCAAGCACCCGGGTATCGTCGCCGTGTTTGACGCGGGAGCCACGCCCGGCGGTCTGCTCTATTTTGTGATGGAGTTTGTGGAGGGCGAATCGGCGCAGGCCCACCTAAAGTCCAGGGGGCGGCTGGCCCCCGCGGAGGCCGTTGCCATCGCCATTCATGTTGCCACCGCGCTCGACTATGCGTGGAGCAAGGCGCAGCTCATCCACCGCGACATCAAGCCGGACAACATCTTCCTGTCCGGCGACGGTGAGGTGAAGCTGGGCGACCTCGGCCTGGCCAAGAGCGTGAACGAGACGCATTCTTTCACGCTCACCGGCGGCCTGATGTGCACGCCCCATTACGCGAGTCCCGAGCAGGCGGAGGGAAAGAAGGACGTGGACCTGCGTGCGGACATCTACAGCCTGGGCTGCACGCTCTTTCACCTCGTCACGGGCAAGCCACCCTATTCCGGCGACAGCGCGCTCGCGGTGATGATGAAGCACGTGAACGCCCCGGTGGCTTCGCCACAGCACGTCTGGCCCGACTTCCCCGGCGAACTCGCCCGCGTGGTGATGAAGATGATGGCGAAGGCTCCCGCCGCAAGGCAGCAGAGTCATGCGCAAGTGATCGCCGACCTGCGCCGCGCCAGCGACGCTCTCACCGGCAAGTCCGTGCCCCACGGCTCCGAGCCAGCGACCCGCATCGTGGTGCTCATCTTCAGCGGCATCGCCGGCTCCACGGCGCTTCCGTCGAAATTCGGCGCCGCTCCTTGCGCGGCGGCGCTGAGCCTGCACAACGAACTCTTCGAGCGGCTGGCGGCGGACGAAAATGTCACCATCGTGAAGTTCACCGGCGACGGCTACTTTGCTTGGTGTCCGAGTGCGGCGGGTGCGGTGCGTTTTGCGCTGCGGTTTCAGCAGTCCATGCGCGACACGGCTTGGGGTGAAGTCATTCTCACCGCGCGCCTCGGCATTCACCTTGGCGAAGTTTCGGACATCACCGCTGCCGGGCACACGGACATGATCGGTTCCGCTGCGAACCTCGCGTCGTGCATCATGTCCATCGGCCTTGGCGGGCAGATTCTGCTTTCGCGTGCGCCCTTCGACGAAGGCCGCATGCACGTTTCCGCGCACCCGCCCGCGCCCGGCGGCGCCGCGCCCGTGCTCGAATGGCTCGCACACGGTCCCTACC
>Ga0075030_100001247_pt1 | contig 22908 bp, 26 predicted proteins | sample LitLauG_LLR_2012_FD_71393 | JGI IMG/M metagenome (GOLD analysis project Ga0075030, IMG submission 71393) | Freshwater sediment microbial communities from Pennsylvania, USA - Little Laurel Run_MetaG_LLR_2012 | ecosystem: Environmental > Aquatic > Freshwater > Creek > Sediment | place: USA...
CGTTTGACCACGACGGCGACGAGGATGCCGCCGAGGAGTGAACCCGACTCGAGTAACGCCAGACTCACCGCGCCGCCGCCGAGGCGATTGGCGATGGCCGGCAAGGTCACGGCGTACCCGGCGACGAAGAAGCACAGGACGGCGAAGCGCACCGCGGCCCAGAGTCCCGGCTCGGTCCGGAGCAACTGCAGCGCCTCGCGCAGGGAGTCGGTGGGCGCCACCGGGTGGGTCCGGCGCGCCATCGCCGCGGCGAGCCTGAACAGAACGACGATTTCCGGTCCGGCACTGAGCGCGCAGACGAGGAACACCCAGCCCGACCCCGCCCAGGTGTAGAGGGCCCCGCCGCACAACGTGCCCAGGGCCGCCGCCGCCGCCACGTTGCGGGTGTAGGCACTATTGAGTTCGGGTAAGTGACCGGGGGACGCGAGTATCTGGCGGACCAGGAAGGAATTGGGCGTGTTGAGTCCCTCACAGACGCCGTAGACGCCCACCCAGCCGTAGACGGCGCCCAAGGTCAACTGGTGGTGGAAGCCCAGAGCCATCGGTACGAGGGCCACCAGGGCCTCGACGAGGTTGACCCAGGCGTCGACGCGCGCCGCGCCGAAGCGTTGTGTCAGGCTCGTCGCCGGTGAGGCCAGGAGCAGCGCGGGCAGATTGAAGACCACCAAGATGAGCCCCGTCTTCACGACCGAGTGAGTGCGGTGAAACACGATGAACGAGGCGATGATCATCGCCATGTACTCGCCCAGGTGAATCATCATGGCCGACCAGAGGTAGGGCGTCTGGTACGCGACGACGTCGCCGAGGTCCGAGTCGTGGGCGGGGGTCGGGGGAGTGTCGCTCACCCGTCCAGGTTAGGGAACAGAGGTCACGCGCGCGGTGCGCTCCGGTGAGCAGTGCGTGAAGAGTAGGTGTCCACCCGGTGAGATACCCCAGACGACTCCCCGAAGAGGATCCGCGGAGCCCCTACGGGGCGAGGGCCTGCGCCAACCACCCGGCCAGGGGCACCACGACGTTGACGTCGCCACGAACCTTGATGCGACCCTCGCGCAACGCCGTCGCGCTGTCGAGGGTGCCCGTGGTCACCGCGAGGGCGTCCGAATAGTTCAGGCGCACCACGGCGTCGGCGGCGAGGGAATCACCCGGGCTCACCCGGGTGCCGCTCTCGGCGATGCTCAGGGTCAGCGCGTGGGGCGCGGCCGCCGGGGCGTCGACGAATTCGAGCACCACCACGCACGCGCGAGCGTCGACCGGCCACGCCGCGTCGCGGGCCTGGTTCACCCGCGCGGTCACGTCCTCGAACCACTGGTCCGAGAGAAAATCGGCCACGGCCTAGGGAGCGGGCTGGACCGCAGCGTCGGCGGCCGAGCGCTTCGTCTTGCGACGAATCTTGCGTCCGAGCCACGCCACCGGGTCGTAGTGGGCGTCGACCACGCGCTCCTTCAACGGGATGATGGCGTTGTCGGTGATCTTGATGTGCTCGGGGCAGACCTCGGTGCAGCACTTGGTGATGTTGCAATACCCCAGGCCCATGTCCTCGCGAATCAGGTCTCGGCGGTCGTTGGTGTCGAGCGGGTGCATCTCGAGTTCCGCGTAGCGGATGAAGAATCGCGGGCCGGCGTAGTGCTGCTTGTTGTCCTCGTGGTCACGGATGACGTGGCAGACGTCTTGGCACATGAAGCACTCGATGCACTTGCGGAATTCCTGACCTCGCTGCACGTCCTCTTGGAACATGCGATAGCCCTCCGCCGGCATCGGTGGCGGCAGCAACGCCGGAACCTTCTCGGCCTGGGCGTAGTTGAAGGAGACGTCGGTCACCAGGTCGCGAATGATCGGGAACGTCTTCATCGGCGTCACCGTGACGGGACCCTCGGGCAACTGGTCCATGCGCGTCATGCACATGAGCCGAGGCTTGCCGTTGACCTCGGCGGCGCAACTGCCACACTTACCCGCCTTGCAGTTCCAGCGACAAGCCAGATCGGGTGCCTCAGTGGCCTGGATACGGTGGATCACGTCGAGCACCACCTCACCCTCGTTCTGCGTGACGGTGTAGTTCTCGAAGTCGCCCCCGTTGGCGTCACCGCGCCAGACGCGCATCGTTACCTCAGCCATTACTTTGCCTCCTCGAGCAGGGCCTTCAATTCGTCGGGCAGGGTCAAGATCGGTGACTCTTCGGTCACAATGGCACTGTCCCAGTTGCCGCCGTCGGTGGTGTGGGCGAAGTTGAACGTACCCAAGTGGGCGTCCGCGGTCGGGTAGTCCTCGCGCGTGTGGCCCCCACGCGACTCCTTGCGCAGGGTCGCTCCGATAGTGACCGTCTTGCACACCGTGATCATCGCTGGCAAATCGGTCGCGAGGTTCCAGCCCGGGTTGTAGGCCCGGCCACCCTTCACCTTGATGTTCTTGACGCGCTCCGTGAAACTCTCGAGCTGCCTGGCGGCCTCTTCGAGCTCGCTCTGCGTGCGGATGATGCCGACGTTGGCCTGCATCATCTCCTGAAGGTCGCGCTGGATGTCGTAGGGGTTCTCGCCCACTTCACGCTCGAAGGGCGCCAGTGACTCGGCGATGGCCGCTTCAATAGCGGCCGGGTCCATCGGCCCGGCGACGTCGCCCGCGGCCACGTACTCCGCGGCCCCGGCGCCGGCGCGCTTACCGAAGACGATGAGGTCACTGAGCGAGTTGCCACCGAGTCGGTTCGCTCCGTGCATGCCACCCGCGACCTCTCCGGCGGCGAAGAGCCCCGGGACGGAGGTGGCGGTGGAGTCGGCCTCCACCTGGACACCACCCATGATGTAGTGGCACGTCGGACCGATCTCCATGGCCTCGGTGGTGATGTCGACGCCGGCGAGCTCCATGAACTGGTGGTACATCGACGGCAGGCGACGACGGATGAACTCCGGCGTGCGGCGCGTGGCGATGTCGAGGAACACGCCCCCGTGGGGACTGCCCCGCCCGGCCTTGACCTCGGCGTTGATGGCGCGAGCCACCTCGTCACGCGGCAACAGTTCGGGCGGCCGGCGGCCGGCGGTGTGGTCGTCGTACCACTTGTCGGCCTCTTCCTCGGATTCGGCGGTCTCGGCGCGGAACATCGGGGCGACGTACTTGAACATGAAGCGTTCACCCTCGGAGTTGCGCAGCACGCCACCGTCGCCGCGCACGCCCTCGGTGACCAGCAGACCGCGCACCGACAGGGGCCACACCATGCCGGTGGGGTGGAACTGGATGCACTCCATGTCGATGAGCTTGGCGCCCGCCCACAGGGCCATGGCGTGGCCGTCGCCGGTGCCCTCCCAGGAGTTGGAGGTGAACTTCCACGACTTGCCCGCCCCGCCGGTCGCCAGGATGATGGCCTTGGCGCCGAAGGTGATGAATTCGCCGGTCGGACGACGGTACGCCACGCAGCCCGCCACCTTGCCGTTGGCGTCGTGGACCAGCTTCAAGATCTTGCACTCCATGAACACGTCCGTGCCCATCGAGACGACCTTCTGCTGCAGGGTGCGGATGAGTTCGAGACCAGTGCGGTCGCCCACGTGGGCCAGTCGCGCGTAGCGGTGACCGCCGAAGTCCCGTTGGAGAATCTTGCCGTCCTTGGTTCGGTCGAAGAGCGCCCCCCACTGTTCGAGCTCGAGGACGCGATCGGGCGCTTCCTTCGCGTGCAACTCGGCCATGCGGTAGTTGTTGAGGTACTTGCCGCCGCGCATGGTGTCGCGGAAGTGGACCTGCCAGTTGTCCTCCGGGTAGACGTTACCCATGGCCGCCGCCATGCCGCCTTCGGCCATCACGGTGTGGGCCTTGCCCAGTAGTGACTTGGTGACGATGCCGACCTTCAGGCCGCGTTGCTTGGCTTCGATGGCGGCGCGCAGTCCGGCGCCACCCGCACCGATGATCAGTACGTCGTAGTCGTGGTGTTCGTAGGTCACGTCAATTCCTTCTTAGAACAGCTTGTAGTCAGTGAGGGCCCCCGAAGCGACCAGGCGCACGTACACGTCGGTGAGGGCCACGAAGACGAGCGACGCCCAGGCGAAGTTCATGTGCTTGGCGTTCAGCGGAGTGAGCATCTTCCAGAAGCGGTAGCGGATCGGGTGCGCCTTGAAGCTCTTGACCCCACCGCCACAGAGGTGACGACACGCGTGGCACGACAGCGAGTAGAGCCACAGCAACGTGGCGTTGACGACGAGCACGATGGTGCCCACGGTCACGCCGTAGCCCAGACCCGGCTGGCGGAACGCCCGGAGGGCGTCGTAGGTGAGCAGGACGTTGAAGACCAGGCCGGCGTAGAAGAAGTAGCGGTGCATGTTCTGCATGATGAGCGGGAACCGCGTTTCGCCCGAGTAGTTGGTGTGGGCGTCGGAGACCGCGCACGCCGGCGGTGACCACCAGAAGGCGCGGTAGTAGCTGCGTCGGTAGTAGTAACAGGTCAGTCGAAAGCCGAGGGGGAAGATCAAGATCAGCAACGCCGGCGACAGCGTCCAACCACTGAGGAAGAAACCGGCGCGGGCGCCCGGCACGCAGATCTTGGCGATGCAGGGTGAGTAGAACGGGCTGATCAGGTCGCGGCCCACGTTCGAACCCACGTAGTAGTAGCGGTTCTGAAAGGCGGCCCAGGTGGAGTAGATGATGAAGGCGGTCAGGATCGAGACCGTGACCACGGGCTGGATCCACCAGCGGTCCTGTCGAAGGGTCGCGACGTCGGGGCCACCTCGCGTCCCGCCTAGAACGACCTTGGTGGAACTTTCCGTGGTTGACACTGCGTCTCCTAACTCTGTTGGCCGCCGACTCGCGGACGCGAAACGACAACCTGGCCCATTCTAAGTAGGTACTGCGCGGCCCGCGAAGACCGAAAAAGTTTTAGTGCTCGCCGCTGCGGCGACCCTCCGCGGTGCCCCCGAGGAGCGCCCACACCACGAGACCGAGACCCGGGACGAGGAGCCAGATACCGAAGACCAGCGCGAGGACCACGAAGAACGCCCCCATGCCCATGACGAAGGGGAAGATCGACGACCCGGGGAAGGCTCCCACCACGACCGAACTCTCGGCCTGCGCCGCCTGGGGGTTGTCCTCGGGGCGCGGCGCCATGCGACGGCTCCACCAGTAGTAGTAACCACCGGGCAGGAAACCGAGCAGCATGCCGGCGAACATCATCACGCCGCCGGCGTTCTCGAGGCTCCAGTTCCAGTACACCAAGCACATCAGGCCAAAGAAGAGGCCGAGGCCGAGGAGGATCTTGGCTTCTACCTTCATACGTGGCTCTCTTCGGTCGCGTCCAGCGTGTGCACGCCCTCGTGAACGCCGTGCTGCAATGAACGGTAGTTGGGGTGGTTGTGGTCCCAGGTGGGGCGCTCAGAGCGAATCTGGGGCAGGCGATAGAAGTTGTGGTGGGGCGGCGGCGAGGTGGTGAACCACTCGAGAGTCTGCGCGTCCCAGGGGTTGTCTCCGGCCGGGTACTTCTTCCAACTCACCACGATGTTGATGACGAAGAGGACGGTCGAGAGTCCGATGAGGACCGCACCGAGGGTGGAGATGTCGTTCAGGGTCTTCCACTGGGGGTCGTTGGGGTAGACCGCCATGCGTCGCGGCATGCCGTCGAGGCCCAGGATGTACAGCGGAATCGTGAAGAGTTGCGTCCCGATGAAGAGCAGCCAGAACTGCATCTTGCCGAACTTCTCGTTCAGCAAGTAACCGGTGAACTTCGGCCCCCAGTAGTACAAACCAGCCATACCACCAAAGACCAGCGCCATGACGACGGAGTGGAAGTGGGCGATGACGAAGTAGGTGTCGTGGGTGAAGAAGTCGAGCGGCGGACTGGCCAGGTAAATACCGGTCAAACCACCGATGAGGAACGTGAAGAGGAAGCCGAGGGCCATCAACATGGCCGTGGAGAACCAGATCTGGCCCTTCCACATGGTGCCGATCCAGTTGAACATCTTGATGCCGGTCGGCACGGCGATGAGCAGACTCATGATCGAGAAGAACGGCAACAAGACGACGCCGGTGGTGAACATGTGGTGCGCCCACACGCCGAGTGACAGCGCCGCGATCGTCAAGGTGGCGAAGATCATCCCCTTGTAACCAAAGACCGGCTTGCGCGAGAACACGGCGATGACCTCAGTGACCATGCCGAAGAACGGCAGCGCCAGGATGTACACCTCGGGGTGGCCCCAGAACCAGAAGATGTGTTGCCACAGCACGGGGACGCCGCCGCCGGCCACCGAGAAGATGTGCGTGCCGAAGTGGCGGTCGGCGTAGAGCATCACGAGCCCCGCGGTCAGCACCGGGAAAGCCAGCAGAATAAGGATGGCGGTGACCAGCATGTTCCACGTGAAGATGGGCATGCGGAACATCGTCATGCCGGGCGCGCGCAGGTAGAAGATCGTCGCGCACAAGTTGACGCCGGTGAAGATCGCCGAGAAGCCCGTCAAGAGCAACCCGCCGATCCACAAGTCGGCACCGGCTCCGGGGGTGTTCAAGCTGTTCGACAGCGGGGCGTAACCGACCCAGCCGAAGTTCGCCGCGCCGCCGGCCGTGAAGAAGCCCGACAGCATGGTGATCGAGCCCGTGAGGTAGAGCCAGTAGGAGAGGGCGTTCAAACGTGGGAAGGCCATGTCCGGAGCGCCGATTTGAATGGGCACGATGATGTTCGCCAGCGCGCCGAAGGCGAAGGGGCCAGCGAAGAGGTAGATCATGACCGAGCCGTGCATGGTGAAGAGTTCGTTGTACTGGGCCAACGACACCAACGTCCCGTTGGGGGTGGCCAATTGGCCGCGGATGATCTCCGCGAACAGGCCACCGATGACCAGCATGATCACCGAGGTCACGGTGTAGGACAGTCCGATGACCTTGTGGTCGGTCGAGGTCAGCCAGTTGAGGATGCCGGTGGGACCGTGGTGCTCCTCGTGACCACCGTCGTGGTGTTCGACGTGAACGGGGGGGTCGAGAACGTCAGTCATTGGTTATCTCCCGAACTTCGTGTACGTGTTCTTGGATGCGACGCCCGAGGCGAGCTCCGCAGTGGTGGTCTTCAGGGCCGCCGCCGCCGCCGCGATGCCCGCGGGATTGTTGAACGACGCAATCCACTTGGCGTAGTCAGCGGCGGAGACGATCTTGACGCGGAAGAACATCAGTGAGTGGTAGAGGCCACACAATTGGGTGCACTGGCCGAAGTACGTGCCGGTGTTCTGCGCGCGGATGGTGAACGTGTTCACGACGCCGGGCAGGGCGTAGCGCGAGAAGTTGAAGGCGCGCACGTAGAAGCCGTGCATGACGTCAGTCGACGTCAGGTTGAAGTGGACGTTGGTGTCTACGGGCATCACCATGACGGGACTCTGCGTGGTCTGGCCGTAGACCAGGGCGTTGGTACCCGGGTAGAGGAACTGCCAGCCCCACTGGAAGGCGTTGACGTCGATCGTCACCGAGGTCTTGGGATTGGCCGTCGCCTTGTTCTCCACCACGAGGGTCGCCGCGAAGAGGCCGAAGACGATGAGGATCGGCACGACGGTGTAGATCACCTCGAGGGGAAGGTGGTACTGGTGCTGTTCGGGAATCTGATCACCCTTGCGCCGATAGCGCACGACCGCCCACAACATCAGGGCGACGGTCAAGACGCCGATGATGACGGCGGCGATGGAAAACCCCTGCCACAGGTGGAAGGCCGACTTCGATGAGTCCGTGACGCCGGGGCTGGCCCCGAACCGCGGCACGGTGCAACCAGAAAGAATGAGTGCAGCCAGGGGGAGCGCAGCGATTCGGCGTACGCGTCGCCAACGGCGCGACCGAACCGGTGCACCCTGAGGGGGCAGGGCGGGTGTAGGCACGACTAAACCTTAGCCAACTTTGGGCCCGAGGCTAGGAGAAACGTAACGAGTGCCACGCCAACACCTCCATCGAAAAATCAGTGGGTCGCGTCGGGGTCACCGGGCGCGGCGGGCGGGGTCGAGGTCGTGCTCGTCGCGGCGGCGTCACCCGTGCCCTTGGCGGTCTTGAGACCCTTTTCGAACTCCGTCTTGGCCGAACCGAGATTGCGAGCCAACTTCGGGATGGCCGAGCCCCCGAACACCAGGACGAGGACGATGACTAGGACGATGATGCCGTCAACTCCATCAAAGTTCGCGAGTAACACGGTCGACTCCTTTATCGCGTTATCTCCACAGTAGTACCCGCTTTCGACGATGCGACCGTGGCGCCGTTGTAGAGTTCGCCGGTGCCACCGATGTCACGTCGAACGATCCGTGACGCCACCAGCGTCGCGGTCACGGTGGGGGCGTACGGCGTGGCGTTCGGCGCCGCGAGCGTGGCCGCGGGCTTCAGCGTCCTGCAGACCAGCCTCTTCTCGCTCGTCACCTTCACGGGTGCCAGCCAGTTCGCCGCGGTGGGCGTGGTGGCGGCGGGGGGCGCGGGCCTGAGCGCCATCGTCGCGGCCTCGCTGCTCAGCACGCGCAATGCCCTGTATTCCTTGCAGATGGCGCCGTTGCTCGAGGCCGAGGGATGGAAACGTTTCCTCGCGGCGCACTTGACGATCGATGAATCGACCAACGTGGGTCTGGCACAAGCCGGCGAAGGACTCGTTGCGGTCCGACAGGGCTTCTGGCTCACGGGCGCGGGCGTCTTCATCTTTTGGAACCTCTTCACCCTGGTCGGCGCGTGGGGGGCGAAGTCACTCGGCAACCCCGCCGCCTGGGGACTGGACGCCGCCGTGCCCGCCGCCTTCCTCGGTCTCCTGTGGCCCCGGCTCACGAGTGCACGGACGAGGACCATTGCCGCCGTGGCGGTCATCTTCTCCCTCGCCCTGACGCCGGTGTTGCCCTCGGGCACGCCCATCATCGCCAGTGTCGTCGTGGCCGTGGTGGCGGGATGGCGACCGTGAGTGGCGTGCTCACCTGGTCGGTGCTGATCGGGACGAGCGTGTTGTGCTACGCCATCAAGGTCGTGGGGTACGTCGTGCCGGCTCGGTGGCTGTCTCACCCCCGGCTGCAACGCATCAACACCCTGATCCCGGCGGTGTTGTTGAGCGCCCTGGTCGTGGCGCAGGCCTTCACCCACCAGACCCACGTGGTGCTTGACCATCGGGCGGCGGGGCTGGCCGCCGCCGTGGCCGCGCTGGTCGCCCGCGCGCCGTTCCCGGTCGTCGTGATCGCGGCGGCGGTGACGTCGGCCCTGGTGTACCGACTGGGGTAGTTCTCGGGCTCAGCCCGAGATCGCGACGCCCAGCACCATGGCGATCAGTGTGGCGAGGCTCCCGACGCCGGCGGTGATGCCGCGCATCTGGGCGGTGGTGGCGCGAGTGTGGAGGAAGGCCCCCACGCCGGCGACAGTCACCATCAGCATCTTGGCGCCGAAGGCGGCGTTCCAACTCGAGGACTGCGTACTGCCGTGGACCGCCGCGTAGTTCCAAAAACCGGTGAGGATCAAGAGCCAGAACGCGGGCCAGCTCAATCGGCCGAAGGCCACGGCGATCTTGCGCGGGGCGTCCTCACCCAGGGTGCGCACCGTCGGGAGGAGGCCGGCCACGACAATCTGGCCCCCGAGCCAGACGCACGCGGCGAGCACGTGCAGACTGAGGCGCACGATGGTGGAGGCGGAAGCGAGTTGAGTGGTAGCGGCGAACATGACTACCTACCTTGCCACACCGCGGGGCGCTTCTCGGCGAAGGCGATCGCGCCCTCGAGGGCGTCGCCACTCGCGGCGATCTCGCCGAACGCCGCGTCATTGACGCGCCACGCGCTCGTTTCGTCGAGGTCCATCGCCTCCAGCAGGACGCGCTTGGACGTGCGCACCGCGAGGGGGGCGTTGGCGCAGATGCGCTGCGCCAACGCCATCGCCGTCGTGAGGACGTCGGCGCCGGGTACGACGCGATTGACCAATCCGACCTCGTAGGCGCGCGCGGCGCTGAGGGGATCGCCGGTCATCGCCATCTCCAGCGCCACCGAACGCGCGATGCGCCGCGGCAGTCGAATGAGCCCACCGGCGCCGGCGATGAGCCCGCGCTGCACTTCGGGGATGCCGAAGACGGCGTGGTCGGCGGCGACGATCAGGTCGCAGCTCAGCAAGATCTCGAAACCTCCCGCGAAGGCGGACCCGTTGGCCGCGCCAATGAGCGGCTTGGGGAAGGAACGCTGCGTGATGCCCCCGAATCCCTGGTCGGTGGCGGGGAATTCCCCCTGGGCGAAGGCCTTGAGGTCCATACCGGCACTGAAGGCTTTGTCGTCGGCTCCGGTGAGCACCACGGCCCACACCTGGTCATCACTCGTGCAGTCATCCAGCGCGGCGTGCAGGGCCTCGGCCAGCGCCAGATTGATGGCGTTGCGGGCCTGAGGTCGATTGAGGGTCAGCACTTCGACGTGGCCCTCACGTTGGCGCAGTAGTTCATCGGACATGGTGTCTCCTCGTCCGCACCGCCGTCGCCGTGGACGGCGGGCGTGGGATTCACGCTACCGGACGCGGTCGTACGTGAGAAACTGGCTCGGTGTCGACTCTTCCGCGCCTTCTCCTGACGCTCAGCGCGTACGCCTGCGAGGGGGGATTCGACGGTCGCCACCAACCGGCCACCTGCTACTGCCCGACGATCGCCCTGGGGTGGCATCCGGGGCCCGGTGACGCCGACCGCTTGTGGGACGAGTACGAGCGCGTGCTCGACGTCGCGGCCGACGCGGGAGTCACCGGGATCAGCCTCGAAGCCTCCTGGGCTCGACTCGAACCCCGTCGTGGTCGACGCGACGACGTGGCGCGGGTGCGTTACGCCGAGGTCATCACGCACGCACGCCGGCGGGGGCTGTTCGTGAACGTCGCCGCGATCGACGCGGCGTGGCCGGCGTGGCTCGGGCTCGACGCCTGGCTCATGCCCTGGGTCCTCCCGGTGGCCGCGCAGTACGTGACGTGGTTGGCGTCGGCGTTCGAGGCGGACTCCCTGAGCGTCTTCGCCGACCGTGAGCAACTCACGCGGGGATACCTCGACGACCGTGCCGGTCCGCCCTGGCGCCGGGACGCCGCCGACGCCGCCGACGCCCGACGAAATCTGGACACGCTGGACGCCATGGTGCGCGCGTCGGGCGTCACGGTGGTGACGTCAGCCTTCGTCGAGCTCGACGAACTCCCCACCGACGCGGGCGACGTCGACCAAGTCCACGTGCGGTCGCTCGTTCGCGGGACGGGTCCCCTGGCGCACACCCGTGGTCTCCTCGCGCGCCGCGCCGGGCAATGGGTCGTCGCCGACGAACGCGCGGCGCGCCGGCTGCGCGGCGAGGATTAGCTCGTCGGAGTGTCGTCGACGTCGCGATCGAGGCGGCGACGTTGCGCTCGGCGTCGCAGCAGGCTTAGCCCGACGACGCCGAGGACCAACACGACGACGAGTCCGATGGAGACCCACCCCGAATACTTCTCGATCTTGGGCAGTTGGGAGCCACCCAGGTAGCCGAAGAGGGAGAAGGCGACCCCCCACACCAGTCCTCCGGCGGCGTTCGCGATGAGGAAACGGCGGTAGTGCATGCCGCTGATGCCCGCCAGACCCGGCATCACGGCGCGCAAGAAGGCGGTGAAGCGGCCCACGAAGACGTAAACGGGCCCGCGACGTTGCATCCCGGCCATCGCGGCGTCGAGTTCCTCGCGATGCTTGGCTAAGACTTTGAGCCCCAGGAGCCGATCCCCGTAGTGGTGACCGACGGCGTAGCCCACGGAATCACCGACGACCGCGGCGAGAACGACCAGCGCACACAGCGCCCCGATGTTGATGTTGCCCTGGCTCGCCACGACACCGGCCACAATCACGGTGGTCTCACCCGGGAGGACGAATCCCACGAACAAGGCAGCCTCGCCGAAGACCAGGAGCGCGACGAGGACATATACCAGTGGACCGGGCAGGGAGTGCAACTCGTGGAGGACGAAGGAGATGATGGAGGCGCTGATCACGACGACATCCTTACCCACCAGCGCGGTCCGGCGCGCAATTCTTCGCGTCAGTTTAGAATTCGGCCATGCCCGCCCCCGTCCCGCGTACGTCGCCCTGGACGCGGTTCGCGGTGCCGCGGGCCGGTGCGTTGTCGGAGTGGGCGCTGTTGCCGTTGCGCCTCTTCCTCGGGGCGACGTTCGCCTTCGCGGGGCTCCAGAAGCTCGCCAACCCTGCCTTCTTCTCGGCGACGTCGCCCTCGTCCATCCAGGCGCAGATGGCGGGGGCGGCGCGACTGAGCCCCCTGCATTCCCTCCTCCACGCCCTCGTGCCCCACGCCACGCTGATCGGCTGGATCATCGCCTACGGTGAACTGGCTATCGGACTCGGCACGCTGGCGGGGCTCAAGACCCGCGTCGCCGCGACGGCGGGGGCGTTGTTGAGCCTCAGTCTGTTCCTCGCGGTGAGTTATCACGCGTCGCCCTATTACACGGGTGCCGACATCGTGTTCCTCTTCGCGTGGATCCCGCTGATCGTCGCCGGTGGCGCCACGCGACTGAGCGCCGACGCCGTGATTGCGCGCGCCGCGGCGCGCGCGGCCACGCTGCCCGAACCGTCGATGGTGGCGCTCCCGTTCGCCACCGTCCAGACCCTCTGTGGCCACTTCCGCCAGGGCCAGTGCGCCGCCCGGGCCAATCAACCCTGCGCCGCCGCGCGCTGTCCCGTCCTGCACGATCGTGCCCCCCAGGTGACCCCGGTCGCCCTCGCGACGTACCGCCGACGCAGCGTGGTGCTCGGGGCCTCGACCGTTGCGTTGTCCGCGGGGGCCGCGGCGGTCACCGGATTCCTCACGACGGCGGTCGGACACCTCGAGGCCAGCGCGGTGAGCGGGGAGAAGGCGGCGACGACGACGACCTTGCCCGGCGGCGCCCCGCGCGGGGGGGCGAACGGCACGCGCCTGGGGCCGGCGAGCGCGGTGCCCGTCGGCGGTGCCGCCAACTTCACGATCCCGTCGACGGGGGATCCGGGCATCGTGGTCCAACTCACCGCGGGGGTGTTCGCGGGTTACGACGCCGTCTGTCCGCACGCCGGATGTCAGGTGGGTTACGCGCCCTCGGCGCACCTCTTCGTGTGTCCCTGCCACGGGTCCCAATTCGAAGTGTCCACCGGGCAGGTCATCTCGGGTCCGGCGCCCCGCGGCTTGACGCCCCTCACCATCGTCGAAGCCGCCAACGGTAATCTCTACTTGCAATGAGCGATACCCCGCGCCGAGTGCTGGTGGTAGAGGACGACACCGGGTTGGCGCAAGCGATCGCCGACCTGCTGGGTGACGAGGGTTTCGACGTCGTGCAGCGCCACGACGGTCAAAGTGGTCTCGCCACCGCCCTGGAGGCACCCTTTGACATCATCATCCTGGACCTGATGCTGCCCAAGCGCAATGGGTTCAGCGTCTGTATGGAAATTCGTGCGATGGGCATCGCGACCCCGTTGTTGATGCTGACCGCGAAGAACGGTGACCTCGATGAGATCGAGGGACTCGAGGTGGGCGCTGACGATTTCTTACGCAAGCCCTTCGAGTGGTCCATCTTGCTGGCACGCATGAACGCGCTACTGCGCCGATTCGATCGGGGCCAGAGTCGCAAGTTGATCGTGGCCGATGTCGTGCTCGACACCGTCAGTCGCCAAGTGTCCACTCGCGCCACGGAGGCGAAATTGACGTCGCGGGAGTTCCGGGTGCTCGAATACCTGATGGAGAACGTCGACCGCACCGTGACCAAGAACGAGATCCTGGACGTGGTCTGGGGGACGGACTTCGACGGGGACCCCAACGTGGTCGAGGTCTACGTGGGCTACCTGCGGCGCAAACTCGACACCAAGGGCGAATCGTCTCGGATCAAGACCATCCGCGGAGTGGGCTACGTGTTCTTGAGCGGGGTATGAAGCGCCGACACCTGTCGATTCGCGCCCGGCTCACTCTGATCTTCGTCGTCGTGATCGCCGTAGTGCTCGCGGCCACCGGCACGGCCATTTACTTCCTGGCCGCGCACTCCACCACCGCGACCGCCGAGTCGCACATCAACCAAGCCATGGCCGACGTCGAGGCGCGTTACTCGCGCTCCCTGGTGGCCGGAGCCCCGCTCCTCGCCCTCAGTACCCCTAACGACGTGGTCGTTCAGGTGACCAACCTGGGCGACAACCAGGTCTGGGCGGCGTCGAGTACTTTGCTCGCCTATCCGGTGCTGTCGCACGAGGTGGTCAGCCTGAACGCGCCCAATGATTACCTGGTGCACCTGCTCGGCTGGGTGAGGAGCAGCCCCCTCGCGCACCAGCTCAGTCTGGGTCAGGCGCAGAGCATGGTGACGCCGCGGGGTGTGGCGCTGGTGGTCGGCTTCATCTACGGCCAATCGGTCACGCGAGCCAATCATCAACTCCTCACGGTGTTGCTGGTGACGATCCCGCTGCTGTTGCTGATCGTCGGGGTCATCGTGTGGTTCTCGGTGGGTCTCACCCTGTCGCCGGTCGAGGCGATCCGCCGTCGCGTGGCGACGATCGCCGCGAACGACCTCAACGAGCGGGTACCCGAAACGGGCGGTGACGACGAGGTGTCGCGCCTGGCCAAAACCCTCAACGCGATGCTGGACCGGCTCGAGACGAGTTCGCGCATCCAGCAAGAATTCGTCTCCAACGCGTCCCACGAGTTACGCAGTCCGCTCACGACACTGCTGGCGACCGTGGACCGGGCGTCCAATCACCTCGAGGAGACCGACTGGGTGGAGTTCACCGACACCGTGCGCCGCGAGGGACGCCGCATCGACTCGCTGGTGGATGACCTCTTCTTCCTGGCGCGAAGCGACGAGCGCCGCGAAGAGATGCGCCGCGAAGAAGTGGACCTCGACGACATCTTGGACGAGGAAGCGCGGCGCGTTCGCCACATCACGACGCTGACGATCTCGACCGCGGGGGTTCAACCGACGCGTGTCTGGGGCGACCCCGCGATGCTGCGTCGTCTGGTGCGCAACGTCGTGGACAACGCGGCGAGGTTCGCTAATCAGGAAGTCGCTTTCTCGACCCGATACGTCGGGCCCCTGGCGGAGATCTGCGTCCACGACGATGGTGCGGGCGTCGACGTGGCCACGTCGGAACGATTGTTCCAACGCTTCGTGCGTTCCGATACCGCGCGCTCGCGCGCGTCGGGCGGCACCGGACTGGGACTGCCCATCGTGGCCGAGATCGCGCAACGTCACGGGGGTGAAGCACGCTTCGTGACCGTGGCGTCGGGCTCGATGATGCGCATTCGCATTCGCCGTTATTAATCTGGGGGTGGCCCGCGCGAGCTCGCTCGCCTCGGGTGGGTCAGCGAGGTGTCGTGAAGAATCGGACGGTCAGGGTCATTCGCTGGTCACTGTTGCGCCTCCTCACGCTGGGCGCCCTCAGCGAAATGGCCTGGACGATCTACGTCGGTTTCACACTGCCGCGCCACTACGTGGCCAACCACTGGGACGTGGCCTGGGTGGGTCTGGACGTGGCGCAGGTGCTGCTGCTCAGCGCCTCGGCGTGGGCGGCGTGGCGTCGCAACACGCTGATCGTGATGTTCGCGACGGCGTCGGCGACTCTGCTCCTGCTCGACGCCTGGTTCGACGTCACCACCGCGCGTCGCGGGGACGTCGCCCAGGGGATCATGATGGCCGGCGTGGTGGAGGTCCCCTCCGCCCTGGTCTTGTTCTGGGTGGCCTATATCGGCCTGCGCCACATCGTGGCGATGCCCGAGCGCGATGACGCCGCGCGTCGGCGACCCGCCACCTTCGACGTGTCCGATCGCGACGCGCGTTAGGCGACCGGCGCCCCTTCGAGGCGCAGGAGGAAGCGCTTGACGTCCTCGCCGCCGCCGTATCCACCGAGGCCGTTACGAGCCACCACGCGGTGGCACGGCACGATCACCGGCCAGGGATTGGCGTGGTTGGCGTTGCCCACGGCGCGCGCCGCGCGCGGTCGACCCGCCAATTCGGCGACGCGCGCGTAGGTGGCGACGCTGCCGTAGGGAAGTTCGCGCAGCACGCGCCACACCTGTTGTTGAAAGGGGGTGGACGGCGTGTCGTCCAGGGTGACGTCGAAGGTGCGACGACGTCCCGCGAAGTACTCCTCGAGTTGGCGCGCCGCGCGCGCGACCGGCTCACTCGGGGTGCTCGAGGCCCGAGGAGCCACTTCGTGGGGCATGTAGACCTGGGTCACTCCGGCGACCGTCCCCTCCACGGTCCAGGGACCGACGGGAGAAGAAACCTTGGCGCGGGTGAGTTCCATGAGGTATTTTTAATCTCGTGGCGTGAAGTATGCAACACCACCTCACTCGAATGTGCCGTAAGACCCCCGACGCGGGGAGGTTGTCGGCTGCTAAAACGGAGGGATGAAAATATCTCTCTGTAGAGAGTCGCGTGCCGGTGAGACTCGGGTGGCGCTGACCCCCGACGCCGTCAAGACCCTCGTCGCTGACGGCTGGACCGTCGAGGTCCAGCGTGGTGCCGGGGCGCTCGCGCACTTCAGTGATGACGCCTACGCCCAGGTCGGAGCGACCATCGTCGACGCGACGTCGGGTGACGTGACGCTGCGCGTAAACCCGCCGACGCTCGACGAAGTGGCCGCGCTGCGCGAGGGATCGACCCACCTGTCATTCCTCTCGCCGGTGCTGGCGGCCGACGTGGTGCGCGCGATGAACGATCGACGCATCACGATCTTGTCGTTCGACCTGTTGCCGCGTATCTCGCGCGCCCAGTACATGGACGCGCTGTCCTCGCAGGCCACCGTGTCGGGGTACCGGGCCGCTCTCGCGGGAGCGACGTACTTCGACCGATTCTTCCCCCTCCTCACCACGGCGGCCGGGACCATTCGTCCCGCCAAGGTGCTGGTGATGGGGGTCGGCGTCGCGGGGCTGCAAGCCATCGCGACCGCGAAGCGCCTGGGTGCCAAGGTGCGCGCCTACGACGTGCGCTCCGCCGCCAAGGAAGAGGCCGAATCCGCGGGGGCCGTCTTCGTCAAGCTCGGCGTCACGGCGGACGCGGCCGGTGGGTACGCACGTGAGCTCACCGACGAGGAGCGCGCCCAACAGCAGGCGGCGCTCGTCTCGGAAGTGGCGAACGCCGACGTCGTGATCACCACCGCCGCCGTCCCCGGACGCAAGGCGCCCCTGCTCGTGAGCACCGCGATGGTCGAGGCCATGAGTGAGGGCTCGCTGGTGATCGACATGGCCGCCGACGGTGGCGGCAACTGCGAACTGACGGTCGCGGGCGAGGTCGTGGAGCACCGCGGCGTGCGCGTCGTGGGGCTGAGCAATCCGCCGGCGCAGATGGGGGCGCACGCGTCCTTCATGTACGCCAACAACGTGTTGAAGTTGCTGGGCCTCTTCGGGGCCAAGGGCGAGTGGCGGCCCGATTGGTCCGACGAGGTCGTGGTGGGCGTCACCGTGGCGCGCGACGGGCAGATCAACCACGCGCCGACCGCCGAGGCGCTCGGCCTGGAGCGCGTGGCGATCACCGTATCGAAGGAGAACGAGTAATGGGTAACGTCCTGCTGCAGTACGCGACGGTTCTGATGCTGACGATTTTCGTCGGCATCGAGATCATCGCCAAGGTGCCCAGCATCCTGCACACTCCTCTGATGAGTGGTTCTAACGCCATCCACGGCGTGATCCTGGTCGGCGCGATGCTGGTGCTCGGCGCCGCTGATACGACGCCCGAGAAGATCCTGGGCTTCCTCGCCGTCATCTTGGCCACCTTGAACGTGGTCGGTGGCTTCGTGGTCACGGACCGGATGCTCGAGATGTTCAAGGCCAAGCCCAAGGCGCCGGTGGCGAAAAAGGATGAGGTGGCGTCGTGAGTCGCGGAACGTTAATCGACCTGTTGTACCTGGTCTCGGCCACCACGTTCATTCTCGCCCTCAAGGGTCTCGGTAGCCCGAAGCGCGCGCGCCTGGGCAACGGCGTCGCCGCGGTGGGCATGCTCATCGCGGTCGTCGCGACGTTCTTCAAGCACGTGGACGGTCACCCCCTGCACAACGTGGGACTCATTCTGATCGCGATGGTCATCGGCGTCGTCGTCGCCGTGCCCGCCGCGCGCTTCGTACGCATGACCGCCATGCCCCAACTGGTCGCCATCTTCAACGGGGTGGGCGGTGGCGCTGCGGCGCTGGTGTCGATCACGGAGTTCATGCACATCCACTCGACGAACCCGGCTACCTACGTGACCCTCGAGGTGCTGCTGGGTGTCCTGATCGGTACCGTGTCGTTCTCGGGTTCGGCGATCGCCTACGCCAAGCTGCAGGAGTTGATGACCGGACGTCCGGTGACCTACCCGGGACAACAGGTCATCAACGCGATCCTGGGTGCGGCTGGACTGGTCCTGATCGTCATCATCCTGGTGAACGGCACGACGGCGCTGCTGTGGGTGCTGCTCGCGCTGGCCTTCGTCCTGGGGATCGCCTTCGTGCTGCCCATCGGTGGCGCCGACGTGCCCGTCCTGATCTCGCTGCTGAACTCCTTCACCGGTCTCGCCGTCGCGGCCTCGGGATTCACCCTCGGGTCGAACCTGCTCATCGTGGCCGGCACCCTGGTGGGGGCGTCGGGTATCTTGCTGACGCGACTGATGAGCAAGGCCATGGGGCGCAGTCTGTCGAACGTGCTCTTCTCGGCGTTCGGATCGGTCATCACCGCCAGCGGCGCCGGGGGCGCCGACGCCCGACCGGTACGCTCGGGCTCACCCGAAGACGCTGGCGTGCTGCTCAGTTTCGCCAGTCGCGTGGCCATCATCCCCGGGTACGGACTCGCCGTCGCCCAGGCCCAACACGTCCTGCGCGAACTGGCCGAGGAACTCGAGAAGAAGGGCATCGAGGTCTTCTACGCCATTCACCCGGTGGCCGGACGCATGCCCGGTCACATGAACGTGTTGCTGGCCGAGGCCAACGTCCCCTACGAACAACTCAAAGAGCTCGACGAGGCCAACTCCGAACTCCAGACCGCTGACGTGGCGCTAGTGGTGGGAGCCAACGACACGGTGAATCCTGCCGCCAAGGACGACAAGGGCTCGCCCATCTTCGGCATGCCCATCATCAACGCGGACCTCGCCGAGAACGTCTTGTTCTTGAAGCGCTCCATGCGTCCGGGCTTCGCCGGTATCGAGAACGAGTTGCTCTACAACCCCAAGACGACGCTGGTCTTCGGCGACGCCAAGGACACGCTCACCAAGATCGTCGCCTCGGTCAAGGCCAATTAACTCGCGACCTCGCGGGTCAACTCGTCCAGGCGCGCCAGGTGGGCGCTCGAGAGCGGGCGCACGGCGTGGGCGTTGGCGCGCACCTGCGCGGGGTTCGACGCGCCGGCGATCACCGACGTGACGGCCGGGTGACTCAACAGCCACGAGAACGCCACGTCCAACATGGGCAACTGCTCGGCGTCGGCGAAGGCGATGAGGGCGTCCACCCGACCGCGCAGGGTGTCACTGAGCCAGTGCGCCTGACGGTCGGCGGGCATGAGTGACAGGCGCGTGCCCTCGGGGATGGGCTCGCCCGGACGGACCTTGCCGGTGAGTAGGCCGTTGGCGAGGGGGTAGAAGGGCAGGAAGCCGATGCCGAGTTCGTCGCAGGCGTCGAGGACGCCGTCGGTCTCGGGGTAGCGCGCCAGCAGGGAATACTGACTCTGGATCGACACCAGTCGTGGTCCCTCACCGCAGGCGGCGACCGCGTCGCGCAATTGCTCCTCGCTCAAGTTGGAGCATCCGATCTCGCGGACCTTGCCCGCGATGACGAGTTCCTGCATGGCGCCGATGGTGTCGGCGATGGGCGTGGATTCGTCAGGGAAGTGCAGTTGGTAGAGGTCGATGACGTCGGTGCCCAGTCGCGTCAAGGACGCGTCACAGGCCTCGTGCACGTAGTCGGGCGTCGTGCAGAACCCGCTGCGGTCGTACTTCATTCCGAACTTGGTGGCGATGAGCGCCTCGTCGCGCCGCGATCCCAGCGCGACGCCGAGCATGACCTCCGACGCCTGGTCGCCGTAGATGTCGGCGGTGTCGAAGAAGTTGATGCCCTCGTCGAGCGCGGCGTGCACGACGGCGCTCGTGCCCGCCTGGTCGAGGCGCGCCCCGAAGTTGTTGCAGCCAATTCCGACTTCTGAGACTCGAAGCGAGCCCACCGGGCGCTGGTCCATGGTCCGTCCTTTGAACTGTGGTCAGCATAGACAAGCGCGATGGTCTAAGCCTCTCGCGCGACGGTGGGGAGGAGCGCGTGAGAAGTAAGGTGGCGATATGAAAATCACTGTCGATTTTGACCTGTGTTCGTCCAACGCGGTGTGTATGAGCATCGCGCCCGACATCTTCGAGGTGCGCGACGACGGCTACCTCTACGTCTTGAACGACCAGCCCGGTGAGGAATTCGCCGAGCGCGTGCGCGAAGCCGTGATCAGCTGCCCCAACGGCGCTATTTCGATCGAGGACTAAATGCTCCTCGGACCCCGGGTCCGTTTCGCCCCCTCCCCGACGGGATACTTCCACGTGGGTTCGGCGCGATCGGCGCTCTTCAATTGGTTGCTCGCGCGCCAATCGCCCGAGGGCTGCTTCATCTTGCGCATCGAGGACACCGACGCCGATCGCAACCGTGAGGAGTGGGTGGACGGCATCATCTCGGCGATGGCCTGGCTGGGCCTCGACCTCGACGAGGGTCCCTTTCGCCAGAGTGACAATCACGAGCGACACCTCGCGGCCACCGCGTCTCTGGTGGCGGCGGGGTACCTCTACTACTGCGACTGCACGAGCGACGAGGTCGCGGCGCGAAAGGGTGACAACAAGACGCCGGGATACGACGGTTTCTGTCGCACGCGCGCGCTGAGTCAGTCGCCGACCACCGCGCTGCGTTTCGCGACCCCGCGCGAGGGCGTGACGGTGGTGCCCGACCTCATTCGCGGCGACGTGGAGTTCCAGAACACGACCATCGACGACTTCGTCGTGGCCAAGTCCTCCGGTGCCGTCCTCTACGCCCTGGCCAACGTCGCCGACGACCGCCACGACCGCATCACCCACGTCATTCGCGGGGAGGAGCACCTACCCAATGCGCCCAAGCAGATGATGCTCTGGCGGGCCCTCAACGAGGTCAGCGGCGACGAGGTGCCCCTCCCGGTGTACGCCCATTTGCCGCTGCTCGTGAACGAGCAGCGAAAGAAACTCTCCAAGCGCAAGGACCCGGTCGCCACCGAGTCCTATCGTGACCAGGGCTACCTCGCCAGCGCCTTCGTCAACTACCTGGCCCTGTTGGGGTGGAGTCCGCGCGGGGACGAGGAGATCGTGCCGTTGTCCACGTTGATCGAGCAGTTCCGTCTGGAGGACGTCTCGCACTCGCCGGCCTTCTTCGACGTCAAGAAGCTCAGCCACCTCAACGGTGAGTACCTGCGCGCGCTCAGCCCCGAGGAGTTCGTGGACGCCTGCGCGCCCTGGGTGGCGCCCCAGACCACGTCGTGGCGACCCACTGACCGGGAGGTGCCCTGGTCCGACGCCGACTTCGACCCCGAGCTCTTTCGTCGCGTCGCGCCCCTAGTGCACGAACGTGTGGCGACGCTCGGTGAGGTGCCGGGCATGGTGGCCTTCTTCTTCCTCGACGAGCTCGTCTTCGATGAGGCGGCCTTCGACAAGGTGCTGCGCGGCGACCCGCTGGGTCAGGCCATGCTCGCCGCGGCCGTCGAGCGGTTCGCCGAGACGTCGTGGGACGCGGCGTCGCTTCACGCGGCGACCGTCGAGCTCGGTGAGGCGATGGGGATGAACTTGCGTAAGGCCCAGGCGCCCATCCGCTGCGCGGTGACCGGCTCGCTGGTGGGGCCGCCGTTGTTTGAGTCGCTGGAGCACCTGGGTCGCGAGCGCGTGCTCGCGCGCCTGAGATCGGCGTTGACTCGATGTTCGGCCTAGTCTTCGGGCCGCTGCGCCTGGCCATCAAGATCGTCTCGACGATTGTGTCGCTCATCGTGCTGTACTTCGCGGTGACCTTCGTGCAGATCTGGTTGACCGGACGTACCCACTCGACGAGCAACGCGCAGGCCATCTTGGTGTTTGGCACCACCGAGAACAACGGCACGCCCTCGCAGGAACTCAAGGCCCGACTCGACGAGGCCCTCGCCGTCTACCGGGCGGGCCGCGCGCCGTGGATCGCGGTGACCGGGGGGAGTCGGCCCGGCGACGTCTACACCGAGGCCGGCGTCTCGGCGACCTACTTAGAGGCCCACGGCGTGCCCAAGGCCAAGATCATCATCGGCGGGGGCTCCGACACCTGGCAGAACGTGGCGACCGTCGCCCCCACCTTGAAGAAGTACTACCTCTACAGCGTCATCACGGTGACCGACCCGTTCCACGAATATCGGGCGATGGCGATCGCCTCGTCCCAGGGCCTCTACCCGGTCCCCTCACCCGTGGAGAACTCGCCCACGGTCAAGCACTCGCTGTGGCGCTACTACCTCAAAGAGAGCCTCGAGGTCGGCGTGGGACGCATCATTGGTTACGGACGATTGAGCTCGTGGACGACCTCAACGCATATTTCGTTGCCGTCTGGCGGATGAGCGGCGCGCTCGGTTAAGATTGCCAAGCCCTTCGGGGGTGGTGTAATTGGCAACACAACTGGTTCTGGTCCAGTTATTCAGGGTTCGAGTCCTTGCCCCCGAGCGAAGTGAGTGCGTGATTCCACACGCACTCACCTCACGGTCCCATCGTCTAGTGGCCTAGGACATCACCCTCTCAAGGTGGAGGCACGGGTTCGAATCCCGTTGGGACTGCCATAATTCTTTTCGTGTGTTAGCTCGCTTTGACGTACTCCTGGAGCGCTGTGCGAATGGCTTCAGAAAGACTGATTCCTCGTTCGGCGGCGCGAAGCAATAGGTCACGCTTCAATTCAGGGCTTAGGCGGACGGACTCAACCGAAGATGGTGACGAACCAAGTGTCGGTCGACCGCCGCGGCGGCGAATGATCTCGTCAACGTCGTATCCCTCTTCGGCCTTGGCGACCATCTCGTCAATTGA
>Ga0075030_100001249_pt1 | contig 22883 bp, 23 predicted proteins | sample LitLauG_LLR_2012_FD_71393 | JGI IMG/M metagenome (GOLD analysis project Ga0075030, IMG submission 71393) | Freshwater sediment microbial communities from Pennsylvania, USA - Little Laurel Run_MetaG_LLR_2012 | ecosystem: Environmental > Aquatic > Freshwater > Creek > Sediment | place: USA...
ACCGTGACCGCTGCCGAGCTGCCCGAGGACGAACGCAGCGCATGAGTGAAGTCCGACGTGTCATTCACCGCCTGGCTGTTGACCTTCACCACCACGTCCCCGGCGCGGAATCCAGCCTTCTCTGCTTTGCTGCCCTTTTCCACTGAGCGCACCAGCACACCCTTGCCGTTTTTGACACCAAAGAATTCTCCCAGCTGCGGCGTGATGTTCTCGATCATCAGCCCGCTGCGCAACGAAGAATGCGCGATCACCACCGAGATCGGCCCTTCGAAGTCAGGCATCGCCGGTAACTCCGGCATTTTGAAATTAAATTCCTGAGGGCCCGGCTGGTAGGCCATCGATTTGCGCCGGTCCGCCAGTTGCAACTTGATGGTAAGCGGTTGTCCGTCGCGGCTGATGCCGAGCGCGATTACCCGCCCCGGAGGAGTTTCCTTGATCATTCTGCGCAACTGCGCCGCACTCTCGACCACGGCGCCATTCAGGGTCAGAATCACATCGTGCTCATGCAGCCCGGCTTTTCCTGCGGGCGCATCCTGATCGACCATCGTGATTTCCGCCCCGTGTTCCTCCTTAAGCTTCAAATCGCCCAAGCGCTCCGAGGTGACGTCAGCGATGTCCACGCCCATGTAGGACGATCCATTGCCCCCCTCATCCGCGCTGTAACCCCAACTCCAGTTCTCGCCGGTTGTGTCGTACCCCAGTTCTTCCGATTGCGCCACCGAAATCAGTCCGAACAACACCAGGCAAAGCAGGATGCGATTTGTCATAGGCCTCCCCGAACCCCAGTACCCAACCGTTGCATTTCGATCGTAGCGCCGGCACCTTGCCGGCTGTCACGAGGGCGCCCCGCCCTCGTTGCGTCGGGCGGAGTCGCCAGCCGGACAGCCGCCGAGGCGGCAGCGCTACAGTCCTAATGGCTAACGCGACGAAAATTAATGTTCCCCGAGCTCGTGCGGACCTTCAGCACGGGTCCGCCACCATTCAGCTGACCCTCGGCTGTCACGGTTCGCGGACTCCAGGGTCCCCCTTCGCTCGAAACATGAATGTCCGAAAAATCACTGCGGATCATATGGCCGTTGGCTAGTTCAATCGCCGCTCGAATCGAGACCTGAAGATTGTCGGACAGATAGACCGTAATGTCGCCCGCCGTCGTTTCCAGGACGGAGTCGGAGCGCTCACCACTCGACGAAAGAATCTTCGCAATGATCCCCCCGGCAGCCGTCTCGGCTCGCACCGATGGCGCTCCATCCAGCTGAATACTCCCTCCACCGGTCTGTACCCGCACCGGCCCCTTCGCGGACGTGAGCCGGATACTGCCCGCGCCCGATTCGATCTCCGCTCCGCCTCCGATCTCGCCTAGATCCACGCTGCCACCGCCAGTAGAGGCGCGCACTTTGCCGGTGCACTTGTCGACTCGAATACTGCCTGCGCCCGTCTGCAGCACTGCGGCTTGCAAACCGGAGAGCACCACCACGCTGCCCGCGCCGCTTTCCGCGTTGATCTTACCCTTGGCGGAAATAATCTTGATGTTGCCTCCGCCGGTCTGCAGGTTTACGTCGCTGCCGACACTACCGACTTCAATCGAGCCTCCGCCCGTCTCTGCCGTCACTGCGCCGCCGATGTCGTCGATGTGAATGCCTCCGCCGCCACTTTCAATCTCGACGCGACCGCTGATTCCCGTCGCCATCACGCTCCCGCCATCGGTCTCGACCTTCGCCATTTCCATGGCCCGCGGCACTTGGATCACAAAATCCCCGGAGCATTCCCGATTCTTTCCGCCTCGCGACTGCGCTTCGATGAACGCCGTGTCGCCCCGTACGTACGCTTCCACCTTGTACGTCTCGAACTCGCGGCGGGCGCTTTGTTCCGAAGAAGTATAAGCGCGACGATGAATGACATAACTCACGCCGGACTGCGATCCGCCCTCCACCCGCACCGATCCCGCTGCCAACTTGACCCGGAGATTTTTCGCTCCCCCAAGATCGCCTTTGATTTCCTGCACCCAGTTGCTTCCGTCTCGATACACTTTTGTTTCCTGGCACACGGCCAGAGAGGCCAGCGTGCCCAACACCACCGCAACGCCGCCGAATTGAAGAGCCCGTTTCAATGGATTACTCCTTGATGAATCGTTCGTATCAAATAGCTCTGCGCGAATGACTGACCACTGACCACTTTTCTTAATCCATCTCCGGCATTTGCCTGACCATGGTGCGCGCTTGCGACCGAATCGACACGTTCTGATCCGTCTCCGCCAGCCTCGTCAGCACCGACCGTACGTTGCTGTCCGCCTTCATCGGTTCCACCATCCGCAGTGCCTGCATCCGCACGCCCGCATTGGCGTCGCTGATCAGCGACTGCAAGACAGCATCCCGCACGCGCGGATCCTGCTTCACGAATCCGCTCAACCCATCCAGCGCCTTCAGTCGCACGCCTGGATTCGAATCATTGTGCAGGGCATACAGCAAGGCCTCGCGCACATTCGTCTCGTTGGGCGCCTGCGTCAACAGGTCCACCGAATCCATTCGCACACCGGAGTTGTAGTTGTTGCGTGCCGCGAACAGGAGCAGTTGCTGAATTTTCTGGTCGTTGAGCGAGCCTTGCGCTTCCTGCGTCAGGAGGGTGTCGTACTTGATGCTGACTTGGTTGGATCCCGGTTCCTGTGAGATGGAGCGAATGCCGGTAATGGCGGAAGCTTCAATTGGGGTTTGCGTGCCTCGATCGACGATGGTCACGCCACCATCCGGCGGACGATTCGCTATGAAGTTATAGGTCGCCCCAACCCCCCCGCCAAATCCGACCATCAAAATCACCGCCGCCAGCGCCGGCGACATTCGAACCTGCCGCAGCCATGTGCCTGGCTCAAAAATCACCCGTTGCCAGAAGCCGCCCTGGCGCGCTGTTTCGAGAGCCTCCTGCAGCCGCATCCGCGACGACGCCACCAGATTCGGCGTCGGCTCGGCCACCGGCAGTTGCGACAGCGTCGAATGAAATTTGCGCGTCGCTTTTAGTTCGGTCGCGCACTCCGGACACCGTCCCAGATGCTGCTCGACCTCGTAGCGCGCATCGTCTTCCAGTTCGTTGTAGACGTAGAACAGAATGTTCTGTCTTACCCAATCGCATTTCATTGCCGCACCCCTCTCACGGGGAAAAAAGTCAAACCCTTCATCGCATCTCCGCCAGCGCGCTGCGCAGTTTTTGCGTCGCGCGGAACAGCGTATTCTTCGCCGTTTCTTCGGTCGTATTCAGCATCTCGCCCACCGTCCGCAACCTCAGTCCGTGATAGTGCTTCAACTCGAACACCATGCGTTCCCTAGGCGTCAGCCGCTCCAGCGCCGAGCTGATTTTGTCGCCCAGTTCCCGGCGCATCAGGTCGCGTTCTGGATTCGCTCCTGCCCGACCGTCCGCCACCTGTTCCAGCAGGCTGTACTCTTCGCCCGATCCATCCACCGCCACCGGTGCATCTTCCTTGCGCACCGTCCGCTTGCGCAGATGATCCAGGCACAGGTTCGTGACGATCCGGTAGATCCAGGTGTAGAACGAACACTCGAAGCGGAAGCTCCCGAGGTTCTTGTAGGCCTTGAGGAAGGCCTCCTGGTAGATGTCCTGGGCGTCCGATTCCGAACCGGTCAGGTGAAACGCCAGCCGCAGCACCGACTGATCGTAGTGGCGCACCAACACCTCGAAGGCAGCGCGGTTTCCCTGCTGCGCCTCTCGGATCAGAGTCGTATCGTCAATGCGATTACTCTGTGCTGCCACGGAGCCCCTCACGGTGGGGTTCTGGGTGCTGCTGCCCTGCACTTGCCGTCTCGTACCGGAAAGGTCGCCAACCGGAATTGCTGCCGCGTAGGAATCGGCCGGCATTTGCGTCTTCGTCCTCTACAAGTGAACCAACCTTGCCTTGCAGTGAGATAGACGGTACAGCCCCAGGAACGTTAGCAGATTATAAGCAGTTGGCCCTTTATTTGCTTAACAGTAGAAAACACTGCCTGTTGGCCCAAAAGAGAGACGGGCATCCTCGCCCGTCCCGGCAGAGGCGAGAACCGTGTCGCGGCTATTTTTTCGCCCCAAATCGCAGCCGCATCTCGTTCGTGGCCTTGAATCCGAGCTGCTCGTAGAGCGCCCGCCCCTCATCGCTGGCGTGCAAAGAAGCAGACGAAAAGCCCTGCTCTTGGAGCCACTCCAGAATCGCACTCGTGATTCGCCGGGCAATCCCCCGATGGCGAAAGTGCGGTTCGGTGTACACGTTCAAAATGAAGGCCCGTTGCAGGTCAGGATCCTTCGGACTGGCCGGCCACGGACACAGCAATACTCCGCCCCCGCCAACCACCCGCCCTCGATCGTGTTCCGCCAGCCACCCCCGGTACGAGCCATCGGTCAGCGCTTGTGCGAGCCACGGCTCAGTCATCACCGCCATCCGGTCTAGTTCGTCAGTCGTGCCCTCCCCCATGTCGCTAAACATTGACCTGCGATGGTGAAGGATGGTCGGTGCGTCTGCCACCGTTGCCGCTCGAATCTTGATCTTGTCAACGTTCATCGTCATCCTGCGCGAAGTCGAAGTTCCTGCCCTGAGCGAAGCCGAAACCTCTGCCCCCGGGGTGCTGTCACCCAGAAGCGCCAGCCAGCTGTTTGCAGTCCCTCCTGCCCCCTCAAAAGGTACAATAATCCCTGCCAACTTCACCAATGGCATGCTCCGGGCTGAGGCCGAGTTCATGTACGAAGTAACCGTCGAAGACACATTCGCCGCAGGCCACTACCTGCGCAACTACAAAGGCAAGTGCGAGAATCCGCACGGCCACAATTACAAGATCCGCGTCACCCTGGCGGGCGCCGAACTCGACAAAGCCGGCCTGCTCCTCGACTTCAAAGACCTGAAAGACGTAATGAAGCACGTCATCGACCGCCTCGACCACCAGATGATCAACGAGATCGAGCCCTTCACCGTCGTGAACCCGTCGGCCGAAAATCTGTCCAAATATTTCTTCGACGAAACCAACGCCCGTCTCCGCGACGTAACCAGCGGCCGGGTGAAGGTGAAAGACGTAACCGTATTCGAGACCGACACAACCACGGCGAGGTATTCGGAGTAGCGCGTTGAGTTTCTGGTTGCTGGTTGCTCATTTCTCGTGCTGCCCGGCGAACCGGAAACCAAGAACCAGCAACCAGAAACCATGCAGGTCACCGAGATCTACAAGTCGCTGCAAGGTGAATCCAGCCACGCTGGCCTCCCCTGCGTCTTCGTCCGCCTCACCGGATGCAACCTGCGCTGCTCCTGGTGCGACAGCGAATTCAGCTTCTACGGCGGCCACAAGATGACCGCGCAGGAAGTCCTCAGCGAAGTCATGCGCCTGAGCCCGTGTGGGGTGGGCATTTCTGCCCGCCCCGGTCCACTAGTCGAAATCACCGGTGGCGAACCAATGCTGCAGGAGCGTGAAGTTATTCCCTTGATGGAGCGGCTGCTTGAAGCCGGCTACCAGGTCCTGCTGGAAACCAGCGGCGAACGCCCGCTCGCGCGCGTGCCCAAGCCGGTGATCAAGATCGTCGACGTGAAATGCCCGCACTCCGGCGAGCCCGACACCTTCGGGGAGGAGAATCTCGAATTTCTCCAGCCGCACGACGAACTCAAATTCGTTCTGACCGACCGCACCGACTACGAGTTCGCCCGCGACTTCATTCGCCGCCACTCGCTCGACCGGCGCGTCTACGCCCTTCTGCTCTCTCCGGCATTCGCCAAAGAAGCTTCCGGCGCGCGCGATACCTCCCACTGCTTCCTCGATCCGCAAGAAGTTGCCGACTGGATCCTCTCCGACAATCTTCCAGCCCGCCTCAGCCTCCAAATCCACAAACTAATCTGGGACCCCGCCGCCAAGGGCGTGTAGCACGGACACTCCTGTCCGCGCAAAAGTGTCCAGCTCCAAAACAGTCTGACAGTCAGCTAGAGCGTGCGGTGTGGGGCATCCCCCAGTTGGGCATCCCTGCCCGCCACGGCCCGTCGGGCGGAAGCACCTCTCTGTAAACTGTCATAAAATTACGGATAGCTACATGCGACCCGCTGATGCCTAACGCTCAACACGCCAGCACACGCGCCGTTGTTCTTCTGAGCGGCGGTATGGATTCCTGCGTCTGTGCAAGCCTCGCCGCCCGTGACCACCAGGCTGCCGCCGTGCACGTCAGCTATGGCCAAAGGACGGAAGACCGCGAACGGCGTTCGTTCGAGGCCATTTGCGACCGCCTCAGCATCCGGGATCGCCTCCTCGTCCGCAACGAGGCGTTGCGCGCTATCGGAGGCTCTGCCTTGACCGATGCCAGCATCGCCGTCCCCGAATCCCATGCCGTCGGAACCGGTGTCCCGGTCACCTATGTGCCCTTCCGCAATGCGCATTTGCTGGCAGTTGCCGTCAGTTGGGCCGAGGTCCTGGGTGCGGAAAAGGTCTACATTGGCGCCGTCGAGCCCGACAATTCCGGCTATCCGGATTGCCGTCCCGCGTATTATCGTGCGTTCAACGAAGTTGTGAAAACTGGGACGAAAGACGGGGCCATCGAGGTCGTCACGCCGCTGATTGCCATGCGCAAAGCCCAGATTGTGACGCTCGGCCTTGAATTGGGCGCACCCTTCGATTTAACGTGGTCATGCTATCAGCGCCAGGATTGCGCCTGCGGCGTCTGTGACAGCTGCGTGCTTCGTCTGCGCGCCTTTCATGACGCCGGTGCGAGAGATCCGATTCCCTACGCTGGGGCCGAGGTGAAGTCACGGTGAGCCCGCGCTTGGATGTCGCCAGTGTATTATCCCGAGCGACCGCGGTGGGGAAACGAGGAGTCTGCAGTTTGTAGGCTGTGCATCGAGTTTCGAGAGATTTTGATGTCTTATGTAAATTCAGGTTTACTGCTGGGAGGCAAAAATTATGAAGAAGCTTTTCATCATTTCCCTGCTGCTCGTCCTCGTGGTTGGTCTATCGGCCCCACCCGTGATTGCGCAGGCCATGGGTACTGTGAAGGGTGTCTGCAAGGACGTGGAAGGCAAGCCTATCACCCAGGCGGAGGTCGAATGGGTCGGGGTTGAAACCGGCCGCAAGTACACTCTCAAAACCAATAACAAGGGTGAGTATTTCTCGCTCGGCATCGCTCCCGGCAAGTACAACGTCAAGCTCAGCAAAGACGGCAAGGAAATTTTCCACTTCAGCAACTTCCCGGTCAGTGCCGATGAGGCCACCCTTGATTTCGACATGAAGAAGGAACAATCCGCTGCCGCCCAGGGCCAGGGGCTGACTGCCGAACAAGCCAAGCAGATTCAGGAGCAACAGGCCAAGGCTGCCAAGGAAACCAATACCGTCAAGACACTGAATGACAAACTGCTTGCCGCCAAGACTGCCTCCGACGCCGGCGATTTTGAAACCGCCATCGCAGTCTTGACTGAAGCCAACCAGATCGACGCCACCCGGGATCTGCTGTGGTTCAAACTCGGGGATGCCTATCGCTCGTCCGCTCCCAAGCAAACCGATCCCGCCGAGAAACAAAAGCGCTTCGAAGCCGCCGCCGCCAACTACCAAAAAGCCATTGATATCCGCACCAACTCCGAGCAAGCTCAAAAGGACCCCAACAACAGCGCCACCCTGGCCGCTTACTACAACAATCTTGCCGAAACCGATGCGAAGTCCGGCAAGATTGATGACGCCGTGGCCAACTACGCCAAGGCTGCCCAGCTCGACCCTGCCAAGGCTGGCCAGTACTTGTTCAACACCGGCGCTGTACTCACCAACGCGGGCCGGGTCGACGATGCGATCGCAGCCTTCGACAAGGTGATTGCCGCCGATCCCACCAAGGCCGAAGCCTACTATTGGAAGGGCGTAAACCTCATCGGCAAAGCCACTCTGAAGGGCGACAAGATGGTCGCACCTGAAGGCACCGCCGAAGCCTTCCAGAAGTATCTTGAGCTGCAACCCACCGGCACGCTCGCTCAGCCGGCGAAGGACATGCTGGCCAGCATCGGCGCCAGCATCGAAACCACATACGGCACCACCAAGAAAAAACCGGTCAAGAAGTAACCGAAAACGAACCGGATACCCCACTCATCGCATACGTTGCGATGAGTGGGATTCCACAACATCTGTTGTCCGCTTGTATCCTTGGCACCGCTCTCGACGGTTACCGAGGTCTATGTCCTACCTGTCCTTCGCACTCTCACCCAATCGCGCTACATTAATATCACTGTCTCCCCGCGCTATGCGCTGTTTCTCCCCTGTGGTGCCAATTCGCTTGTTTGGGAGTGTGTGGAATGGCTGCTCCGGGGAATTCCCCGATTGCGATTGCCTTCGAAGGGCTCAGCGGCTCGGGGGCCATCCCGACCCCAGTGCTGCTCGCGGGCATGTTGCGCGCCTCGGAAAAAGTGAGCGACCTGATTTTTTCGCCCGGACGTCCCCCGCAGGTCGAAATTCACGGGCAGCTCACCGCGGTTGAAATTCCGGGCAGCACTACCCTCTCCGCTGATGACACGCGCCGGATCGCGGCGGACCTGATCGGCACCAACAAGCAAGCCATCCATACGCTGCGCGAGCAGGGTTCCTGCGACGTTTCGTACGGGTTGCCCGGCATGGCCCGCTTCCGCGTCAACGTTTTTATCCAGCGGGGCAGCTGCGCCATCGTCATGCGCGTGATCCCGACCATTATCCCGACCTTTAGCTCCCTGCACCTGCCTGCGCAATTGGAAGACGCTGCCCAGGTGCGCAACGGCATCATTCTCGTCACCGGCGGCAGTGGTTCCGGCAAATCGTCCACTCTGGCGGCTCTTATCGATCGCTTCAACAACCAGCACTGTTATCACATTCTTACCGTCGAAGATCCCATCGAGTTCCTGCACAACCACAAGAAATCCACCGTGCATCAGCGCGAGCTGCACAGTGATGCACCCAACTTCTCGCTGGCACTGCGGGCCGCCCTGCGTCAGGCGCCGCGCGTCATCATGGTCGGCGAAATCCGGGACCGCGAAACCCTTGAGATTCTCTTGGAGGCCGCCGAGAACGGCCATCTTGTTCTCTCCAGCATGAACACGGTCGACGCTTCCAAAACCGTCGAGCGCATGGTTGCGGCCTTCACCGCCGCCGAACAACAGGCCATCAGAGAACGTCTCGCTAAAACCTTTCGCTACATCATTGCCCAAAGATTGATTCCGCGCACCGACGGTGGAGAGCGCATCGCCGTCGTCGAGATTCTGAAATCAAACTCCCGCACCCGTGATTGCGTTGAACAAGGCGAGCGTGCCGGCCGTACTCTGCTCGATGCCATTAAGGCCAGCGAAAACGAAGGCATGCAGCACTTCGACGGCGAGATCGCCAAACTTGTCCGCTCCGGTCTGGTCGATCTCGAAACAGGTCTCTGCTTCGCCAGCAACGCCACCGTTCTCGGCCAGGAACTCGCCAGGAACTGAACCTCCCGGGCTCGGACTGTCATCTTGCGGGCAGTCCCGCAGGGTATGATTCCTTGCATGCCTCCGGCGAGCATCCTGACCTTTGAAGAAGCCCGGCACACCGTCGAGCAGCACGCAAGGACGGTTGGTCCCGGAGAAGTGGAGACGGTCGATCTCCTAGCATTTGCCGGACGAGTCTTGGCCGAGCCCATCGTGGCGGATCGTGACTTTCCTCCGTTCCCCCGTGCCACGCGTGACGGTTACGCCGTTCGCACTGCTGACGTGACACAGGTTCCCGCACGGCTCGAAGTGGTCGGCGAAATCCGAGCCGGCGATTGGCCCGAACCTGGAACCTGCAACGTGAATGTTGGCCAGGCCGTTTCGATCATGACTGGCGCGCCGCTGCCCGCGGGTGCCGATGCCGTTGTGATGGTCGAATACACAGCCCCGGTCGGAACGACGGTCGAGATTCAACGCAGCGTCAAGTGCGGAGAAAACTTCGTTCCGCGCGGAGCCGAAGCACGCTCGGGGCAAACGCTGGTTGGTCGCGGAATCAGGCTGGACCACGCGGCCATCGCTATCGCCGCGTCGGCAGGTGCAAGGACACTACCGGTATACCGAAAGCCGCGCGTCGCGGTGCTTTCGACGGGAGACGAAGTCGTAGAAATTGACGCCACACCCGGTCCCGCGCAGATTCGGAATTCGAACACCTATTCTCTGTCGGCACAAATTGAACATGCAGGCGGCAAGACAGTAAGGCTGCCAATTGCGCCCGACGAGCCAGTCCGGTTGCGTGCTCTGATTGAAGAAGGGCTGGCCTGCGATCTGCTTCTGCTGACTGGCGGAGTCTCAATGGGCAAGTACGACCTGGTCGAACAAGTGTTGACGGAGTTGAATGCCGAGTTCTACTTCACTGGAGCAAAGATTCAGCCCGGCAGGCCGATCGTCTTTGGTTCGTGTGGCGCGGACACTCCTGTCCGCGTGTCAGCAGCGAATCCGAAGACCGCGCGAGCAGAAATCCAAGCAGCGCGCAAAGTGTACTTCTTCGGGTTACCCGGCAATCCGGTCTCCACTATGGTGACGTTCAAACTCTTCGCGCAGCCAATGATCGCAGCTCTGGCTGGCATGAAGCCGCAGCCGCTGATCTTCCTGAAGGCCCGCCTGAAATCCGAGATCCGCATGAAGACTGGGCTGAAGCGGTTTCTGCCGGCTGTGCTTTCCGGCGAGTTTGAGAATGCGGAAGTCGAACTGGTCGCCTGGCAAGGCTCAGGGGATATCGCTGCGCTGGCGCGCGCCAACTGTTTTCTGGTGGTTCCTCCCGATCGCGAGCAGATGGCGGCGGGAGAGTGGGTCTCATTGCTGATGGGATGAAGATGCAGTCCAGCGAGCGAATGCGTTACCCTGTGTTCGATGCCGAAAAAGCTCTCTCACTATGACGCGCACGGCCGAGCCCGAATGGTTGATGTTTCCTCCAAGGCGCGCACGGCGCGGGAGGCGGAGGCGAGCGCCTTTGTCCGGATGAAGCCGCGGGTACTGCGCGCGTTGCCCGAGAACCCGAAGGGCGATCCGCTCGAAGTCGCGCGCACCGCCGGCATCATGGCGGCGAAACGCACGTCGGACCTGATTCCGATGTGCCATCCGCTGCCGCTTTCGCACATTGCTGTGACGTTACGCGTATGCGAGAATGGCGTTTTCATTGCCTCAAAGGTAAAAACCACCGCCGAGACGGGAGTCGAGATGGAAGCGCTGGTCGCAGCCAGCGTCGCGGCTCTCACCGTCTACGACATGTGCAAGGCGCTCGATAAGGGCATTGAGATCCAGGACATCGTGCTGGAGCGGAAATCCGGCGGCAAGAGCGGAGACTACCGGAGAAACGGCAAACGAAAATCGCCGCCGGCGGCCGGTAAGCAATGAGCAGCAACGTCAAAATCCTGCTGGTAGACGACAACCCGATGGTGCTCGGGATGCTGCGGCAATCTCTCTCCGCGCTGGCCGAAGTCTCGACCGCCACCGATGCAGGGGATGCCCTGCTGAAGGCCCTGGATGAACTTCCCGACTTGCTGATCAGCGATTTCCGCATGCCCGGAATGGACGGGCGGCAACTTCTGGACAAACTGAAGAGCCGCCCAGCCACGGCGGGAATCGCGGTCATTCTGATGGCCAGCAAGGCCGATTTAAGCGACCGGTTGTCGCTACAGGATCCGGTCGAGGACTATCTGGAGAAGCCCTTCTTCCTGAAGGACGCCACAAGGAAAATCAAGCGTGTGGTGGACCGGATTGCGCTGGAGAAGCTGAGCAAGACCGCGTCGGATGGCGTGCTGCGCGGCAGCCTGTCGCAGATGAATGTGATTGACCTGGTGCAGTCGCTCGAAATGGGACGCAAGAGCTGCCAGCTCACGATGACCAACGGCGCGGAAAAGTGCGAGCTGTATTTCGCGGGCGGACAAGTGAAGCACGCCACGTACGGTTCCATCAGCGGCGATGAAGCAGTTTTCAAGGTGCTGCGCTGGACCGACGGCAATTTCCAGATCAACTTCGAAGGAAAAGCCTCCCAGGAAACCACCACGCTGAACACGCAAGGCTTGTTGATGGAGGGGTTGCGCTTGCTGGACGAGTCGCAGCGAGATGCAGCTGAGGGAGAAGCCGAGGGAGAAGATGTCCTCCTCGACACCTGATCGGACCCGGGCGGCGGTGCTGACGGTCAGCGATTCCTGTTCGCGGGGCGAGAAGAATGACCTCAGCGGTCCGGCGGTTGCCGAAGCTCTGCGGCGGCGCAATTTTCAGGTGGTAGTGCGCAGCGTTGTTCCCGACGAAAAAGCCGCCATCCAGGAAAAACTGATTGAGCTGTGCGGCTCAGCCCGTTTGGTGGTGACGACGGGCGGAACGGGAGTCGCCCCGCGCGACGTTACGCCCGAAGCCACGCGCGCGGTATGTGACCGCATTGTCGATGGGATCGCCGAGCAGATGCGCGCGAAGGGAATGCGCAAGACTCGCTTCGCTGCGCTCAGCCGCTCCGTTTGTGGCATTCGAGGAACGAGCCTCATCCTCAACCTCCCCGGTAGTCCGGCCGGCGCGGTGGAGTCGCTCGAAGTGGTGCTGGACTTGCTGCCGCATGCGCTGGATCTGCTGGAAGGGAAGACCGGACATCAGTAGTGGTTGTGTGGCGCGGGCATTCTTGTCCGCGTGTTTACATTGCGCAAGCTGCCCTCGCGGGCAGGAATGCCCGCGCCACGCAACCTGTACACTGCTAGTGCTCTCTTGAACAAGATCAAACATCTTCTCCACTCCTACAGCGAATGGATCAAAGCCGTGCTGGCTCCGCTTGGCCCGTGGGGGATGCTTGCGTTTGCGGCCGTCGATGGCTCGTTTCTGGGCATGCCGCTGGACGCGATTTTTGTGGGCTACGTGTATCACGATCGCTCGCGCTTCTGGCTTTACGTTCTGCTCGGTGCAGCTGGGTCAGCGCTAGGCAGCGCTGTGATCTACGCGATCGGATATGCGGGCGGAGAAGTGCTGCTGCGCAAACGATTGTCGCCGGAGCGGTTCGAGAAGATTCACGCTTCTTTCGACAAACATGAATTCTGGGCGCTGATGTTTCCGGCGATGTTGCCGCCTCCGACGCCGTTCAAGATGTTTGTACTGGCTGCGGCCGCGTTCGAGATGCGCTTCACGCATTTTCTGCTGGCAATTTTTGCGGGACGTTTCCTGCGCTTCCTGATTGAGGCGCTGTTGACGCTGGCGTTTGGTCCGCAGATCGTGGGTTTGGTGGGAGGTCTGTTCCGGCATCACCTGAAGTGGGTTCTGGCTCTCGCTGGAATTCTGGCCATGGTGGGAGTGATCTGGTGGCGCCGGAAGCGCGGGGAGGATACCGGCGCAAACAAAAACGCAGCGGGGAACAAACCGTCCACGCTGCGCGGGGAAGAGACTTCGGTTCGCTAGGCCGCGGTCGGAGTGCTGTGCCCGCCACCGATCCAGCGGGCGATAGCACTGGCAGCGACCGGCAGTCCGAACACGGCCGCGGTAAAGAACACGTCTCCTTCAAATCCGCGGCGGAAGAACGGCAGCCCTGCGGTGTAGCACGTCATCAGCCCGGACAGAGTCTTGGGATACATATTCCAGCTGGCCCAGACCGCAAGATTACTCAAGACAAAAAACGAGACGGAGCCGGCGAGCGCTAATGCTCCCACGCGCAACACAGAAGTATTCTCGCGCAAGTTCGTGCCCAGCCACAGGATGGCCGCGTACCACGCCCAGGTGACGAAATGATCCCAGGAGAAGGGATATGCATAGATGATCTTGGTCAAGACGACGTCGGACGCGGCGAGTAGAACCAGAGGCACCCATAGTTGGCGGCGCGATCCACGAGCTCCGAAATAAAGCAGGGCGGCCATGACCGGAGTGAAGGCCAGAGGATGCGGCATGAACCGGACCGCGATTGCGAAGAGGACAAATACGTAAGGCAGCATGATCACCTCGAATGGAAACTAGAATTGTTGCGCGGATTGGTGCGGCTGGTCAAGGGAGGCCGCTAACCGGTCGTCAGTGCGGCTTGGTCTCTACCTCACCTTTTCACCGGTTCGCCGACTATCGAAGGGTGTTCGTCTCCGTACGACTTGCCGCACTCGTGCCGTAATGAGATTCGATGGCCTCAGCCAATAATCGCACGGCCCTTCCGACGCGAACCCGATCTCCAGTCGCGCAAAGGTCCAGGAGCAAGCCACGGGTGGCGGCGAGAAGTAAGGTTGCTTCGGCAGCGTCGAACTGCGATGGCAGCCCGGCTCTCGTCGTGAGTTTTTTCCAGTAAGCAAGCGGGGCTTCCAGAACTCCAGGGTAGTTTCGCGGGTGGCGGAGAGCGAGCGCATACAACTCGAAGATCAGGCGTGCAGCGGGCCGTGCCTGGGGCGCGCTCAACCGCTGCCAGTACCAACTCAGAAACTGCGCCAGCGTGCGCGGCTTCTTCCCAGCCAGGAACCAAGCCCGGATATGAGCGTCCTCACGCTCACGCAAGCCTGCCAGGATCTCGCGCATCAATCCTTCCCGCGAGCCGAAGTGATAGACCAGCATTCGCGCATTGGTGTTGAGAGCTTTGGCCAGGGGGCGAAGGGAAAGATCGCCGACTCCGCGCGAGAGCACGTAATCGACCGCCTGGTCGCGGAGATGCCCGCGGATGCCTGGGTTGGCAGGTCTCGCCATCGGGGAGTTCCTTTCGAAATTAATGTAACATATGTTACATTAATTAAGATACTGTGAAGCCCAGCCGCCCGTTCCGCTTCCTTAGGGCTGGACAGGATGAGTTTCACCGTACAAGGAGAACGGTATGCGTAAAGGTCCGATGTTGCTTCTATTGTTCGCGATCAGCCTGCTCAGTCTAGCTCAGCCAGCCACCGAGCAAGAGAGGAACAAGCAGGTCGCCCGGAATTTCTTCGAGCAAGTGCTGGGCCAGGGACGGCTCGACAAGTACGGAGAGTCGCACGCCAAGGATTTTGTGGCGCATGCGCGCGATCACGACGCCGGGCTGGAGGAAGACATGGCAGCGGCCCGGGAAGAACGCAAAGCTTTGCCGGACATGACCGTCAGGGTTAACGAGATGGTCGCGGAGAGGGATCTGGTCGCTGTGCATTGGACCGTCGCCGGGACCAACACCCAGGCGGGGATGGGATTCCCGGCGACGGGCAAGAAGATCAAGACAGTTGGTATGACACTGTTCCGATTCAAAGGCGGCAAGATTTGTGAAGAGTGGAGCGTCTTCGACATGTTGTCGGTCATGCAGCAGGCGGGACTGCTTCCTGCGCGGCAGTGATACGGCGTGCGGTGCAGGTTGCTGGGAAAGTCGGAAATCCCTATTTCTGCCCTGAATCCCCGGACGCCGCGCCTCTCATGCCGAACTGCTCACCCAGCACATGCAGATCGCGGCTCAGGAAGACCCTGGCCCCCAGCATGGCGCGGGCGTCGCGGCCAGGGTAGGCGTAGCGCAGATCTCGAAAGCGAACGACGTAGGCAGCGCGGCCGCTTTCTAACTGCTCGGTCTCGGTGACAGGGTACTGCGCCCAACTCAAATACACTTGGCCGAGATAAGTCTTCTTGGCAGCCAGCGTGACCTGCGATTCCTCGGGTTTGTACAGGATCTGCATCCGGCCTTCGGGATCAACTTCGGGGCCCAGCGAGTCGACGTTCGCGGTGGCGAAAAAAGCGGGCGTTTCGACGACGCCGTACCAGCGAAAGGGATTGACCCAGTAGGGATACGCGGAAACTCGAACCGGATCGGTTCCCTGATAAGTCCGCGACTCAAGTGTGGCCAGGGCGCGACGATGCTCGTAGTCGCGAACTCCCCAGTAGGCGAAGACAGCCAGCAGGGCTACGCTGGCTGCGAACCTGCCTTGCGGGCCTTTCCGTCGTGCGCCAATTTCTTCGTTGATCAGCGAAAACGAGCCGGGCACGATCAGACCGAGGATGAGCGCGATCAGGATCACGGGCTCGACGATGAAGACGATGTCCCAGGAGATCCAGCGCTCGGAGAACGGCCAGAACGGACGGACGCCGTAGTTGTTGCTGAAGTCGAGCAGGATGTGGCTGACGCCGGCGAGGCAGGCGTAAGCGAACAGCAGTCCCCAGCGCGGGGGAAGGTTGGGGTCTTTGATTTTGCGTCCGCGCAATCGCCAGATCAGGTAGATGAAGCCGACAACAACGGCGGCCACCAGCGGAACGCCGAGAAACGAGTGAGTGAAGCCGCGGTGATGATTGAGGCCGACCGCCGAGCCCCAGAAGCGGCTGATGGCGTCGAGGTCGGGGGCCTCGGCGGCGAGTGTGAGCGTAGCGGTGGCGAGCGCCGTCTTGCGGTTGAGGCCGGCGCGGCCCATGGCGGCGCCGAAAAGGAAATGGGTGACGGGTTCCAAGTGGGCTGAAGAGAGTTTAGCTGAATGCAGAAGTGAGAAGTTCGATTGCACAACTGGGTGGCCGGAAAACGCACTTATCGTGTCCATCCATTGAACGTCCCAGCATAAGTGGATCAATAAGCAAACGCCAGGTGAGCAAGCCGGCACGCATTTCCCGTTGCGAGTGCGAGTGGGCAGGATGTCCGCCGCGCAACTACACCTGTTCTCTGGATTCACCCAGGGTTACGCTTACGTCCATCTTTTTCTTGCCGCGATAAATCGTCACTGTGACGGTATCGCCGGCTCGATGTTTGTTCATGACTTGAGCCAGGTTCTGCTGGCTTTCGATTCTTTCTGCGTCTACAGCCACGATCAGGTCCCCGCCGACCATGATGGGCGTGTTGCCCAGGTAGGCGCGCTCGCTTCCGCCGCGCAGGCCAGCTCGGTCGGCTGCGCCTCCTTGGACGGCTTGGACGATCAGGAGGCCGTAGTCGGCGGCCAAGCCCATTTCCTGGGCCAGATCAGGATCGATGGGAATGGTGCGGACGCCGAGCGCGGGACGGCGCACGCGTCCGAGCGTGACGAGATCGTTGAGGACGGCTTTGGCGGTGTTGATCGGAATGGCAAAGCCGATGCCGGCGCTCTGGCCGACGCTCGAGGCGATCATGGTGTTGATGCCGATGACTTCGCCGTGCCAGTTCAGGAGCGGGCCTCCGGAGTTGCCAGGGTTGATCGCAGCGTCGGTCTGGATGGCCTCTTCGATTTCCATGCCGTCGGGCTCCTTTACCTGGCGGATGGAGCTGACGATGCCGCGGGTGAGTGTTCCGGAGAGTCCGAAGGGATTGCCGATGGCGTAAACCTTCTGGCCAACTTGCAGGTTGGTGGAGTCGCCGAGCGTCACGGGCTGGATATCGGCGCCTTTGATCTGGACGATGGCTAAATCATGCGCGCGGTCGGTGCCGACGATGGTGGCCTTATACTTCTTGCGGTTGTGGAGTGTGACTTCGACCTGGCGCGCATCGGCGATGACGTGATAGTTGGTGAGGATGTGCCCTTCTTTGTCGATCACGAAGCCCGAGCCCTGGCCTTCCTGGGGAACGAGTCCATAGAAGAAGTCGAAGGTCATGACGCGCGAGGTGATGTTGACGACTGCGCCGATATTCTTTCGGTAGACGCTGATGTTGTTCTGCTCTTCGGGGTCGAGGGACTCGCCGCCGGCGGCTTCGGTGATTTCTACCTGGTGGGGGCGGCTGATCCAGTTCTCGGATTGCAGGCGGTCGTGGCGGTAGGTGGTGAAGTAAAAAAAGGCGGCGGCCAAGATCAGAGCGAGCAGAAAAGGGCGCAAGAATTTCATCGGTGGTTACTCCCTAAGGGTACCAATATGAATTCTAGCGAAAAACTGCGGAGCGTAGTGGAGCGGGGTCCTCGCCCGTCCGCGTGCTCACTTAAGGCTCGCCCCATCCCCCTCCTCCAGGGGATTCCACTCGCACTCTCTCTCCGGAACGCAGACGGGTGCTGGTCTTGCTGGGTAGTCGTTCCTGGGAGCCGTCGTCCCGGAGGATGACGGTGCGCCCGGGAGCGCCGTTCGCCCCTCCAGAGAGGCCGTAGGGGCCTCGGGAACGACGGTCGGCGAGCAGCGTGACCTGGGCGTCGGTGAGGACTTCGATTTCCCGGATGATACCGTTGCCTCCACGGTGAAGCCCTTTGCCTCCACTTTCGGAGCGCAGAGAATATTGCCGCAGGCGTAGCGGGTAGGCGTGTTCGAGAGCCTCGGCGGGCGTATTGAGCGAGTTGGTCATATGCGTGTGAACGCCGGAAACACCATCCTTCGTGGGCCGCGCGCCCATGCCTCCGGCGATCGTTTCGTAGTAAGCGAAGGGCTCGCCGGAGCGGGGATCGATCCCTCCGATGGTCAAGTTGTTCATGGTGCCGGAGGCGGCGGCGGGAATGCGGTCGGGAATGGCGTAGGAGAGCGCTCTCAGGAGCACGTCCACGATACGCTGCGAGGTTTCGACATTGCCCCCCGCCACAGCCGCGGGCGGCTTTGCGTTGACCACGGTCCCGGGCGGCGCGATGACGCGGATGGGACGCATGAGCCCGGCAGTAGCGGGGACATCTTCGCGCAACATGCAGCGGAAAACATAGAAGCAGGCGGAGTAGGTGATGGCTTCGACCGCGTTGACGGCGCCCTGGACTTGCGGATCACTGCCGGTGAAGTCAATAGTGACGGCGGCAGTGGATTGCTTTCGACCGGATGCAGCATGACGCGTCCTTGCTCGGGATGATGCCGAAACGTGAATGGTGACGGCGATGCGGACAGGCTTGTCTTCGACGCCATCGTTGTCGAGAAAGTCTTCGGCCTGGTAGCGGCCGGGCGGGACGCTGCCCAGGAAGGCGCGCATCATTTCCTCGGAGTAGTCGAGGAGATGGCCGGCTGCTTTCCTGGTTCGGGCGACTCCACAGCGGCCGCAGATTTCCAGGAGTCGCTGCGCGCCAGTCTGGCAGGCGGCAATTTGCGCGCCGAGGTCGCCTTCGCGTTCTTCGGGCGTGCGGACGTTGTTGAGCAGTAGTGCCAGGATGTCGGGCACAAGTTTTCCAGCGCGCAAAATTTTGACCGGCGGGATGCGGAAACCTTCTTGATAGATTTCGCGGCAGGGGCCCATGGAGCCGGCATATGTCCCGCCAACGTCGGCGTGATGGGCGCGGGAAGCAACGTAGAAGTCTGGTGCAGTATGGGGCGGGCATTTTTGCCCGCTACCTTTGGTTGCGCTCAAGTACACGGGCATAACCAGCGTGATGTCGGGAAGGTGCGTGCCGCCGCGGAAGGGATCGTTGAGCATGACCATGTCGCCAGGTTCGAGGTCGCATTGCTCGATGGCCACGGCAACGGACATAGGCATAGAACCTAGATGCACTGGCATGTGGTCGCCCATGGCAATGACCTGTCCCTGGGAATCGAATACCGCGCAGGAATAGTCACGGCGTTCCTTGATGTTCGGAGAAAACGAGGTTCGTCGCAGCGCCGCGCCCATCTCTTCAGCGATGGAGTGATACAGGTTCTTGAAGACCTCGAGTTCAATGGGGTCGCGCATGCGCGTGTCGAGTGTACGCCAAGTCGGCGCAAGGACTGCGGGCTATCCTGTCCCATCGCACCGTCGAACCTTCCACCCCATCCCGATGCAAGTTTCTGAATCTGTCCAACGTTGGTGCGCTACTTGTGCGGCGCGTAATACCCGTTTCGGGCGTGGACCTGCAAGCCGCTTTTCCTGGAAGTCACCTCGATCGGTCGAAAACTGCCGTTCGCCTCCAGATCGGGCGGCGGATAGCCAAGGGCATACTGACTGCGCAGGATCTTTTCGATCGTGCTGAAAGCACCCTTGAGGTCCGCATTCTCCCGTGCCGACAACACAAAACCTCCGGTTTCACGGGTTAGCTTTTCTAGCACCAGTCGGCCTTTCGGGTTCTTTTCGTATATGGAATTTGCGTCCAGGGCAAAAATCGCCGCTTCCGATCGAGTCGCAGCCTCCTCCGCTGCTCTCAGTGTCTCTTTACTGGCAGTATCTGCACCGTCGGTGATGAGAATGATCACGGGGCGCACAACAGTATTTTTCCTGCTCTCGCGAAGTTTATGGCTGGCGACAATGATGGCGTCATACATCGCGGTTTCGCCACCCGCTTGCAGTGAGCGGATCGTAGCATCGAGCGCTGCCGCATCACTGGTCATGCTGGCCGTCTTATGTTGCACTGTGCTTCCGAACGCGATGATTGCCGCTTCGTCGGTTTCCTTGCGCAGGACGTGTTTGAGAAAGCTGCTTGCGGCTTGTTGTTCGAAGTGCAGACGATCGCGGACCGAACTGCTGATATCGATTGCCAAAATTACACTCAAAGGGAGGTTGGTCTGCGCTTGGAAATAATTCCACTTCGCAGGAGATTTGTGGTTGTCGAGCAACTTCAGGTCACCGGCCGTCAGGTTGTTGACGAATCGTCCTTTCGAGTCGGTGACACTTAGAATGAGGTTTACCTCATCGACCTGCTTTGAAATCGTGAAGTCTGGATCCTCGGCCGGCACCGCCGGATCGGACATTGGAAGCACTGGCTGCTGGAGACTTTGGGGAGAGCCAAAGGTAGCCAATGTGAGGCAGAGAACAGTCGCAAAGTGGGCAGTTTTGCTCATGGGCCGGTAACGAGTCTCCCCGAAACAATCCAACAAACTGCTATCAACTCGAGAATTTCGCAGACCAGGTTGGGGTTGTAGATCGCTGGTTCGTTCGAGTCCCCTTGGAGATCTCAGGTGAACACGGGTGTTTGTGGCGCGTCATTCTCGAACTTCTGCGAGGCCGGTATTATACACCCGTCATTTGCGGCGATCGACGGGCCTATTAGGGTTTTCCAAGCAAGGTGTAAACTCGCATTGTTATGTTGATTCGGCGGAGATGCCAAGCCGCACAACGCTTTTCTGAAATTCACAGAATAAGGACATACCTAATTATGAGCACGAACATGAAGAAGAAAGCCGCAATCGCAGCGCTGGTCCTCCTTAGTTCAGCTTTCGTGCTGGTTGGTGATGCGCTGGCCGCCAATCCGGCTGCCAATGCTGACGAACTGGTTGCTCAACATCTGGATTCGATTGCTAGTCCTGCAATTCGAGCCGGGCTTAAGAGTCGCGTGGCCCAGGGACTGGTGCATTACTCGATCCTAGTCGGCGGTGCAGGATCTCTGGATGGGAAAGCATTTCTTGTTTCCGAAGGCAAGAAACTTCAATTCATGATGAAGTTGCCAAACAACGAATACCGTGGCGAACAGTTCATCTTCGATGGGGAGAAAGATAAGGTCGCCTTTTCGATGGCTCAACAAACCCGTTCCGCTCTCGGCAATTTTGTGTTTGTGCAAGATGCAGTAATTCGGGAGGGCCTCCTGGGCGGCGTGCTGACGACGGCGTGGCCCCTTTGGAACTTGGACGAGCGCAAACCCAAACTGAGTTTTGACGGCCTCAAGAAAATAGATGGCCAGGAACTGTACGACCTTCATTATCGTCCCCGCAAGAATAGTGATCTGGACATCCACCTTTACTTTGACCCGCAAACCCATCGCCACGTGGAAACGATCTACAGTTACAGCGTGTCACAGGGTCTGACTCTAGGGGGAGAAACTGCTGCGGCCGGGCAGCAGCAAAACCGCTATCGCCTGCAAGAGAAATTCAGCGACTTTAAAACCGTGGACGGAGTGACCCTGCCGAATCACTACGAAATCCAGTTTTCGCAGGAACTCCAAAACGGCCGCACGACGCTGTCAGAGTGGGATCTGAAGGGCCTAGACATATCGAGCAATACGCCGGTTGATCCGCGTAATTTTGAAGTGAAATGAAATCGGATGTGCAGGGTTGGTATGTGGTTTCGGACGACTCCTTGACCCGAAGGATTTTCGACGCGATACCGGCCCGGCCAGCAGAACTCGGTGCTACACTCTCCTGATTATGACGGATGGGCGTTCACGGTGGTGGGTGTGGGTGCTGGTGGGCGGCGGGCTGTTTACGCTGTTTGTCGTGGCTGTGTTCACGCTGGTGTACCTGAGCTTCGGCGGGCATGAGGATGCCGACTCGTTCTCCGGTTTCGGGTCGAAGATCGCCGTAGTCGAACTCGACGGCGTGATTCTTTCTCCCAAGCAGGTCGTGCCGCAGCTGAAGAAGTTTGCCGACGACGATTCCGTCAAGGCCATCATCCTTCATGTGAATTCGCCCGGCGGCGGGGTGGCCGCTTCGGAGGAGATCTATCGCGAAGTGAAGCGCATCCGCGACGAGAAAAAGAAGCGCATTGTCGCGTCGATTGAGACGGTGGGGGCGAGCGGGGCGTATTACGTGGCATCAGCTACGAACAAGATTTACGCCGACAAGGGAAGCATTGTCGGTTCCATCGGCGTGATCGCCGAGTGGGTGAACTACGGCGAACTGCTGCGTTGGGCAAAACTGAGCGCGATCACGATGAAAGCGGGCGAGTTCAAGGACACGGGCAGCCCGACGCGGGAGATGACTCCAGCCGAACGCGAGTACATGCAGAACCTGATCGACAATATGCACACCCAGTTTATCCAGGCGGTGGCTGAAGGCCGGCATGTTAAGGAAGCGGACATCCGCGCGATCGCGAATGGCAAGGTGTGGACCGGCGAGCAGGCCGCGCCCATGAAACTGGTGGACCAGATCACGGATTTTGAAGGTGCGGTGAAAGATACCGCCAAAGCCGTGGGGATTTCGGGCGAACCCACCCTGGTCTGGCCTCCGAAGCAGAAGCGGTCGGGGCTCGATTTGCTGTTTGGAGATGTGTCGGACTACTTGCCGACTCGGGAGAAGCTTCTGGAGCAACAGGTCGGCTTTTATTACCTGTGGAGATAGAGGTGCTTTTCGTCGCACTTGCGCAGAACCCCTGAAATTTGAGAAGGTTATAGACACTTGAAAACCGGGGGCGAGAGCCCTCGGGCATGAAACCCCGCCCCAAAGGGAGTAAAGAGGCATATGACAAAAGCGGACCTGATCGAAGAGGTTTCCCGGCTGGCGGAATTGACCCGCAAAGACAGCGAAGTGATTGTGGAGACGATCTTTGACAGCATCGTGCGTTCGCTGC
>Ga0075030_100001252_pt1 | contig 22845 bp, 16 predicted proteins | sample LitLauG_LLR_2012_FD_71393 | JGI IMG/M metagenome (GOLD analysis project Ga0075030, IMG submission 71393) | Freshwater sediment microbial communities from Pennsylvania, USA - Little Laurel Run_MetaG_LLR_2012 | ecosystem: Environmental > Aquatic > Freshwater > Creek > Sediment | place: USA...
TCAAAGAGCGCATGGCACTCACGCTCCGCATGAACTTCACCAACATCTTCAACCGGACCGAGATGGCCAACCCGACCTTCTCCAACGCCGCGGCCGCGACGACAAAGAACGCTACCACCGGCTTGCTCACCGGCGGGTTCGGCTTTGTGAACTACGTCGGGGGCGGCACGCTCTTGCCGCCGCGGCAAGGGATCGCGGAAATGCGATTCAGCTTCTAAGTAGAACAGGCGGCATAGAAATCTTGGCGGCACGCAAACCAATCAGGATTTAGTAGGATAGGCATTTCTGCCGGTGTTCTCATGCAAGGCACGATCGTCCAAATTAACTTGTCTCCAGGAGGCCTTCCCAAACGCCCGGTTCGGGGAGGCCTCATCACTCCGCTAGGACTCGAAGGCGATGCCCACGCCCATCCCACGATCCACGGCGGTCCCCGCAAAGCCATCCTTCTGATCGCTTCCGAGGTCGTCGACGAGCTCACGGCGCGCGGTTATCCCTTGTTTTACGGCGCCCTCGGCGAGAACCTGACCACACGCGGCCTTCGCGTCCGCGATCTGCGCCCCGGCGACCAACTTCGCGCAGGCGGCGCCCTGCTCGAGATCACCCAGCCGCGCGGTCCCTGCACCGCCCTGCAAATCTATGGCGAGTCGCTTAAGGAGGAAATCTACGACGTCCGGGTCAAAGCTCTCGATGCCGCTTCCCCGCACTGGGGAATGAGCGGCTTCTATGCCCGCGTCCTCTCGCCCGGCCCCGTCCGCATCGACGATATAATCTCATTAGAGGCCACGTTAGCCTAAGGCGATGCCAAGTCTGCTGGACGTAGTCGAGTTCCGGGACCCGTCCCGTGCTGAGGATGCCCTGATCCGCTTGCGGGCCGGGATGCCGGAGCGCATCGCCGCGCGGGTCCAACTGCTGCTGGCGTCCGTGCCGGACCCCGATACGTCGGTTCGCTGTCTCGAACGCCTGCACCACGACTCCCCGTCGGCTTTCGACCGCATCGTCAGCTCCCCGGCGGCCCTGCGCTGCACCGTCAATGTGTTCGCCTACAGCCATTTTCTGGGCGAATCCGTGCTCCAGAATCCGGAGCACATTTTACAAGTAGCCAACTCCGGCAGTCTGTACCGCGTGCTTGCGGCTGAAGAGTACGAGACGCGGCTGTTCGATTTCCTCCGAACCGGGGACCCCGGAGTGCATTTGGCGCGGGACCTGGCTCGTTTTCGGCGGCGTCAGTTGCTGCGCATCCTGGTGCGCGACATCTTGTCCATCGCCACTCTGTCGGACATCACCGAAGAAATTTCCAACCTCGCCGATGCCATTCTGGATGTGGTCTACCGCCGCATTCGCGAGGAGCTTGTGAGGCAGCACGGCGAGCCCCGCCTGCCCGATGGAAGCGTTTGCGGCTTCTCGGTAATCTCCCTCGGCAAGCTCGGCGGCAAGGAGCTCAACTACAGCTCCGATATCGATCTGCTGTTCGTCTACGGAGGCGCCGGAGAAACCAGCGGACCGGCGGTCATATCCAACAAAGAGTTCTACAAGAAAGTCGCCAACCAGTACACCGCCTTGCTATCGAGCTACACCGCCGACGGCCAGTGCTATCGCGTGGATCTGCGCCTCCGGCCCGATGGGAGCCTGGGCGAGATCTGCATTTCGCTGGAGGGCGCGCGCTCTTACTACGAGCAACGCGCGCGCGACTGGGAAAAGCAGATGCTGATCAAGGCCCGGGTTTCGGCCGGCGAGCGTGAGCCCGGCAGCGTCCTGCTCGATTTCGTCGAACCTCTGATCTATCAAAGCTCGCTCGATTTCCGCGCGGTCGAGGCGGTCTCGGAAACGCGGCAACGCATCAGCGAAAAAATGGCGGCCAAACGCGGCCTGAGCCATGGCCTCGATGTGAAGCTCAACCCCGGCGGCATCCGCGACATCGAATTTCTCGTGCAATGCCTGCAGCGCCTCCACGGCGGCCGCGATCAATGGGTGCGGCACGGCGGCACCATGTTCGCCTTGTTCCGGCTGCGCGATAAAGGCCTGCTCTCCGGCCCCGAATATGCCCGCCTGGCCGCCGCCTATCAATTTCTGCGGAATCTCGAGCACCGCCTCCAGATAGAAGACGATCGCCAAACTCACACTGTGCCCACGGATCGGGACGCGGTCGAGCGGCTGGCCCGCCGGATGCCGACGGAAGTGCCGGGTACCATGCTTACCGCGGACGCTCTCCTCCAAAAACTCGAAGAGCACCGTGCGGCCGTGCGAGAGATTTACGAGCGCGTCATCTACGCTCAGAAACCCGTGTACTACACCATTCCCGAACCGGCAACGCTGGAGCAGGAGGTGGAGTCGCTGGCTCCCGCCAGCAATTTGACGCGGTTCCTCGACCAGCGCGCCCCGCAACTGGCCGAACTGGTGCATGGCGCCCACCTGCACCGCGGCCGCGAGCGCTTCGAACATTTCCTCGAGAAGGCTTTTGCCAATGCCGATCTGCTGGCGCGATTGAACTCGGATGCCGCGCTGGCGACCGCCGTGCTCGACATTTTCGAACACAGCCCGTATTTCGCCGATCAGCTCCTCAGAGACCCGGAACTGCTGGATGAAATCGGCCGGCCTGTGCAACTGGATGGCGAGCGGCTCGAAGAGGGCGCGGGACTGCGGCGATTTTATCGCCGTCAGATGCTGCGCATTCAGAGCGAAAGTATTCTGCAGGCCACCCCCATCTTCGATACGCTGGGCAAGACCTCGGCCTTGGCGGACACCGTGATTGGGGCCGCTTACCGCATTGCTTTGAAAGAAGCGCCCCCGTCCGGCGCGGACTATACCCCGCGCGATCAGATGATGGTCATCACGCTCGGGCGTCTGGGCATGGGTGAGTTCGACCTCGGGTCGGATGCCGACCTGGTATTCGTCATTCCCGACGCGGATGCGTCCCGGCACGCTTACTGGTCCGGCGTCGCCGAGCGCATCATTCAGACCCTCAGCTCGTACACCGGCGAGGGCGTGATGTTCACCGTGGACACGCGCCTGCGCCCCAACGGCCGGGAAGGCGACTTGGTCCAGACCGAGAGCGCCTACAAGAGCTATTTTGCCGGCCACGCCGAAGCTTGGGAAGGCATCAGTTACATGAAGTCGCGGGCCGTGGCGGGCAACCCGGAGCGTGCCACCGACTTCCTGCACGAATTGCAGGAAGTGGACTGGCGGCGTTATGGCCAGGGGATGCGATCGAAAAAAGATCTCTCGGACATGCGCGCCCGCCTGGAGCGCGAGCAGGGTCCCCGCAATCCGCTCAAAGCCGGCATGGGGGGCTACTACGATATCGATTTCGCGCTGATGTATCTGCGCTTGAAGGGCGCGGGCATTTTTTACCGGGTGTTGAACACGCCCGCGCGCATCGATGTCATCGAAAAGATGGGGCATCTGGAACGGGAGGACGCCGATTTTCTACGCGATTCGGCCACCTTCTACCGCGCCATCGATCACGGCCAGCGCATTGTCACCGGCCATGCCGAAGGCTGTCTCCCCACTTCGCAGGCGCAATTCGAAGTGCTCACCAGCCTCGTCCAGCGCTGGACTCCCGCCCATCTGCACCAGCAGCGTCTCGATATCACTTTGCGCGACATCCGCAAGCGTACCCGCGAGTTCTTCCACCGCCTGTTCGGACGCTTTGAAAACCGGTGAGGCTTCATTCGCGGCGTGCCAAGCCGCGAATGTATGGAGTGGTGTGTCCCCTACTTCCCGATCTGCGCCATCGCCACGATATTGAGCGCGCTTTCCGCCATCACGAGATTCCCGTCGCGGGTCGTCATCATATTGCGGACCACGCCGCCCCCAGCGGGAATCACCCAGTTCTGGAACTTCTCCGTTTTCGGATCGAAGCGGACCAGCGTGTTCGGCTTGGTCGCCGATTCCACGTACCAGATGATTCCGTCCAGGAACGTGATTCCATAGGGCTGCGATCGCGGCCCGCTGGGAGACGGCCAGTCCTTCACCGCGCCCGTTTTCGGATCGAGCCGTCCCAAATACCCGCGGGAATAATCGGCGTAATAAATTTTGTCGTCGTTGGTGATGGCGATGCGCCGCGGCCGCGACTCCGGATTCGGCAGCGTCCACTCTTTGATCGCCATGGTGTTCGGATCGATGGCCGCGATTTTCGGCGCGCCGAACTCGCAGTAATAGGGAGTCCCCGCCGAATCGATCACCATCCCGTAGGGCAGCGACCGCGGCGTCGGCGATTCCACCAGCTTGATGTCGCCGTTCTGGGGATTGAGCCGGCCCACCTTATTAGCGCCCTGCACCGTGAACCATAGAATGCCCTTGCGATCGAACAGCGGCGTGTGCGGATCGCGCGCATCGGACGGCAGCTTATACTCGACCACCTTCTCGGTCTTGGGGTCGAGTTTGCCGATATAGCCCTTGGAATTCGCCGTGAACCAGATATTGCCGTCCTTGTCCTCTACCAACCCGTGCGGGCCCGAGCGCGGCGTCGTGGGACGAAATTCCTGGATCTTGCCGGTATTGGTATCCACGCGGCCGAGCACGTTGGCATACTGGCCGGTGTACCAGAGATAGCCATCGTGCGTCGCCAGCGGGTCGTGCGGCCGCGAACCGATCGTGGGCACCTTCCATTCCTTAAAACTCACTTTGAGGGGGCCCGGAACGATCACCGCCTTGGGCACATTTCCTTCCGGAAAGCTCTTTGCCAGGTATTCGGTCACCATGGCGATCTGATTCTGCGGAACCTCGGCGCCGGCCGAAACCATGCGCTCCATGACGAGCTGCCAGTCCTCTTTGGTGTGACCGGCATTGGTAATCATGGAGGCCGGGTGGCACGTGGTGCAGGCCGTCTCGACAATGGTCTTCCCGCTGCCCCCGGGCAACGGCGGGGCCGCCTGCTTGGGCTGGCCCTGAGCCAAACTCGCGGCGCAAAAGACCACTGCGGTCAAAAACCCGAATAGACTGTTCTTGCTCATAGATGCCTCCTGGCTGTTCATGCGTATTTTATCCCTATCGGAGGAGGTCCGTCGTGCCGCCGGCGGATTCGGGGTGCTTCCATGCGTGCCTCCTACGGTCCCGGCTCAACGAAATCCCTACCGCACCTCGAACACACCGAAGTACAAGCCCAGCTCTCGCGGGTCCGATGCCGTGCGGAAGGTCCGGTTCACCTCGATCGCCACCTGCATTTCCGGCTTGCCTACCACCGCGTCCGGCAGCGCGAAAGATAACTCGAACGATCCATCGCCGCCCGGAATCCGGGCCGGCGCCAGGGCCATCCCATTCACCGCCACGGCCACGGTTACCGGCCCTTTTTGCAGGAGTTCGCTGCTGGTTCCGCCGCTCAGGTACAGCTTTTCCCCAACATGCTCCGGCGCCGCCATGCGCAGGCTTGCGCGCCGCGGCATCCAGCGGTGATCTTCGTCCACCTTGTACCACTCCGGCCCTAGCAGGTAGGCGTTCAAGGAGACCTCCGCATCTACGCGCGCCGGCGGCTTCACGTCGCGATGAATCACGGCATACAACTCGGTGACATTCCGCAGGCGCGGACCGCTGGCGTCATACACCACCAGTTGTCCCCGTCGGAGCGCCAGCGCGGTCGCATACGCGGAAAGGATAAATTTGCTGGGGCCCTCGGGCTCCGCCTGGGCCCGATTGTCCGGCTGGCCGTACGGAGTGAGATACACGTTTTCCACTCCGACCAGGCGGAAGGGGCGGCCGGGGAACACACTCAAAAAAAGGTCAAAATCGACGCCATCGAGGAGGATGGTCTTGTCCGGATGCAGTTCATGGGCGCGCGCCACTCCTTCGACCACGCCGCGGGCGCGCACGGTGAGATTGTAATTCCACCGCGTTCCCGCCACCGCCTCGGGCAAGCCCATCAGCAAGTAGAGTGCGGCTAACGCCAGGGCTGCTGCCTGGGCCCCCGTGCCCCGTCGCCAGCACTCCGCCAAACCCCAACCCCCCAACCAGCACAGGCCAATTACCGGGAGGAAAACATAATATTCGGTGAGGTGATCGCGCAGTGGCAGCACCGGCGCTATTACCGTCACGAACCACAGCAGGCAAAACAGCGCGGCCCGTTCTCCCTGCCGCCACTTCGCCACCAGGAATGCCAGCAGACCCAGCGTGACGATGCCGATGCTCACCTCCAACGTCCAGACCGGCACGGGGAAGGGCGTGTAAATGTAGGTCGGGCCTACCGACCAGGTCCAGTAAGTAAACAGCGTGCGCAAAATCGACCCGTCGAAGTGCATGGCGTATATGCCACTGCTCTGCGCCGGCGCCACAGCCAGGTGAGCCACCAGGTAGACGGCCGATGCGCTGAATATCGGGAGCGTGCGCCGGAAATACTGGCGCGCGCACAGGAAGGTGTAGCCCGCGGCCAGCGCCGGATAGATCAGATTGAGTTCCAGCGCGCCAAAGCCCGCCAGAAAGGCGATCCACTGGTACACGTAGAATCGCGTCTGCCCGGTTTCGATCTGGAGCAGCAGGAAGTGAAAGGCCAGCAGCAGAAAACAACCGCACATCACCTGGTTGTACGTGCAGGCCCAACCCAACGGCTCCACCAGCGATCCGTTGACGATCCACAGAATCGCCGCCCAAAATCCGGCCGCCCGCATTCCGGTGATGCGCGCACCGATGGAAGCCACCAGCGCCAGGTTGGCGAACTGCGTGGCGAAAATGACCACGCGGAAAGGCAGCTCATTCAATCCGAAGAGTCGATAGCCCAGCAAAAAAAATCCGGTCTCGCTCCAGGGGCGAATCGTGCCCTGCGCCGCCGGCGCAAACAACAGCCGCAACAGGTCGGCAAAGTTGTGGATGTCCAGCCCAGCGCCCAGCCACGCGAAATCGTCGGCGCGAAACCAGGCGCGAAATCCTCGCCAATACAACAGCAGACAAACGAGCGGCGGGAGAATCCAATAAAGCGCGGTCCGGAGCGCCCTGCTGGACGCCCGCGGGGCGGCGTTCATTTTGCGTCCAAACCAACGCTGGCTGCGATCACACCGAGTTCCCGCGCGTCCGCCGCGCCAGGCGGCAGGGCCTTATCGAGTTGGAAATCGATGCGCACCGCTTCGCTCTCCAGCAGGTTGGGAGCTACGTCGCGCGTATAGGTGTACTGTCCCGGCTGCGAGTAGGTTTCGGGCGGAAGCATGGTGCCGCCGATGCTCGCGGAAAGCGCTACCGTCTTCAGCTTGGCGATCGTCGGATCGGGGACCGTAAGCTGCAAATTCAGAGTGGCGCCCCGCTGCGCTCCTCCCGCCGGCGGACGCAGTACCACCGAAAAACGCTGCGCGGTCCAGCGCCAGGCGTTTTGCTCTATGGCGTAAAAGCCGCTCACGAGCTGCGTGTCGGATTTCGGATCGCCCGTGTGCACGGTGGAGGCCATACGCGGCCCCTCTTCGTCGGTCTGCTGCACTTTTACGGTTTCCTTCCGCTTGCAGCCTACCGACGCGAGCATCGGGATCAACAGCAGCGCGGCGGCGCGCCGGTTCCAGAATAAGTGTGTCATCAGTCTCCGATTCTCTCCACTTGCACCAGGCAACTGTAAAACGTGGGGCCGCCCCCGGCGTCGGTCAGACGCTCGGAGGTGAGCGCATTGACGTTGCGCTTGCCGGGGGCCCGTTTGCCCCAGCGGACCGCGGGCGCGCTCACAACGCCCGCGGACACGCTGCCATCCACTTGCGCCATCAGAATGCATGAGCCCCTTTGGTTGTAGACCCGCACCTGGTCCCCCGTGCGTATGCCCAGCCTCCCGGCGTCGCTCGAGTGCATCTGGAGCGTGGCGGTTTCGAGGTCTACCAGGTCTCTGTGGCCGAATGTGGAATTCATGCTGTCGTCGTTTTTGGGCGAGATCAGCTCGAAGGGATACTGCGCCCGCAGTTCCGTGTCGCCGAAGCGCGATTCCTCCGGCGGCTCGTACTCCAGCGATTCCGCGTGGAAGTGGCACTTGCCATCCGCGGCGCCAAATCCCCCGTTGGCAAAAGGCTGGAACGGCTCGGGAATCCGCAGACGGACGGAATGCTTGCTCTCCAGTTGTTCCAGCGTGATGCCCTTCACAAAAGGATGCGGAGTATCCAGCGCCGTGCGGATCATGTCGTCTTCCGTATCCCGGAAACAGGCCTCGTCAAATCCCATCCGCCCAGCCAGTAGCCGGAAGATCTCCGCGTTCGATTTGGCCTCGCCGGGGGGCGCCAGCGCCGGACGCGCGAGTTGCAGATAGTAGTGCCCGTAGGCGAAGTAAAGATCGGTGTGTTCCAGAAACGTGGTGGCCGGCAGCAGGATATCCGCATAGTCGGCAGTATCGTTTTGGAACTGCTCCAGGACCACGGTAAACAGATCCTCGCGGCGGAATCCCGCCAGGACCGCGTTCTGGTTGGGCGCGATCGCCGCCGGGTTGGAGTTGTATACCACGATCGCCTGAACCGCGGCATCGCCGCGCACACTCAGCGCCTGGCCGAGTTCGCTCATGTTGATCAGGCGCGCCACGCGCCCCAGCGATTTTTCTTGCAGATCGGCGCGCTCCAAACCGGCGCGATTCACATGAAACGCCTGGGAGGTGGAAAGCTGCAGACCGCCGCCTACGTCCTTCCAGGAGCCGGTCACCGCCGGCAATAGGGCGATCGTGCGCACCGCCATGGCGCCCCGCTCGCTGCGCTGCACGCCATAATTCAGCCGGATGGCGGCCGGCCGCGTCGTGGCGTATTCGCGCGCGAGTTGTACGATTTCCTCGGCGGCAATGCCCGTCAGCTCCGCCGCGCGTTGGGGAGTCCACAGCTTCACCCGTTCCCGTAAACTGTCGATGCCTTCGGTGTAACGCGCGACATAATCCGTGTCTTCGATGCCTTCCCCGAGGATGACGTGCATCATGGCCAGCGCCAGGGCCGTGTCGCTCCCCGGGTTAATGAAGAAGTGCTTGTCCGACGCCGCGCCCGTGCGGTTGCGGTGCGGGTCGATCGTGTAAAGCTTCGCGCCCTGGCGCCGTGCCTCCACCACAAACGGCCAGAGATGTACGTTGGTGCCCAGGATATTCGCGCCCCAGGCCAGAATCAGCCGGGCGTGCCGGAACTGCTCGGGCTCGGTTCCATAGCGCACTCCCAGCGCCTCGGTGAGACCCGCCCCGCCGGCGCTGGAGCAAATGGTGCGATCCAGCCGCGATGCCCCCAGCCGGTGAAAAAAACGCCGGTCCATCCCCGCGCCATTCAGAAGCCCCATCGTCCCCGCGTAGCTGTACGGCAGGATGGCTTCGGGCCCGAACTGGGCCGCGACGCCTTTCAATCGCTCCGCAATGGTATCGAGCGCCTCATCCCACGAGATCCGCTCGAACACCCCTTCGCCTTTGGCGCCGATCCGCCGCTGCGGATAGAGCAGCCTCGCCGGCGAGTACTCCCGCTCCAGGTATTGTGCCACCTTGCCGCACAAAAACCCGCGCGTCACGGGATGCTCCGGGTCGCCACGCAGTTTCACGCCTCGCCCGTTCTCCACCGTGACGAGGAGCGAGCAGCAGTCCGGACAATCCAGCGCGCACACTGAGTGCCGCGTTTCCGTCATTGAAAACGATTATATCGCCAGTGCCTTTTGTCGGCTTCCGACCTACCTTGCCTTTTGCACTCCTTCCCCGGCAGCCCTCTCCAGGGCGCGCGCGCCGGAGAGAATGTCAACCAGAGAGTAGTTTCCTTCGTGGCATTCGTAATCGAAGATCCCTTCCTCATTCCTCCGCATCGGGATCTCACCGCTCCAAGGCTTGGTATACGCCGTGGGATCGTTGACCGTGAACTGGTAGAGAAGCGTATCGGCGTCGGTACGCGTCAGGCGTTCGGTCAAATGAAGGTTTTCGTCAGCCCCGTAGAAATCGTCCTTGCCGAAGAAATTGGTGGTATCGATCACCAGCGTATCGCCCTCCCAATGGCCCCGCGCATCCCCCATGTAGGCGCGAACATTCGGATTCAGGTGCGGCCGGCCGTCCAGCGGGATGATGCGCGCCTCGTACATCATCTCCTGCAGAATCAGTACCTGTCCGGCAGACTGAACAATCCGGAAGAAATTGTTGTTGGGCGTGGGAACCATGGGCAGGCCCCGAGTGATGCAGCGGATCCGCAGCGCCAGGTCCTCGGGTCCACTCAGCAGACGCTGCGCCGCCGCCCGGGCGGCCCGTTTCTTCTGCGTCTCCGCGGTGAACGGGGGGATTCTTCCGTCCGGCGGATCCACGATCAGCGAGGTGCGCCGGCTCCCCACCACCTGCGTTCCCCGGTCCCGCCAGAATTCGTTGTAGTTGCGGCGGAGGTCCGCCTCGGCGGGACCGTCCCGCCGGTCCGTGTTGACCTGTTCGAGGGTCCGCCTTTCATATTCCGCCGCTTCCTGTGCCGTCAAAAACTCTTTGCCGGCGAACTCCGCGGGGCGTTCCAGCGGTGTGAGCGTGGCCGTGGCCCAGACTCCCTGAAAGTCCGGTTGGCCGTTGGGCGTGCGCGGTGGAGTCCAGGTCTTCCCGGAGGACGGCCGCCCCTGACCGCCCACCCGCACCGGCGTCAGGCAAGCCACGCCAATCAAAGGGACCATCGCCACCAAGGACCGAAGGCTCATTGCCAGTTCCCTCCCCGGACCATGATACGCTTCGGTCCCGGCCGGGTCACGGCCCTTCCCGTGGCCGTGCTACACTCGACACTGATCCGAACCAGGGAGGATCCGGATGCGTCTACTGGGCATGATTCTGGCGGGTGCAATGGCGCTGGTGGCGCAGGTCGATTCCGCCGATCCCGAATACGTGATCCCCAAGGAAAACCCTTTCACCGCACCGGCTGACTTGAAGGGCGGCGAGCGGTCGTTCCTCGGACAATGCGCGCGGTGTCATGGACCGAAGGGTGAAGGTGGCCTCGGCGCCGTTCTGGCACAGCCCCGGTTGCGCCACGCGCCCGATGACGAGTCCCTTTTCAAAGTGATTCGGGATGGCGTCAAGGGAACCGAGATGCCGGCCGCTTTTACGATGACGAGCCGCGAAGTCTGGCAGCTTGCCGGGTATGTGCGCAGCCTCGGGCGACTCGCGCCCGAGACTGTGCCGGGCGATCCCCGGCGGGGCCAGGAGCTCTATCGAACTAAGGGGAAGTGCGGCCAATGCCATATCCTCGGGGGCCAGGGAGAAAACGTGGGACCGGAACTGACCGACATCGGTGAGCGCCGCAATGCCAGGTACCTGCGTGAGTCGCTGCTGGAGCCGGAAGCGGCCGTCCCCGACGGTTTCCTGCAGCTTCGTGTGACCACTAAGGATGGCCGCCGTATCACCGGAGTCCGGCTGGGCGAGGATACTTTCACCATTCAACTTACTGACTTGAACGGCCGCACTTACTCCTTCCTCAAACAAGAACTGAAAGACTTGCAGAAGGATACCGGTAAGTCGCCCATGCCGAGTTACCGGGGAATCCTGGCTCCGGCCGAGGTGGATGACCTGGTCGCTTACCTGGCTTCGCTGCGAGGGAACCCATGAAACGCTTGTTCCTGTTATTGGCGGCCGGCCTGCCCCTGGCGGGACAGGTCTCTTTCGACCGGCTCCGGCAGGCCGATTCGGAACCGGGCAACTGGCTCACTTACTCGGGCAACTACAGCGCGCACCGCTACTCGCGCCTGAACCAGATCACCGCGGCCAGTGTGCGGCGGCTGCGGCTGGCGTGGGTCTATCAGATCAAGACCACCGAAACCATCGAGACTTCACCCCTGGTGGTGGATGGCACGATGTACTTGAGCGAGCCCGGGGGCAGCGTGACGGCGCTCGACACGCGCACGGCCCGGCCGATCTGGAAATATACGCGGAACCTGACCAAGGGCGCGCGCGGCTGCTGCGGCACGGTGAACCGCGGCGTGGCGATCCTCGATGATAAGGTTTACGTGGGCACCTTTGACGCGCACCTGGTGGCGCTCGACATCAAGTCGGGGAAAGTGCGCTGGGATGTTCTCGTGGCGGACCCGGCCCTCGGCCACTCCATCACGGGTGCCCCCCTGGCGATCAAGGACAAGATCGTAGTCGGTATGGCGGGCGGCGAATATGGGGTGCGCGGCTTTATCGACGCCTATGACGCCAAGACCGGGCAACGCGCGTGGCGCTTCTGGACGGTGCCCGCCGCGGGCGAGCGCGCCAGCGAAACCTGGGCCGGCAACAGCTTGAAAAACGGCTCCTCCACCACCTGGGTGACGGGCGCTTACGACGCCGAACAGAACGTTGTGTTGTGGGGCACAGGCAATCCCGGCCCGGACTGGAACGGCGACACCCGAACCGGCGATAACCTGTACTCCGATTCCGTGGTGGCCCTGGATGGGGACACCGGCAAATTGAAGTGGCATTTCCAATTCACTCCCCACGACGTCCACGACTGGGACGCCACGGAGGTGCCGGTGCTGGCCGACGGCGTCGTGCGCGGCGAGAAACGCAAGTTGCTGCTATTCGGCAACCGCAACGCGTTTTACTACGTTTTCGACCGCACCAGCGGACAGTTTCTGGCCGGCCGCGCCTACGCCAAACAGACCTGGGCTCGCGGCCTGGATGATTCCGGGCGTCCCATCCTTCTGGGCGATACGACTCCCACCGATGAGGGAACCAAACTCTTTCCGGATCTGGGCGGCGGAACCAACTGGTTCAGCCCCTCGTACAACCCCCAGACCAACCTGTTCTATCTGGCCGCGCGCGATATAGCCGGCATCTACTATAAGGGCGACACAGAGTACAAGGCGGGCGCGCAATTCAACGGCGGCGGATTCGGTCCGGTGCCCGGCCAGGAGCCCAGCGGAGCCATCCGCGCTCTCAATCCGGCCACAGGCGAGTTGAAGTGGGAATTCAAGCTCTTCTCGCCGCCCTTTGCGGGCGTGCTGACGACGGCCGGAAACCTGCTGTTCGCGAGCAGCAACGAGGGCGATTTCTACGCGCTCGACGCGTCTACCGGACGCCTGCTGTGGCGCATCCAAACCGGCGCCGGCATTAGTTCCAACCCCATCACTTACCTCAGCGGCGGCAAGCAGCAGGTGGCTATCGCCGCTGGGAATGCGATCTTCGCCTTTGCGCTTGAAGAGTAGCGGGCCGGCCTATTCCTTTAACAGGCGATCGAGGAGGTCGGCGACGCCCAGGCTCGTCGCCCAGCGGCGGAGGTATTCCCGATCGAGCCCGGCGCCGGTGACCATGAAAATTCCGCGCAGGTCGTTCCACTGGGTTTCTGAGAGTTCGCCGCCTGCCCGATACCTCCGCCCCAAGACGTCGGCTCGGCAAAGCGGCGGCGGCCGAACGCCTCCTGGCTATATTCGTCGCGACTCAGCGGAAAGATGTCGATCTTGTAAGCGCTTCCCATGTGAATCACATTGAAGGCCTTGTCGTGCTCCCAGGCGGCCGTTAACAACCTCCCCCACAGATCACATGATCGAGACCGCTTTCAAATTGTCGTCCGGGATCCGGTCGATGAGCAGCAGTAACGGGTCGATGCCGGCTTTGTCGGGGACCTGGTCGACGGTAAAGGTGTAAGTGCCCTTGGCGCCGGTCATGTGCACTCTCTCACGATAAAGTAGTTTCCCCGCCTTCTTGCCCTTGGGGGGCGCGGCGAAGGCGCCGATCTCAATCCAGTCGTTCACGGGCACTTCGCGTTCGGCGCCCTGCTCGTCGGCTTTGAACTTGCGCGACTCCACCTCGACCGTCACTTCGTATTTGTCACCGTCAAGCTTCTTCGCGCGCGCCGAGAGCGCCCGGTTGGAAAATAGCGTGATGTCTTCGAAGAGATCCGTGAGCAGGTACTGCAGGTCGGGCGGCGTTTCGGCGCGCAGGGCGTCCAACAGGGCGTAGGAAGTCGGATAGGGCGGCGGAGCATAGCGGAATTGCTCCAGCATCTTTCTTAAGGCGCGGTTGACCGCCTCTTCGCCGATCATCTCGCGCAGGTAATACATGACTACGCTGCCCTTGCGATAGTGGATGTAGCCCTGATCGGCTTCCACCTTGAGCAGCGGCCGCTCTTTCAATAATTCCCGGCCGCGGGAGCGCAGATAGTTGTCCATCTCGTACTTGAGGAATTTGCGCATCGCGTCGCGGCCGTATTCCTTCTCCATCACCATGAGGGCGGAGTATTGCGCCAGCGTTTCCGAAAGCACCGTGGCGCCTTGCATGTTGGCGCCGATGATCTGGTGCGCCCACCATTGGTGCGCCATCTCGTGGGCCACCACGTAGAACACCTGGTCGATGGCTTCGGGGTCCTTCAGATCGGCAATGAAGCCGATCGATTCCGAATAAGGCATAGTGCCGGGAAAGGCTTGCGCGAAACTGGCGATGCGCGGGAATTCGATGATGCGCGCCTCTTTGTGATAGTAGGGTCCGAAGTTGGCCGTGTAGTACTCGAATGACTTGCGGATCGACTGCCGCATGCGGGGCACGTTCCACGGGTGGTCTTTGAGATAGTAAACCTCCACCTTGATGCCTTTCCACTCGTCCCGGGCCACCTCATAGCGAGCCGAAAGAAAGGAATAGAAGTTCAGGGAATCGTGGTCGAGACGGTATTGGAAGTAGCGGCGCCCGTTCTGCTGCCACTCCCGGGTCAGCGAACCGGGGGCGATCGCGATCTGGTCGGGCGAGGTGCTGATGACCGTCTCCACGCTGACCCAATCGGAATTATTGCTGAGATAGGTGTCGCCGCAATCGGCTGCGCAATGGCCTTCGAGCGGGGGCAGAAGGTCCTTCTCTTTGAGACCGCGCTTCTTCCGCTCGTTTTTGTTTTCCAGTTCCCGGCGCGTCTGATAACCGATCTCAGGCGCGATGGTGTTGTTGAAGAAGGTGCCGTTCTGGACGATCTCCTTCATGGTCTCGGCGTTTTCGAAGCCGCGCGTCGTTCTTTGCACCGTGAATTCCAGGTGGCGCGATTCGCCGGGCTGTAAGGGCGGATCGAGACGATAGACACGGTAGCGCAGGCGTTCATCGTTCTTCGAGAGTGCGGCTCCGGGGAGACGGACCTCGGTGGCGAGATTATCGGCGACGTTCAAATGCACTTCGCCGATGGGCTGCGCCGTCTGATTCCGGATCACCTCATCGCCGCGCATGGTGCCGTCGCGCTTTTCCGGATACAGATCGATGGCATACTTCACCTCGAGGATGCGCGGCTGCGGAAGGCCCTGGTAGCGCTTGTAGGTCTTTTCGTAATCGGCGGCGATGTTGTCGCGTTCGTTTTCGCTAGTCAGCGGATTGAGGACTTTGGTGTTGTAGTAGATCACGGAACCGGTGGCGGCCCACGCTACGGCCAGAAGCGCGGCGGCCGCGGCGAGGGGAGCGCGGAAGCGCAGTCGCGCATTGGCCAGCCGATGCGACCAGCGGGTTTCCGTGCCGCGGCGCCACAACACAATACTGGCAACGGCCAGCAGCGCGCAGAACAAAAGCCACCACGCCGTGAACCACAAGTATCCCTGGCGGAAGGGCGCATAGCCGAAAAAGTCGGAGTAGGTGGGGCTGGGGCGCGACGCGAACTGCACCAGCAGACTGGCCACGTGCAGCGGACGCCAGACAAATTGATTGGTGATGAGGAAGGCGATGTAAGCGAAGTAGCCGGCGTATTTGTTGGGCGCCAGAACGTGGCAGAAAAACGCCAGGACGGCCAGCATGAGGAACCAGGAGAAATCCATCGCCAGCAGCTCGGCGCCATAGACGCCCGGCTGAAAGCGCGTATATCCATGGAGCGCCTGGACGATGATGGCGGCGAAGATCGCCACCAGCTGGATGAGAAACACTGCGATCATTAGTGCGCAGAATTTGGCGGCGTAGGCGAGCCACTCCGCGAACGGCAGGACGTCGTGGATTTCGTCGGTGCGGTGGTCCCGCTCGCGCCAGACCAGCACGCCGGCGAAATAGGTGATCATGCCGACGCTGAACAGATAGAGCGAGCCTTCGATCATCTCGACCATGCGATAGGTGACCGGGAGCGAGTGATTCCCAAAGCCTTCGGAGGCGTTGAGGTACAGGGTGGGAACGGTGTTTAGCAGGGCGGCGAGCAGGATCACCAGGAAGGACGTGCTTTTAACGATTCCCCGGAATTCCGTGCGGAACAGGGTGAGAAGTTGGATGAGGCGAGCGGAAGGCGCGTAGACAGGCGCAACCCAGGTACGTATGCTTGCGCTGTTTGCCTGTGTCTCCACTGCCTGCGGCGCCTCTTTGCGGCGGCCTTGCCGCGCTGTAAAACGGAAGCGGTAGCAAGTGAAGGTGAAGAACAGCGCGCCTACGCCCAGCCACAGGATGCGGTTCCACAGCAGCAGGCCGGTGAGTCCCACCGTTTGGCTGTTCTTTTCCGCCACCGTCCAGTACTTCGTCATCAGGGCGAAGGTCCGGACTGCGAACGGATCCATCAGGCCGCCCAGCATCTCGTTCTTCAGATCGCTCATCAAAGCCTGCGCCACGCCATAGGCGGTGAGCAAAAGAAGGCCGCCGACAAAGGAGACGACCGTGCTCCGGGTTAAAGCGGCGATCGAGAAAATCACGGCCGCGATGAACAGGGTATTGGCCAGCCCGAAGACCAGGATTCCGCTTAAGTGGGCACCCGTCTGCACCGGACCCCACCGCTCCGGATCGGCCCAGGGCATGTATTTGGCGGCAAGAATGCCCAGCGAGACCCCGAGCGTGGGCACCACCGAAATCAGTGCCGAACCGAAATAGCGTCCGGCCAGGTAATCGATCTTGCGGATGGGCGCCGAGAAAAGAATCTGGTCGGTGCGGGAGGAGAAATCGCGAGTGGCTGCCGAGGTCACGAAGGCCGTAGTCATGAGTAGCGTCAGCAGGCCGATGATGGCGTAGTAGTTCTCAATGACGAACGGGGCGTTATGGTACGTGTTCTCGAGAACCACCCCCACGCGGATCTGGTCGGTGGAGACCGCCCCGAAGATCATCAAGGCGATGATCAGCAGGAAGATCCAGAGCATCCACGAGCGGAGCCAAAAGCGAATTTCAAAAAAAAGGAAGCGCAGAAACATTAGTGCAGCTCCGCGATTTTGGTGAAGAACACATCTTCGAGATCGGCAGCGACGGCCCGGAAGCCGTCACCGGGGTCTTCGCCGGAGAAGACGTGAATGAGCGGGCGCCCGCCAATCAGCTTGGTGGAAATGACGCGATGGCGTTGCCCGTAGGTTTCGACTTCGGTCTTGGAGATCGACTTTTGCCAGATCCGCCCATCGAGCGCGTGCACCGCATCCTCGGGAGGGCCGGCGAATAACACCTTGCCCAAATGAATGATGGCCATGTTGGTGCACAGCTCCATCACGTCTTCGACGATGTGCGTGGAGAGAATGACGATTACCTCCTCGCCCACTTCCGCCAGAAGGTTGTAGAACCGGTTGCGCTCGCCGGGGTCGAGTCCGGCGGTGGGCTCGTCGACGATCAGCAATTGCGGATTGCCAATCAGTGCTTGGGCAATCCCGAAGCGCTGGCGCATCCCGCCCGAGAAGCTGGCCAGCGCTTTCTTGCGGTAGGGGTACAGGTTGGTGCGCTGGAGCAGCGCTTCCACTAGCGCCTTGCGCTCCCCCCGGTTCACAAAGCCCTTCAACACCGCCAGATGATCGAGCATGTCCTGAGTGGAAATGCGTGGGTAAACGCCAAAATCCTGCGGCAGGTAGCCGAGCCGTTTGCGGACCTCTTCTTTTTCGCGGAGCATGTCTATGCCGCCCAGGAACGCGCGCCCGCTATCGGGTTCCTGCAGAGTGGCCAGCGTCCGCATGAGCGTCGATTTGCCGGCGCCGTTGGGTCCCAGCAGCCCGTACATCCCGCGCGGAATCGTCAGGCACACGTTGTCAAGCGCTTTGACCCCGTTGGGATAGGTCTTGGACAGATTTTCGATGCGCAGCTCCATGCAGGGTGATCTCCGGACTATTTTACGAAACCTGGCAATACCCCCCCAACCTGCGTGCCCCGTTTCCGGTAAGCTGATACGATGCGAAGCGTCTTGGGCGTCATGAACTTCAACCAAGGGAGGCCGATCATGAAAAACATCTGGCGGTGTGCGGCGCTACTCGGTTTTTGGGCCGCGCTCGGTTTGACCCAAACGAAGGACGATCTGGTCAACGATGGCAAGAACACGGAAAACGTCACCACCCAGAGCTTGGGCTACGACCGGAAGAACTACAGCCCGCTGACTCAAATTAATAAGTCCAATGTCCGGCGGCTGGTGCCCATCTGGAGCACGAGCCTCATGAATGACGAGGGGGAACTGGCCGCACCCACCATCTACAACGGCGTCATGTACGTGATCAACGGAAAGTGGACCTTCGCCATCGACGTGGAAACCGGCAGGCAGATCTGGCGCACGCCGGTGAAACTCGAACCCGGTGTCCAGCGGTCCGCCATCAACCGGGGCGCGGCCACGATCTATAACGGCAAACTCTTTCGCGTGACCATCGACAACCATCTGCTCGCCCTCGACATGAAGACCGGCGAACAGCTTTGGAACCAGAAATACGCGGATCTGAAAGACGGCTACTACTCTACCAGCGCGCCGATCGTTGCCAACGGCGTGCTGATTTCCGGCGTCGCCGGTGGCGAGTCCACCACCCGCGGGTTCCTCGACGGCTGGGATCCCGACACCGGAAGGAAATTGTGGCGCAGATATACCATTCCGGCCCCGGGCGAGCCCGGTTCTGAGTCATGGCCCAAAAATAGCGACGCCTGGTCGCAGGGCGGCGGTCCGACCTGGCGCTCCGGTTCCTACGATCCCCAACTCGATCTGGTCTATTGGGGAACCGGCAATGCGGAGCCATACGATCCCCGCCCTCGCCAGAATCTGGACAGCCTGTTCACCAACAGCGTCCTCGCCATCCGGCCGAAAACCGGTGAGGTGGCCTGCTATTTTCAATACACGCCCAACGACGTTTACGATGTGGACGCCACCGACGAGCATCTCCTCGCCGACATCCAGGTTGCCGGCCAGCTTCGCAAAGTAATGATCCAAACCAACAAGAACGGCTTCCTCTATGTGCTGGACCGGACCAACTGCAAACTGATCGCCGCCCACCCGTTCGTGAAGGTCAATTGGGCCACGCACATCGACCTCGCCACCGGCCGGCCCGTTTTGACCGACGTCCAGAAGCGCTTTCTAGCCGGTGAAGAGGTCGAAATCTGGCCCTCCCGCGGCACCAACGCGACGCCCATCGCCTTCAATCCGAACACCGGCCTCATCTACGCCAGCACCTGGAATGTGCCGCGTATCCAGAAGCTGGCGCCGCCCAGACCCACCGTCCCAGGCAAGGACTCTACTGGTGTCGTCAGCCGGTTGCCGGTAATTCAGCCCGGAGATGTTCTCGGTCATTTCGCGGCGATCGATCCACTCACCGGCGAGAAGAAATGGGAGATCCCCTTAACCGATCTGCCCGGTTCTGCCGGCATGCTGGCGACCGGAGGCGGGCTGGTGTTCACCGGCAAATTGACGGGTGAGTTCCTGGCGCTCGATCAGGACACCGGCCGAACGCTTTGGCAGTTCCAGACCGGCTCGAGTGTCAATTCGACCGCCATCACCTACACGCACAAAGGCCGCCAATACGTGACCGTTGCGTCGGGACTCGGCGGCATTCTGGCCACTCGCTATGCGTCCGCTAAAATGCCCACGGGCGGCTCGGTCTGGACGTTCGCGGTGCTGCCCGAATAACTCTCCCAGGGGCGTCCGTCAACCGCGGGCTGACTACCGGCTCACACCCAGTCGCGGATCGCTCGGCCGCTGCGCCGCACCGCGTTCCATCCTACCGAGACCACATCTTTCATTACGAGCGGCGCATAGAAGACGCCGAAGCTGGCCACCCAGCGCGTCAGAAACTCGCGGGCGATGATATGATCGATGCGCACATCGGGCCCGGCCACATCGTGGAGAACGCCATCCAGCGTGAACAGAATCTTCCGGAATAGGAACAGCGCCGCGGGGAAGCGGACTCCCTCCAGGGCGATCTCATCCAGCAGCCGCATGGCGTCCAAAACCCCGGGGCCGTGACCCGCCGGCAGGCGCTCGAAGAATTGGTTCACCGATCGTCCAATCCATCGCTGCGACGCGTGCCGCCCTCGCTCATCGCGCCGGCTGAGTCCGGCGATCGCCTGGCAGACTCCCTCGCGATTGCCCAGAATCATCATCACCGCCAGCATCACCAGGTGACGGCGCGCCTCAAGGCTCAACCGGTCCGCCAACGCCCAGTCCAGGATCACCAGCTCGCGGTTCGGCTCGTCGTAGAGCAGGTTTCCAGCGTGAGGATCGGCATGAAACACCGCCGTCTTCTCCGGCGAGAAGAGCGGGACGGCGATCAACGCCTCGATCAACTGCCCGGCAATACGCTCCCGCCGGATGGGAAATCGCCGGAAGGCGTCCGTCACTTTGACCCCGCTTTCCGCCGTCATGGCCGTGATGCCCGCCGTACACAAGGGCTGAATGAGGCGGGGCACGCGGACCCCAAAACAGCAGCGGTAGGTCCGCAGCGCCTCCACCAGCGTGGCCTGTTCCCGCGCAAAGTCGAGTTCGTGCTCCAGCAGCAAGCGGACTTCGGCCACCATTTCTTTGAGGTCGCGCACCGCGAAACCATAGGCCCGGTTCCTGGACGCCAGGTACGCGCCCAACTGCTGGAGCAGCGTCATATCTTCCGCGAAGCAGCGCGCAACGTAAGGCTTGAGCACCTTGAAAGCGCCCTGCTCGCGCTCCCGGTCCGGCCTCCTCCAGGTGAACAGAAGGATGGCGCTGGCACTGCCTTCCTTGTATACCCGGGCTTCGGTCTCTACATCGTAGGTCTCGAGCCGCGCCCCCAACTGCTCCTGAATGAGCGCGCGCATCTCCTCCGCGGTCACATCGGACATGCCGTTTTCGAGTTCGCAGAGCGCGTTGCGCAGAGCGGGCGCCAGGCGCCGGTTGCGGGCCAGAACCTGCCCCAGCTTCTGCAGGCCGGGCATCTTCGAGATCAGCCGGATTAAACGCTGTTCCGGCGCCGTGTCTGCCGGCAGTTCGATCTGTTCCACAATCTTGGCCGCCAGGCGCTCATCCGACAGGTGGGAAAAGACGAACGCGAAGGCGTCCCGAACCAGCGGGCGCCCGATCTGCTGCGCTTCGGGAACCAGCACTTCCACCGGTATGAGCCGCGTGATCCAACCTCCCAGTTCGCCCCGCAACGTTTGCCCGCCGGCCTGCAACGCCGCTTCGACTGCGCCCAACCGCTCCGCCGGAGCCATCTGCCACAGCCACGGCTCCAGAAGCGAACTGGTGAGCACTGGGGATTCGATCTCACCCATCACACTACAGCCTCTTCCCTTAGCATCGCGCGAATCGGCGCGTCGCGTATGTTGCAAATTGCATCACGAAGGCCCCGCACGCCGTCTTCGATTGGCGCGTTATTTTGGATGCGCGCGGCTGAGGATCAGCGTGAGAACGCCGAACGCCCCGATAGCTAGCCCGGCAATGCGATTCATCCGGAACAGGGCGCGATCGTCGAACCGATCGCGGAAATGATGCGCCAGGCCAGCCAGGATCGCCCACCACAGCATCGCGCCCAAAAAGATACCCGCCACCAGGAAAAGCGTCTCCCACCATGCCCGCTCTCCGCTCAAGCGCAGAGCCGCCAGAACGCCAAGGAACGATAGCACCGTGGTGGGATTGGTCAGAGTTAAGAGAAAGGTCGAGACGTATTCGGAGTGGGCCGTCTGGCTCTTCTTTTGGCTTAAGGGTTGCGGCTTTTTCACGCAGTAAACGACGCCAATCCCGATCAGGAGAATCCCGCCGAACAGGCGGACCCAAAACACTTCGCGGATCAGAAACGAGATCACGAGATGGATGCTGAAACTGGCAATCCCGCCATAAATCGTGTCCGCCGTAGCCGCTCCCAGGCCGGAAACCACGCCGGCCACCCAGCCCTTGGAGATCGTCCGGGAAGCGCACAATACATTGACGGGACCCACCGGTGCCGAAATCGCCAGCCCAGCCAGTATTCCCCGCAGCAGCAGTTCGAGATCTCTCATCAGTGGGAGCGATCGGACAACTGCTGCCAAATCATCGCAGACAATCACCCAAACGCGATCGGTTAAATCTTGGGCGTGGACTTGCCCCCGAAGTGAAAGCCTTCGTAGGCCAGGAACGCCGTAACGACGGCGGCGATCCCGCTCGCCCACATGGGAATGGGAATGTCTTGCACGACGAAAGACACGCCGAAAACGACCCGCAGCAGATGGCCGAGCGCGATCAGGAGAAAAAACACCCCCGCCGTCGTCGAAAACATTCGTTGGCTCATAAACTGCCTTGCCTCTACTTCCACTCGTAGTGTACACCCCCACTGCCCCGGGCGGCACAGTCTTCGTAACCCCGTCCACAGGTCGCACCGGGCGCCGTCGCAAGCGCGTTTCTCGTTCCTAATCCCGTTCTGGGCCCTGAGCGGCGGCTTTCTCCGAGTCGCGTGATCCGACCGGAGCTTCCCACAAGGGACTTGGCCCCCCGCCATGCCCCAAAAGAGCGGTTTGCGCTCCGCTCCGCCTAGTTTGGCCAGCGGCGGTCTCATTGATCTTTGACAGACACTTTTGCTCTGGCCTGCTCCCGCCGAGGAAAAGCCTTCCCGAAAATACACCTATATCCCCTACTCGGTACAAATGCTCAAAACGCCGCTCTGCTAACCGGTGACGAAGGACTCCTCCGCACCCTAGTGCCGAAACGGCTGTGCACTCCTGGTGCACTCCTGTGCACTCCTGGGGCGCACCCGTCAAGCCATTTAACTAGGTAACCGAAATGGGGGTCGTTGGGTCACGTAAGAAAGTAACCGAGCGCGCCAGGTTTTTCCTCCTTGTTGTAGTCTGAAACCGATCTGCGAGGGGTCGCACCCCAAGCGGGGACATCCAAGATCGCCGCGGCGGGGTTGGCTTCGCAACGGCGGTCAACAGGC
>Ga0075030_100001254_pt1 | contig 22793 bp, 20 predicted proteins | sample LitLauG_LLR_2012_FD_71393 | JGI IMG/M metagenome (GOLD analysis project Ga0075030, IMG submission 71393) | Freshwater sediment microbial communities from Pennsylvania, USA - Little Laurel Run_MetaG_LLR_2012 | ecosystem: Environmental > Aquatic > Freshwater > Creek > Sediment | place: USA...
GCAGGCGACCGCTTAAGATGCTAACCCGACTTGCCCACCGCGGCGGTCGTTCGTCGCAAGCGACGCCCGCCGCCGTGGACAAGTCTCCATCGCCTCAAACACAAAAATCCTGACACCCCCGGGCTCGGCTCGGGGCGGTAGTACACCGTGCCGCGGCTGATGCCGACCAGCTCGGCCTGGCGCGTCACGGACTGCTCATGGGTGCGGTCGATCATCGCTTTTTGCTCAGCAATCCCGCTTTGCCGAGCGCGCCGGACAAAAAATCGTTCTCCAGCGCCAGCTGCCCGATCTTGGCGTGCAGCGCCTTGACGTCCACCGGTGGCGACGCATCAGGCGTCGCCCCAAAGGCCTCGGCGGCCCGCTCCAGCAACTGCTTGCGCCACTCGGTCACCTGGTTGGGGTGGACCTCATACTGCTCCGCAACCTCGGCAATCGTCTTGTCGCCACGGACGGCGGCCAGCGCTACCTTCGCCTTGAATGCCGGAGAATGGTTCCGGCGCGGTCTTCTGCCCATGCTCGCTCCTCATACGCAGGGCTCTATCCTCGCCCATCGGAGCAGCTTTTGCACTTATCGCTCTATTCGAATTTCCGGAGCCCGCTCTCAGCCGCCTCGACATGTACCGGCGACTCAATGCGCTGCTGTACCTCAACAAGGACTGGCGCCCGGAATACCGCGGGGATCTGGAGCTCTGGAGCGAGGCCCCGGCCAGCGTGTCGGGCGTGATGGCCAGTCCGGTTCCGTATGCGCCTCACCGCTGCGCGGCGGCATGGGTGTCCCGCCAGTCGGTGACTTCGTCGTAGTGCTCCTCCGGCGCCGGCTTTGCCGTGTAGTAGTAGAGGGCGATCGATTTGCGGGTGACGCCTTCCGGTGTCGCCAGCGGCGCCGGGTGGCCATGAAACGACCTCTTGTTTGTCGTGAACACGACCAGTCGGTTGAAAATGGGCGCCACGCTCTTCACGCATCGGCTGCAGTCCTCGCTCCAGAGCTCCAGATCCCCGCGGTATTCCGGGCGCCAGTCCTTGTTGAGGTACAGCAGCGCATTGAGTCGCCGGTACATGTCGAGGCGGCTGAGCCGGTTGAAATCCGTGTGGATCGCCAGTTTCCCGCCACTCAAGATCTGGTGGCAGCCGCCGCCATGGAAGTGCGGATCCGGCAGCAGTTTGTCGATTCCAGTCAGCACTTCGAGAAAGCGCAGGAAAGGATAGGAATTGAAGGCAAGCAGCATGCTCTGCAACTGCGGCGACGCCATGTCAAGCCGCGAGGCATGCCCGATGCCCTGCTTGCGCGGCTGGTGAACGATGTCGCGCTTGCGCCAATCCAGCCAAACGTCATCGTGCATGCCGGGAAATACGGCCAGCAGTCTCTCGGCCTGTTCCTCGGACAGGAAGTCGTCGATGACGATATGCGGGAAAGGGACACCCCGGGCGTACTCATCGCCCAGCGACTGTGCGCGGGGTACGAGGTCAGACTCGCGAAAGATCAAGGGTGCGCCGGTTTCGGTGCCAGACACGTGGTCCTTTCGTGAACGCGCCGTTCAAATCCGTGCCGATCATACAAAAAAAGCGATGGACTTCCGTGTTGCGCCGACGCTGATCGTCGAAAATGAAACTTGAAAGGTGCTCGGAAGAACCGGATCGTACGCGCGTCAGAAGCTGCCGTTCCACCATTGAGCGATACCCGCAAACCGGGCATTTTGAAGGAGTTCCCACGGTTGCAGCGGGCCCGGCGGATCATCTTCTCTTCCGGCCGAGTACGGGCGTGCACGGGAACGTGCACGCCCTTCCCGGCCTGCGGCGCGGATCGCTCGCAGGGCGCTGCCAAGCCCTCAGTTCACCGAAACGATCGAACCGGTGGTCTCGTCAAGGATGACCCTCGGAGCCTCGGGACCGTGGTTGAAGTCGAACATCGGCACGAGCGATCCCGAGGTCGCGTCCGCCGAACCGCCGCCTATCCGCGGCAATCTCCAGTTGTCCTCGATGAAGCGGATCACCGAGGAGATATTCGTCACGCTGTGGTCGATGAAATTGCTCCGGGCCCACGAAGAGATCACCAGCAGGGGCTGTCGCGGGCCATATCCGCAGCGGCCATTCTGCGTTCCCCCGGCGGCGTCAACGGCCTTCGGGGTGCCGCAGTTCCCGGCACCGAGCAACTGGTCTTCCGCTACGTTCGACTGCATCACGACCGGGCCCATGACATGGTCGTACCAGCCGTCGGAGTCGTCATAGAGGATGACGATCGCGGTGTCGTCCCAGTAATCGGATTTCTGGATCGCATTGATGGTGTGGACGAGGAAGGCCTGCTCGCCCAGCGGATCCGAGTACCCCGCATGGCCGTCCTGGTAGGCGGCAGCCTTGACGATGCTGACCGCGGGCAGGTTGTGCTTCGCGATCGCGGTGTAGAGCCGGTTCAGGTCATACTGGTGATTGGCCTGGTCCGTGCTCCCGACCATGGCATCCGAGGTCGGCGGCAGGTGCGCGCCATTGAGCGTGCTGTGCCAGTACTGGAAGAACGCATGGTGCGGGATGTAGTCGAAGCCCGCGCTTGCGCCCGACGAATTGTTGTGCGTCATCGCGCAGTTGTCGAACCCGCCCATGAACGCGCCCCACGTGATCCCGGCCTGGTTCAGCAGGTCGCCGATGTTCTGTCCCGACATCGTGATCTGCGTGCGCTTCGGGTTCGAGCAGACATCACCGTCCGGATCCGGGTCGCCGATCACCGCGCCGCTGGTCGCGCCCGCGCTGCCGTTGGCGATATTCCCCTTGGGCGACAGCCCGTTGGTCACCGTGCCTTCGAAGGTTGTGCCGGCGACGAGGTTCAGCAGGCCCGGCGTCGAGGGGCCGAAGGTCGTGCTTAAGGAATTGTCGCTCATCGCGTAGTGCTGCGCATAATTCCACATCGCCGTCACCGTGTTGCCGTCGTAGTAGCCCATGGTGCTGTCCGTCCCAAGATGCGCGTCGTTGCAGCTATGGGTGAGGAAGCGGTCCATCAGGCCGCCGTCGAAGGCATATTGTTCGTCGCCATACCCGTGGTCCTGGTCGCAGGTCACCAACACCGAGCGGTCGATACGGAACGGATTCACGCCATTGGGATTGTTCGTCATCAGCCCCGCCGATTCGAGCGTATTGGCGCTGGGCGTCGTGCTCCTTGCCGCCTGGAAATACACCGAGCCGTCGAGGTTCGGCTGCGCGTGCGGATACGTGCCAAAGTAATGATCGAACGACACGTTTTCCTGGAAGATGACGACCAGGTGCCGGATCGGCGTCTGGGTGGCCGGCGACGCGTTCGCAAAGCAGGGAGCCATTGCTAAGGCCGTGGCCAGAGCGATCGCGGTGCGGTGATGGGATCCATTCGGGGAAATTCGCTTTTTCATTGGAAGGCTCCTGATGGCGGCGGAATTGCGACGCATTGGCCGGGATCGCACCCGATCTCCGGAGGGGAACGGTTGGACCCCCGGAGAAGCTCCTGGAAGCGAATTCCTGCCGGCGATCCGTGAGCAAGTCTAGGAACGACGGGTGACGACGCAGTTACCTGCTCCGGAAGCCCGCAACAAATTCTTTGCGCGTTCCTCGCACCCGATGGCGAGTCGGCAAGCCATGATGTCGAAGCCATGACAAGTGCGCCGTACCGGCGCTCCATGCGCCGGGCCAGGGGCGAGGCGATCGCGGCGCGGTGGGCTGGCAGCGCCAGCGGCATGGTCGCTGGCCCGTCTTCAGAGATGCGGACCACGCCACCGGTGGAACGGGGAATGACCGCTGCGCAAATGGTCAAGGATGAGCATCGACCTGCCTCACGATCGCGCGCAATGGCCTGGTCGTTGGCGATCGCCCGTGGAGAAAATGCTTCAATCGTTCCGGCATCATCAAATTTCCAATGCCAATTTCGAGCAGAGCCGAAACGTATCGGACATCGTGCCGGGATCGTCGCACCGTCGCGAACGACACCGCCATCGAACCGTCCGAAATCCGCGAGAGTTCGCATACTCCCACGGTCTGGGCCCAGCGGTAGAACGGCGGCGCCGTATCGTCGGCTGGTCGATTCGATTCAGCATGACCTCGCAGCTGCCTGGCGACGCGTTGATGATGGCGATGTGGCACCGGGGCGAACGGGCGGGGCAGATTCGTCACACCACCCAGTGCACGAGCGAGCACTTTCTGGAATGGCTCAAGGAGCAGGGCATGGTCTGCAGCATGAGCCGTACTAACGAAGTTTGGGGCAACTTGGCCTTGGAGCGCTACTTCCGTTCATTGAAGACCGAGAGCGCTCGCAAGGTATGCCAGGGCCACGAGCAGGCGCGAGCCGATGTGTTCAAGTACATCGAGAACTTCTACGACCCGGTCGGGCGGCATTCGACGCTCGGATGCGTCCGTCCGGCGGAGTTGGAAAAAGGCAAAAGACGCCTAGGTAGGTGTCCCCGAGACAGGCAGCAGGCCGATCTTCATATCGGATCAGTCCCCTGAGCCTGAAAGGACCCTGAATACGCCGACCTGCATTTCACCGCTCGAATCCTGAACGTAGAAAGTTCCCAATTGCGTTTTCAGCGGCACCGTCGGTGGCGCCGGGCAGCTCCAATAAAAATTGTTAAGCACGTACGAAGCGCAGGCGCTCACGTACCCTGTCAGGATGGTCGGCTGGATGAGGTCGTTAGGCAGGTTCAACGTTGCATCAGAAGGGTAGTCCGGAGAATCCGTATTCGGGTCCGCCAGTGCCGCTGCAATGCCATCGACAGAGGTCGTCCCGATCCACCCCGGACCCCAATCACCGCTGCCACTGCAACTTACATTGCCGCAATCGATCGAAAATGGATAGTACGGCCCGACCGATGATCCGAAGCCGACGACGCCATTGCTGACGTCGTAGCGTGCAAATATCTCGCCGGGGAGGAATTTGGTCATGATGGTCGTGCCGCCCGAAACGACCGTGACGTTCGCGCTGCCCTTGGCGTTTTGGTGAACGGTTACGCCGCCGGCAGTGGTGGTTTGGACACTGCGAGTGTCACCTTTGAATTCGATTGTGACCACCGCCGAGTGGAACGAAACCGAACCGATCTGGCCATCGGTCACAGTGGTGAGCCGGTACGTCACCGGGTGGGCGTCGGCCGCAGCGGCCAATGCCAAAAGGGCTGCCGCCGCGAAGCCCGAATGCAGTGCCTTGATCATGTATCGCTCCCGCAGTGAGAGGCAAGCTGGTCGGATAGGGACGTTGAGAGTATCAAGCCAAGCCACGTCAGTCCTCGGCGCCAGTAGGCAGTATCGAAAAGACTCCTGCGTTCAGGCTCGCACCATCGTAATGCCAGGTGATCACACCTTTCTGAGACATGTAGTACGGCATGTAGATCGCAAGAGGTCCCCGATTCGTATTCAGGGGAAATCGGGTTGGTTCCGCGCAAGTGTAGGTCGTGCTGGGCGCGAAGCCGATGCACGAATAGGCCTTGCCGGTCACGTTCGCAGCGGCGGCAAGACCGTTTAGAGAGTAGACGCTCCCAGCATCCAGACCCAGAGGGTAAACCGGCTCGAATCCGTTCGGCCCGATGAATGAGCTAAAGCCGACGCCCCCGTTCTTGGAGTCCAGCGCCACGAAGACCTGGCCGGGATCGATGGTGGCATCGATGCGGGTTGCGCCGCTCACAATGCGGATCCGCGTCACACCTTTGACAATGCCGCAATAGTCCGGCGACTGCGGCTGCAGGCAGCCGGGAACGATCGTGTTGTTGGAGAAATTGAATGTACCGATGTCGTTGGTATCGCCGGTGAAGATGATCGTGACTTCAGCCTGGCGATAGATCGTGCCGGCGAGACTGACGTCGGTCACCACGAGACCTTCGTACGTCGTCGGTGCGGCAGCCGCATCGCCGCACGCCAACACGGCGGCGAAGATCATTGCCGTGCGCGTTCGCATCCCCCGCCCGATCAACCGTCCAACGGCTCGTGTTTTCATGAACCCCTCCAAATGCGTCGAGTCAATGGGCACGGCCCGATCAAATGCCATGTCCATCATCCTTATAGATCTGACTGAGAATTTTGTGAGTCTATGGGACTGGCCCAACTGGGCGATAGTAGGGGCGATACTACTTTTCAGGCTGCAGTATTAGGGATGTCGGAACGATTTTCGGGGCTGCCGACGCCTCAGCTGCCGACACTGCGCGATTTCGGATCGGCCGACGCGCTCTGGTCCCAGCGCAGGGTTTCGGTGGAAATGCCGATGCTCGGGCAGCTTCCGATGACCCCAGGCGGGATCAGGTTGCTAAGGCGGAAACGTGTTCCTGTCGCGGCGGGTTTCGATGCCCGTCGAACGCCCCGTCCAGGCGCACCCGGCGGTATCGGCGCGCCGGCCGCCGGGTTCGCTGAATTCGCCGTCGCTCCTCGAAACGGACCCTGCCAACGCGTTCTGACTGCAGTGCGGCATGGCGATCGACAAGCCGCCGGCGTAGCCATCTGCGCCGATCCTTCGCGGTCTGCGATTCGGGCCGTGGTGCCGGTACTTTTCGCGCTGCGGCGCAACGCCCGTTGATCGCTGCTTCGGCACGGCCAGCTGGAATTGGCTGGCCGACCAGCGCAAAAGCCAGCATCGCCCGGAACGAGCCCCTTGCAACGATGGCCGGCATTCTGTCCGATTGGGACAGCATTTCGCCCTGCGCTTAGCGGATTCGGCGACGCCATTGAACCGCACCGCCATGGCCCATCGCGTGCTGGTCTGGGTTGGATTGACCAGTATTTCGCCTTGTCTTTGGGACTGGCGCCGGCGGCGCCGGCCGCCGGGCGGCAGGGAGGATGTGGATGCCTGGAGCCGTGGCGGCCGCTACGGCCCGCGGCCGGACAGCGCGCCAGGCGCCGGTCGTCGGCCAAGCGGCGGCCCCGTGATCCCCGGATTTGTCGTCGAGGCCGCCGGCGCTGTCGCTTTTGCTTCCGGAAATCCGTTTCTTTCCTTGGCGAGACGCGCAACGTTCCACGGCGCAGCGCAAGTCACGCCGAACGATCAGGCGAACGCGCTATAGGAGGAAGAGATGACGAAGGCGATCGAGCTCAATTCTTGGACAGCTCACCGCATCCGGCACGTGACGAAGACGGCAATCACGCTGCTGGCACTGGCCGCGGGCTGCATTGCGAACGCGGCATCCGAAATGGGGGTCGCGCAGATCGGGAACAGTGTCAAATTCGCGGTTCCCCCAAACTGGCAAATCGCCAAGCAAGATGACCAGGCCGTCATCATCGCGCCCGAGGCCATGCCCAAGGGCGGATGCATCCTGGCGGTAACCAGGGCCTACGAGGATGACCAGCACGACGACGTCGCACTGGCCATGCAAGTGGCCAATGCCTTCCTGCCGCCCGAGCTGCGTCCGTTCGGCACGGGCGGGATCTCGCGGCTGGACGGGGTGACGGCCAAAGGCTGGCACTTCATCGACTTGTATGGCGGGGCGGGAAATCCGCGCCTTGGCATGGCGGCCCATGTGCTGATCGCCCAGTTGGGCAGCAAGCGCGCCGCCATGGTCGGGGTCTCGAGCGCGTCGATTGAAACCAATCCCTACGCCATGGCCCCCGAGCCCAAGCCCACCTGCCTTGCTGGCCAGAACAACCGGCTCTGGGTCACGATCTTCCACAGCCTGATGTACGACGGGATCGCCATGGATCCGACCGAGTTCCGCAAACTTCTCGTGGGCAACTGGTCGCATAGCGGGGACAAGGTATCGTTCGCGATGAGCTTCTTGCCCAATGGGGACTTCTCCTACGGCGCATCGTCAGGCTACATCCTGCACAACGTCAAGCCGGGCTACGACCAATTGAATACGACGTCGCTCGGCCAGGGCGGACATTGGGAGACACCCGGGGGCGATCAGCTCATCCGCCACTGCAAGCAAGGCTGCGACGTCGACATGCGGGATCTCGTGAGCCTCGTGCGCAAGGTCGACCCGGCCAATCCTTCGGCGTCGAACTGGACCCTGCGCATGGTCGGCGTACCACCGCACGGGGACTTTACGATGGACTGGAGCCGGGATCGCTGAATGTGCCGGTTCGGCCATGCAATGGCCCGCTGTGCGCGTGTCGGGATCAGGCGACGCCCTGCGTTCTTACTCATGATGCGGGCGCTCGCGGGATTTCGCGACGCGACGCAGAGTGCCCGTCTCGATGCTGTGCAGTCCCGGCGAAGCCCTGCATGCCGGCCGCAGGAGCCACCATGAAGAACCCCTTTCGCTCGACGCCGATTCCATTCGGCGGAACAACGATCCATATCCCCGGCATGCGCCCTGTCGCCCCGCTGCACCAGGGCCTGCGCCTCAAGGGGCGGGCGGTGGTGAAGCCGCATCTCATGGTCTTGCATCTCTTTGGACTCGCGTTCTTCCTGGTCGCCGGGATCGCGGGGCCCGCCGTGGCCATCGACCAAGGCGCGATCGCGCCGGTCCTGGCGGCGCTGGCCTGGGTGCTCGTTGCCGCCCTCACGACAGCGGCCTTCGTCCGGCTTTACAGGAACTCCTGGACCCGGGTCCTGGATATCGAGCTAACGGCCGATGCGCTGCACGTCGACGGGGAGCGCATTCCGCGTACATCGGTTCGCGACTTCCAGATCCTCGATACGTACCTGACCGGGGGCGGCGACGACACGCCGGCGCAGCAGTGGGCCGTGGTCGGGCTGCAGTCGGCCGACCAGGCGCGCATCCTCGGCCACTTTCCGCTGGCCCAGGCACGCAAGGCCGTCGCCGGTCTGAACACCGCCCTGGGCCTGACGCGCTCGCCGGTCCTGGCCTGATGTGCCGGCGCAGGTATGCCGCGGTCCGATGTCGGAATCGCTGCCGGATTTCCTTTCATTCAGGCACGGCGACATTTCTTCGCGTTCGCCGTCGTGGCGATCGCAGCGGTCGGAGCGCTCGAGCAGATCGTGAAGGACCGAAGGAATCGTTCGGGAATTCGCCGGCAGGGCGTCATGTTGTGCAATGCAGCGTGCCGCTAGTGGACCGCTCAGGCGCGTGGCCCTCACCGGCACCGTATCAGTCCCCAAAATCCGAATCGTTCCGGAACGAGACGGCCAACGGTAACGGCGGCAGCACGGCAAGTTACCGTACCTGCGGCGACTTGTCGGGAAGCTGCCGTCCTGCCAGTGAACGACACCCGCGGAACGAGGCGGAATCTCGCAGGTTCCTGACGGTTCGATGACGGTACCAATCCCGACGGTGGGGACGGATCCCACCCCCACCCATCTGGCGATGATAGGCAGGCAATGTCATGACGCATTTCATATTGCATCGCTGAAACACTCCAGCAAGAATGTCCTTAAAAGCGGCGACGGTGCGCCATTGATCGGGCATCCGAGCGATCAGGATCTTCGGCGCCGGGTCATAGAGGAGAATTTTTTGTCGACACCATTTTTGGGACCGGAAATCCATCGACTGGGAATGACCGACTCGGGGTCGACAGGTGCAGATGTCGCCGGTCTGCAGGAAGCGCTGGTACAGCTTGGATTTCTTGGGTCCGGCGAATTTATGGCCGGGCGGTTTGACAATGCAACCGATGTGGCAGTCCGCCGATTGCAATGGTATGCGGGAAATGCACCTGGGGCGCTCGCGGCCGGGTCGTATGTGCGGCGAACCGGTACTCACCTCATTGTTGACGGGATCGCCGGGCCTCAAGTCAAGCAGTTCATCAAATCATTTCTGGACCACGGCTTGAAGGCAAGCGGCTTTCTTGTTCGAATCGACTTTGACGACCTTAGCCACACGAATCCGAATTCCGGTTTTGCCGCCTTGATTGCCGGCAGCAAGACCACTGGTATCTGCCTCCGCACTTCGATCAGCAAATCAGCCCTTCGGAATCGGAATCTTGGCGCTTTCATTATTATTTTGACCAGCTGCAATATCGTCAGTCGAAGACCAATCCAAGTGCCATTCCGAGGGCGTAGAAACGTGGTTGCATCCCGGTGGCATGCAGCCATCGCCGTGATTCGTGCCATCCTGCTGTTGATCGCCGTGCTTCTCTGGCCGCTCGGCATCAGCATGGCAGCGCCGCCACGAACGCCTATCTGCGATGCGATTCAAGGGTGTCTGCGATCCGAAAGAGTGTGCATCGTCCTGAAACTGCCCTCGTCGCACAGGGATGAATTCATCGAAAGCGAGCTGATGGGGGACTTCGAATCGTCGGTCGAGTCCTTGATGAATCGTCGTGGCAACGTCACGTACTCCGTCGTCGGTCAGGATCTTTCTACATTTTTTCCCGGAGCGGGAATGCAAAAAGGTGACGGCGAACAGGTCCTCTTCTTTTCAAAGGGAGGTCGAGCCCTGCTCGGAAGCGAGGCGTTCGTCGATGACTTGGCGCCTGTCATGGAATATTTTGTCACCCGCGAGAAATCGCCGGCGATCAATCGACTTCAAGCAATACATCTCGAAGTCGTCTCGCGCGACTGTCAAGATAAGTCGCTGGAAGCGAAGTGATTTCTTTTCGGTTTTCAACGTTGAAATCATCGCGCGCTCTTCGCTACGTCGTATTCGCTCCCACCTGGTCCCCGCTGCGCCAAGATCGCACCAATTCCAAGTTGGAGGTTGATCGGTGAATCACAATATCGTTTTTTCGCAGATTCAAGGCCTCCACTTTGCCGTCGACCAGGTACTCACTCGGCTGCTTCCAGCCAGCTCACTCCCCGTTGCGGGGAGTGCAGCATACGAGGAGCTCAGTCGGAAGTTGACAAGCTGGGAAGCACAGGTGGAACTGCTCGTTCGTGACCTTTCCTCTGAACGACATGCGAAGCTCGCCGGTAACCTCTACCATGATGCGGAGCTGATGCAAACTGCGAACCGGGAACTCCAGAGTCTCAGCGTGCGGCCGAGCGGCCCGACCATTCGCAGCCCGAGACCCGCGGGTGGCGCTGATCTTCCGGTGTCGCTGGCGATTCTTGGTCGAATCGTGCACATTGTGGCATTGCGCTTCGTCAAGCAAACGGACGTCGGACAAGTACCGAAACGGTAGCGCTTCCTGACTGGACGCCGTGTCATCGGCATGCGGCGCCCGCATGCGCCCAATGCGAATCCGGGCCAATCCGCGCGCAAAATCGAACGATCGTTGCCGGGCCCGGAACGTGCAATCCACGTTTGGTGATGTCTCGACCTTCGACGAGACCGTGCTGGCGGATCGCGTCACTGCCGACGGCGCCACCGCGCCAGCGCCGCACCGAACATCAACAGTACCAAGCCGAAATCGGGGCGCCCAGTAGCGGAGATCGCGCAGCCGCCACCGCCACCGCCGCTGCTGCTGCCGTTGCCGCTGCTGCTGCCTCCACTACTGCCACCACCGCTACTGCCACCACCGCTACTGCCACCACCGCTACTGCCACCGCCTGCTGACTTCGTGAAGCAAGCGGCGCCGCTTCCTGCACCCGTGCCATTGGCGGGCTGCAAGGTCAGGGCAATGGATTGGCTGGGGACGCCGTTCACGACGACACTCAGCGCCACGGGCCCCGGCGACTGACCTGCGACCGCCGCAATGTCGAGGCACGTCGCGCCGAAGGAGACGCCGCCCAGCCAGGTGATCTGGCCATTGTCCAGGCGCTGCATCGTCGCGACCGGGAGATCGCTTGCGGAATTGCCAGACCCGTTTCCTCCCGAGGCCTCGGAATCGCCCGTGAATCCGCTGCCGGCGAGACTCAGATCCGTTCCCGCGACGACGCTCGATGGCGGCGGGCTCATGGCCGGCTGGCGGGTCGCCGGATAGGCAAGACCGGATCGCAGGATCCAACCGGTCGCCAATATATTGCTCGCACCGAAACCACCCGCGACCAGGATGTCGCCGCTCAACAGGAGGGTCGCCGTCGCGAACGGCTCCGAAACGGGTGTAGGGCCGCCCGACACGACCGACCATGGAGCCACGCCGGTCGCTGAGACGCCGTAAGGGTCGAGGGTTTCGGCGAAGCTGGCGATGCCGGCCGAAGAAGCCTGGCCGCCGACCAGTACCAGCCGCCCGGACGGCAGGACGATCGCTGCGTGATCCGAGCGCTCGCTGTTCATCGTCGTCGGGAGTGCTGTCCAGGTATTCGTCGCCGGGTCGTAGCGCTCCGCCGTGCCGCAGAGCGGGAAGTTTGCGTTTGCCGTGCTGCCCCCGACGACCACGACACTGCCGTCCGGCATGAGCGACGCCGTGTGAAAGTAGCGTGCGGTGGTCAGGCTTCCGGCGCCGCTCCACGTGCCGCTGACCGGATCGAACAGCTCGGCGCTGGCCAGGACGGCGCCGTTGGCGTCGAGGCCACCGGCGACCAGGACCTTGCCATTGGGCAGCAGGATGGCCGAGTGCGCTGCCCGGGCCGCCGCCAGGGCGCCCGTGCTTGACCAGGCGCCGCTGGCCGGATCGAACAGTTCGGCGCTGGAAAGGCCCGTGCAGGTTGTTTGAACTGCGCACCCGCCAGCGGCGAGGACTTTTCCGTTCGGCAACAAGGTTGCCGTATGAAAGCCGCGCGCGGCGGTCATCGTTCCGGCGCCCGACCAGGTACCGCCCGACGGACTGTAGGTCTCGGCGGAAGCCGTGGCGAGTCCGGACCCGGCAAAGCCTCCGGCAACCAGGACCGTGCCGTCGAACAAGACATTGGCTGTGTGCGCATACCTCGCGTTGGCCAGGCTGCCGCTCGGCGTCCATTGGCGGCTCGTCGGATCGAACAGTTCGGACGTGCCGGTAATGGCGAGGGCGGTTGCGGTTCCCGTCAGACCCCCGACGACCAGGACCTGCCCGCTGGCCAATCGGCTGGCGGTGTGCTCGGCCCGGCCGACCGCCAGGCTTCCCGATGACACCAAGGCGGGCGCAGCCGGGTCAAATACGGTGGCACCACTCTGGCTATGAAATGCCACCGGACCACCGCACGTGATGAAATCGACCCCGAAACAAGGTTGGGCCGCGGCCACGCCGCCAATGCTGATTACGCGTCCACTGGGCAGCAGAATCGAGGTGTGCGAATACCAGCAGTTGCCGCCACTGTCGAACTGCTTCGACCAGCTGCCGGCCACCGGATCGTAGATTTCGTAACCGCAGACCGACTGACTGCCCCCGTCGACCCCTCCGGTCACCAGCAAAGTGCCATTGGGGAGCAGATTCGCCGTCTGCTGACCGCGGGAGTAGTTCAGTGTCGCCGCAGCCACCGACGCCAACGTGGAGGGATCGAACAGTTCCGAAGTCGACAGCGATGTCGAAGCGTCGGAATGCCCCCCGACGACCAGGATCTTGCCACTGGGCATCCAGGTCGCCGTGTGCATGCCCCGTGCACCCAGCAGATTGCCGGCAGCCGACCAGGTATTGGTTGCCGGGTTGTAGGCTTCGACGGAAGCGAGACTCGTCACCACGCTGTAGAGGCCGCCGGCCAGCGTGACCTGGCTTGCGCCTCCGATGGCCAGCACCGTGCCATCGCCAAGCAGGGTGGAAGTGTGGAAGGCCCGCGCCTGTGCCAAGGTGCCGGCGGCACTCCATTGGTTGGTCGATGGATCGAAGATCTCGGCCGTCTGGATCGCGTTGAAATTGTCGTCGGCCCCACCGCTGACGAGGACCTTGCCGCCCGGCAGCAGGGTTGCGCTATGCAGAGTCCGAGGCGTGCTCAAGGATCCCACCGCCGACCAGGCGTTGGCCACGGGGTCGTAGACTTCCGCGGTCGCCGTGACCTGGCCGCTGCTGTTGGTCCCGCCCGCAACGAGCACGCGCCCGTCGCGCAGCAAGGTGGCGCTATGGGCAAAGCGCGCCGTGGACATGCTCCCCGCGCTGGCCCACGAATTGGCCAGCGAATCGAAGATCAGGGCGCCAGCGTAGACCGTGGCGCCCGCGATATTGCCTCCGTAGGTGAAGCCGCTGGGATAGGCGAATCCTCCGGCCACCAGGACCCGCCCACTTGGCAAGAGGGTGGCCGTATGCGAGCCGCGGGGGTTCGCCATGGGCGTTGCGGCGATCGATGTTTGCGCCTCCGACGGCGCGGTCCAGCCGCCGCAGATCAGCATCGATACGGCGATCAGGTAGTACGTCCAGTTGCGTCCGGCAATTCCGATCATGATGGTCCTTTCCGCTTGCCGAGGCCGAATGCCCCGAACGTGACGTCGCGTGCACGATGTCGCATCCGAACAAACGGGATTCCTGCGGATAACCCGACGTCGTTCCGATGAATTCCTGAAATTTCACCGGCGCGAGCCGCGAGGCCAGCGGCCCGGGGAGTGGCCCGCGGAGGCAGTTGCCCGGGGCGCACCTGTGCGATCTACGGGGATGGCGTCGGATCCGAACGAGTCGTTCGGCAGCGACCGTGCACCCGATCGCGGCTTCGCCGGGTTCGTCGTGTGCCGCGAGTCGAACCGGCGCGACGTTCAGCCGGCAAAGAGCCAGAAATAGCCGGCGTTGTAGAAGACGTGCAATGCGATCGGGGCCAGAAGCCTGCCGGTCCGGTCCTTGAAGTGACCGAACAGGACTGAGGGAAAGAACATGGCGGCCGCCCACGGCGCTTCGTGGCGCAGGAGGTGCGCCAGACTGAACGCCAGGCTGGTCAGGATATTGGCGCAGGTTAGACGAACCAGGATGCGCGATCCCCACGGCCGCGCGCGCAGCGACTCCTGCAGCCAGCCGCGGAAGACGATCTCTTCGAGGACCGGATAGGCGATGGCAAGCAGGGCGAACTCGCCAGGCCGCTCAAAGGGCCACGATGGATGCAGCGCCGGGTTCGTCGCCCCGAACAAGATGGCCCAGAACAGCGGACCCAGAAGCGCGGCCGCAAGAAAGCCCGGGGTGGCGAGGTCTCTCATGGCAGGCGCTGTCGCCATCTGCGGTTTGCAACCTTTCGATGCGCACGAAGGTTCGCCACAACGGAAGCGGCCGTGCTGGCGGCCTTCGCGTGGTCGACAGCGCCAATTCCGGAATGCTGCGCGGTGGCAGGCGAAGACCGACCCCGGGGTGTTGATCTCCAAGTGCCGTTCGGCAAGCCGAAGGACGCCGTCGCGAACGACGGATCGCCAGGATCCGCAATATCGTTCCAAGCCGCGGTCACGAGATCATGCTGCGCTTGCTGCCGACGCCGGCGAGTCGCTTGAGCCGTGCGGCGCGCCCGGGCCCGCGGGCGCAGTCTATCCGCCCCGGGGCCGATCGCCTGCGCCCGACTGGCCGCGGAATGGTCGGAGCCTCGGGTCTCGGTCCTATTTCACGTCGACGGCGTAGTCGACGTAGCCCGCGGCGTTCATGCAGCGCGCCCGGACAGCCTGATCGTCCCCGAGGGGAATCCTGGCAAAGGACGTGACGCCGCCCGCATTGACCTGGAGCCGTTCCTGGCGCTGGGCGAGCTCGCTGCAGCGGGCGAGCCACCAGCCGACGTTTTCCTGGGTCGCCGGGAGCGTGCCGGCCGGCGCGGCGGCGCATCCGGCAAATAGGCCGCAAGCCAGAGCGCGTGCGGTGACGCGGATTTCCATTTATCGTCGCCCTTCGCGCCAGGGGCGCCGCAGGCGGCGCACGGGAATGCGCCGCGGCCATTTCCGGGCTCGGCGCGGCAAGACGCCTGGCAGCGGGAATCGGTCGGTCGGAGCGCGTGCATTTTGCGCCGATGCGCACCTTGGGCAAGAGGGGAATGCAGCGGATGGGACGGTTTTCGGTCAGCCGCCACGGCAAGGCGGCCGCGTGGCGTCTCGCCTCGATGGCAACGCGGCGCGCTGGCGCGCCATGGGCCGCATGGCCTTGAAGCCGGCCAAGACCAGGGCGGTCCCCGCCGTGCACGCGGACCCCGTCGTTCCGCCGCACCGGGATGGCGTGGTGCCGCTGCACCGGCTGGAAGCCTTCAGCGATGCGGTCTTTGCGTTTGCCGTGACCCTGCTGGTCGTATCGCTGGAAGTGCCCAAGTCGGCCCCGGAACTGTTCGCGGCCATGCGCGGCTTTGTCGCCTTCGGCATCTGCTTCCTGTTCCTGGCGATGATCTGGGTCGAGCACAGCCGTTTCTTCCAGCGCTTCCCGCTGACCGACGCGCTGACCGTCGCCCTGAACATGCTGCTGCTGTTCGTCGTGCTGCTTTACGTCTATCCGCTGAAATTCCTCTTCGCCGCATTGACCGACGGACTCTGGGCGCAACCCAGCGTTTCGATCGACAGCGTGGCGCAGGTGCGCTCGTTGATGATCGTCTACGGCATCGGATTCCTCACGGTGAACCTGGTGCTGGTCGCGATGCGGCTCAACGCCCCGCGCCAGATGCGGCGCCGGGCCCCCGGCGATTTCGGCGCGCTCGAGCGCCTCGCCCTGCAAACCGGGCTGCTGCGCAACATGGCGCAGGCGCTGGTCGCCGTCGGCTCGATCATGATCGTCGCGCTCACCCGGGACGACGGGTTCTATGCCGGGATGATCTACATCCTGCTGGCGCCGATCGGCACGCTCGTGGGATTGCAGCATCGCCGCCAGCTGCGCCGGCTGGCCGGCGCCTGATTCGCATTGCAAGATCCGGCGGCACCGATCTCGGACTGCCAGCCGCCACCGTTCCGCTTCGCGGACCCCGGAAGCCGACCGGGTACATGAAGTCGGCCGACCTCCGCAGGGAGCGCTGCCGGCGATCCACAGAAAGAAATACAAAACAATTCAAATAGATACGAATTTAGTTCGGCATGGTGACGGAAAAAACTTCCAGTATTTCCATACCATACTTGCGTTATCCCAAAAAAGCGCCGAAAATCCCTCCCATGAATTGACCTGTCCTTGCGGGTCAGTTGCAGCAAACGATCTGAGGGCATACCCGCCGAAAGGCGGGGACGCAAAGCCTCCGGCCTACAGCGCGCAAGCGCCACGGTAGCGGGGTTGCCAGCGTGACGTGACAGTCGCGGCCTAGCGCTGCAGACCGACCGGCCGCTGTTCTGTCCGGCCCTCGCCCGATTTTCTTTCCTGGAGCGAGCCGGCCATGAGCAGTCTTCCCGCCATCCTAGATTTTCATCGGCGCCCGCGCCCCGTGGTGCTGGCCGCGGTCCTGCTCCTTGCCGCATGCGGTGGCGGCGCCGGGGGCGGCAACGGCGGCACCGCACCGGCCGAAGTGGCCAGTGCCGCGACGGTGTTCGAGATGGCCGCGGGCCCGCTGCCGGGGCAAGCGGGGCAGGCCCTGGCCGTGCCGCAATTCCATGTCGCCCCGGTCGTCCTGGAGGCGCCCGACGGCAGCGATGAGCTGGACAACGCCGCCTCGGCGAGCCGCGCACCGCGCACGACCTTCATTCCCGAGGCGAACCGGGCGTTCGACACGCGGCGGCTGACGCTCGCCTCGATCCGCGATCGCTCGGCGGCTTCCGGCCCCGCCGCGGCGCTCAAGCCCAGTGCGGCGACCACCTACACGCCGGCGCAGATCCGCGCGGCCTACGGCCTGCCGGCACTGCCGGCGATCGGATCGGCGCCGAGCGCGGCGCAGGCGGCGCAGCTGGGCGCCGGCCAGACCATCTACCTGATCGATGCCAACGACGACCCCAACGTGGCCGCGGAGCTGGCCGCGTTCAACAAGTCCTTCGGATTGCCGACCTGCACCAGCCGCGCGATCGCCGTGAACACCGCCTTGCCGCTGGCCGCCGCGTCGCCCAATGCCTGCGAATTCTCCGTGGTGTATGCCTCGAGCAGCGGGACCATGGCCGGCAAGGCGCCGGCCTACGATGCGGGCTGGGCGACCGAGATCACGCTCGACGTGCAGTGGGCCCACGCCACGGCGCCGCTGGCGCGCCTCATCCTGGTCGAGGCGACGGACGCATCCTTGAACGGCCTGCTGGGCGCGATCAACCTGGCCAATGCCATGGGTCCGGGCGTCGTCTCGATGAGTTTCGGCGGCAGCGAGGGCAGCTACACGTCATCGGTCGACCCGTCGTTCTCGGCGCCGAACATGAGCTATCTCGCGGCGACCGGCGATGCGGGCGCCGGCGTGCAGTGGCCTGCCGTCTCGACCCATGTGCTGGGGGTCGGTGGCACGTCGCTCACCTACACCGGAAGCGGTCCGCGCGCCGAATCGGCCTGGGCCGGCAGCGGCGGCGGCGTCAGCCAGTACACGGCCGTGCCCGGCTACCAGAGCAACGCCGTACCGGGCATGGGTAGCCAGAGATTTCGCAATGTCGCCGACGTCTCGTTCAACGCCGATCCGAACACGGGGCAGTACGTCGCGGTCATGGCGCCAGGCAGCAGCACTGCCAGCTGGCTGAGCGTCGGCGGCACCAGCCTGGCCACGCCGCAGTGGGCCGGTCTGATCGCGCTGGCCAACGCGCTGCGCGCCCAGGGCGGCAAGGGTCCGCTGGGCGCCCCGCACGGCGCGCTTTACACCCAGGTGGCGGCCGTGCCGGGCACCTACGCCAGCGACATCGCCGACATCACCACCGGCGCCGACGGCAGTTGCAGCGGCTGCGCGGCGAAGCCGGGCTACGACACGCCGACCGGAATCGGCACGCCCAACGCCTCGAAGCTGGCCGCGACGCTATCGGGCGCAGCGCTGCCGCCGGCCGCGCCGGTGGTGGCCTCGGCGCAGATCAACGGTACGGTCGGCACGGCTCTTTCGTTCACGGCCGCGGTCACGGCAACCGACCCGGTCACCCTGACGCTGGCGGGCGCGCCCGGCGGCATGACGATCGCCGGCACCGGCGTGGTCAAGTGGGCCACGCCGGTGGCCGGCACGTACAAGGTGACGGTCGTGGCGACCGACAGCAAGACCAAGCTGAGCGGCCAGGGCCTGTACACGGTGGTCATCGCCGCACCGCCGGCCCCGGTTGTCGCATCGGCGACGGTCAGCATCAAGGCCGGCGTGGCGCTGTCCTACGCGGTCGCGGTCGCGTCGCCCGACGCCGTCACCTGGGCGCTGGGCGGCGCACCGTCCGGCATGTCGATTTCAACGTCCGGCGTCCTCTCCTGGGCCGCGCCGCGCGTCGGCAGCTATCGGGTCACGGTCACGGCCAAGGACAGCAAGACCGGTCTCTGCGGCCAGGGCGTGGTCACCGTGAACATCGCATCGACCACGGTTGCGGCGCCGACGATCGGCGCATCACCCATGACCGGGGTCGCCGGCAAGGCGCTCAGCGCAACGATCTCATTCGCCGATCCCGGCGCCGCCGGCTTCGGCGTGCAGATCGCCGGCGCGCCCCTGGGGATGAGCTTCTCGCCCAGCGGGATGGCGCTTGTGGCGCAATGGCCGAACCCGGTGACCGGCAGCTATGCGCTGTCGATCCAGCTGGTCGATTCCAATGGCCTGACCGCCCAGGCCACCGTGCCGATCACGATCACGGCGCATTGAGCGGGCGGCGCCCGCGCGGCCGCGGGCCTAGGCCGCCGATCCGGCCGGGTCGTCGGGTTTGCCCTCGAGGAAGACCCGGCTGGCGAGAATGTCCTCGGCTTCGATCGTCATCAGGTCGATCTTCGTCAGCTTCGCGGCACGCCGGGCGAACAGGCGGTTGGCCTGGCGCAGCCGCGCGCGGTCGAGCGCATTGCGCACCGATCGCGCGTTGGAGAAATGCTCCAGGCGCATGCGGATCGTGAGGTATTGCACGAAGGCCTGCTCGGCCGCCACGCTGAAGCGGTAGTTCTGCGCGGCAAGCATGAGCTTGGCGATGACCAGCAGTTCCTCGGCCGAATAGTCGGGGAAGTCGATGTGGTGCGCGATGCGCGAGCGCATGCCCGGATTGCTGGTGAAGAAGCGGTCCATCCGGTCCTTGTAGCCGGCCAGGATCACGACCAGGTCGTCGCGGTTGTTCTCCATCACCTGCAGCAGGATCTCGATCGATTCCTGCCCGTAGTCGCGCTCGTTCTCGGGCTTGTAAAGGTAGTAGGCCTCGTCGATGAACAGCACCCCGCCCATCGCCTTCTTGATCACTTCCTTGGTCTTGGGCGCGGTGTGGCCGATGTACTGCCCGACCAGGTCGTCGCGCGTGACCGACACGAGGTGGCCTTCCCGCACGTAGTTCAGCCGGTGCAGGATCTGCGCCATGCGCTGCGCCACCGTGGTCTTGCCGGTGCCCGGGTTGCCGGTGAACGACATGTGCAGGGTCGGCGTCTGCGCCGTCAGGGCGAAGCGCTGGCGCAGCCGGTCGACCAGGAGCAAGGCGGCGATCTCGCGGATGCGCGTCTTCACGGGCCTGAGCCCGACGAGCTCGCGGTCGAGCTTCTGCAGGACCTCGTCGACGTTGGACGCGTCCATCTCCGCCTGCAGGTCGACCCGCTCGTCGTCCGGCGCCGCGGCGCCTGGCAGTCCTGACTCCGGTGCGCTCATCGCTTGCTCCAGGTACTGGCGTCCCGCGCGACCGCGATGGTCGCCAGGCCGCCGAGACATCCGACCCCCGGGCGCCTCGCGGCGCCCGGGGCCGATGCGGCTTGCGCCGCAAGGCGCGGCTACTTGCCGTAGCGCTCGGTCTCCGGCTTGTCGGTGGCGTACGAGTGCACGGTGTACGAGATGTTGCGCCCGGCGGTCTCGTTGCGCACCAGTCCGAAGCCCGGTTCGCGGGCCGGCCGGTTGACGATGTAGGACATGCGCGGCGTCTCGAAACCGCGGCTCGAGTCGAAGGCGGTGACCCGGATGTAGTGGCTGGGAAAGGTCTTGCGGCAGTTGTTGATCTCGAGCAGCACCCCGGCGGGATCCTTCAGGTCGAACATGGGCATGCCGAACATCTCCCAGTAGGTATTGCGCGGATGCGGGTCGTCGGTGTACTCGACGTTCACCGCCCAGCCCTGCTTGAGCGCGTACTTGATCTGCGCGGTGATCTGCGCGTCGGTGAGGTCGGGCAGGAAGGAGAACTGGCCCTGCGTGAGGCGGCTTCCGGTGTTGGTCATCATGGTAGTGATCTCCCTGGATACGGATGGGCGGCGGCGCGTCAGGCGCTGGCCGTCGCCACGGGGACGAAGTCGGCGGTGTCGGTGGACTCGTAGTTGAAGCTGATGTCCTTCCACGTGTCCAGCGCGGCCTTGAGCGGCGTGCACCACTTGGCGGCCGCCTCGAGGATCTGCGGGCCTTCGTTCCAGATGTCGCGCCCCTCGTTGCGCGCCAGGATCATCGCCTCGAGCGCGACGCGGTTGGCGGTGGCGCCGGCCTGGATGCCCATCGGGTGGCCGATGGTGCCGCCGCCGAACTGCAGCACCACGTCCTCGCCCAGATAGGTGAGCAGCTGGTGCATCTGCCCGGCATGGATGCCGCCCGACGCGACCGGCATGACCTTGTTGAGCGAGGCCCAGTCCTGTTCGAAGAACAGGCCGTGCTCCAGGTCGACCGGCGTGTGGCGCTCGCGCAGCGTGTCGTAGAAGCCCTTGATCATGAGCGGATCGCCCTCGAGCTTGCCGACCACCGTGCCGGCGTGGATGTGGTCCACGCCCGCCATGCGCATCCACTTGCAGATCACGCGGAAGTTCATGCCGTGGTTCTTCTGCCGCGAGTAGGTCGAATTGCCGGCGCGGTGCAGGTGCAGGACCATGTCGTTCTTGCGCGCCCACTTGGCCATCGACTGGATCGCGGTGTAGCCGATCACGAGGTCGATCATGACGATGCACGAGCCCAGGCTCTTGGCGAACTCGGCGCGCTCGTACATGTCTTCCATGGTGCCGGCGGTGACGTTGAGGTAGTGCCCCTTCACCTCGCCGGTGGCCGCCGCGGCCCGGTTGACCGCCTCCATGCAGTAGAGGAAGCGGTCGCGCCAGTGCATGAAGGGTTGCGAGTTGATGTTCTCGTCGTCCTTGACGAAATCCAGGCCGCCCTTGAGCGCCTCGTAGACCACGCGGCCGTAGTTGCGGCCCGACAGGCCCAGCTTGGGCTTGGTGGTCGCGCCCAGCAGCGGCCGGCCGAACTTGTCCAGGCGCTCGCGCTCGACGACGATGCCGGTCGCCGGGCCCTGGAAGGTCTTGAGATAGGCCACCGGAATGCGCATGTCCTCCAGGCGCAGCGCCTTGACCGCCTTGAAGCCGAACACGTTGCCGATGATCGAGGCGGTGAGGTTGGCGATCGAGCCGGGCTCGAACAGGTCCAGGTCGTAGGCGATGTAGGCGAAGTACTGCTGCTCGGTCTTCGTGCCGGGGCCGGTGTTGGGCACCGGATCGACCCGGTAGGCCTTGGCGCGGTACAGCTCGCAGGCGGTCAGCCGATCGGTCCAGACCACGGTCCAGGTCGCGGTGGACGATTCGCCGGCGACCGCCGCCGCGGCTTCATCGGCATCGACGCCCGGTTGCGGCGTGATGCGGAACAGGGCGACGACGTCGGTGTCCTTGACCTTGTAGTCCGGTTCCCAGTAGCCCATCTTCTTGTAGGGGATGACGCCTGCCTTGTAGCGCTCCTTGCCTTCCTTCATCGTCTCCGATGCCATTCTTGTCTCCGAAGTTGGTTTGGCGGGATTCGGGATGGGGATGAATCCGCTGGCGGACAGAACACGAACGCGGTCGGATGGAATCGAGCCGCTCGGGCAGCAAGTATGGGGACGACCATATATAAATAAAATTAAGAAATAGGAATGACATAGATCAGGAATAGTTATTATAAGAAAAACTAGCAGGTAACCGCCTGAACGCGTTTCCCATCGCGGGACTGGATAGGCCTTGGGCGCGCCTCGCCAAGTCGTTTTGCTGCAACGCGTCAAGAGCGACGGGCATACTCGGCCTCGCGCAGCAAGATCACTTTGCCGCGGCCAGAGCATGGGCGGCGCATGGACCGGCGCTTGGGGCCGGTGCGCTGGCGAAGCGCGCCGCGCGCTCGCCGCCGGGGAAGGAAGCCCAACCGTTGGATGCGATGCCTGGCCCAACCCGAGCCGACCCCGGCGCGGCCGAATGCGGCACCTCTGCCCTGGCCACCGGCCAGCGCTGGCCGGTGGCCAGGGCAGAGGTGCCGCATTCGGCCGCGCCGGGGTCGGCTCGGGTTG
>Ga0075030_100001255_pt1 | contig 22793 bp, 28 predicted proteins | sample LitLauG_LLR_2012_FD_71393 | JGI IMG/M metagenome (GOLD analysis project Ga0075030, IMG submission 71393) | Freshwater sediment microbial communities from Pennsylvania, USA - Little Laurel Run_MetaG_LLR_2012 | ecosystem: Environmental > Aquatic > Freshwater > Creek > Sediment | place: USA...
GAAGTAGTCGATTATGTCCTCAACTGCGAGCGGCCGCACAGTTTTCTGATCAATTCCGCTCATCCCAGCTTCGTGGTCGGCGAAACAAAGAATATCGCGCCAGAAGAGCCGCACTCCGCCACTCCCCAAGGGAAACCCGGCAGCCAAGAGCGACAGCTGCTGAAGGAGCAACCGCTTGAAAATCCGCGTTGGGAAGGCAAACTGTTGCGGGTTGCGGTAGGACAGACTAGGGGAAAGGAGCAGCAGATGGCTGTGCCTTTCGCCGTTCTTAACGCCTCTGCGCGAACCATCGAACTGCTGCCCCCGCAGATACAGCTTGCTGGGACATCGAGAGGCAAGCATCGGAAGGCGATCAAAGCGGAGCCGGTGGCTATCAAAGATTACTGGATGACCAGCCGCAGACTCGCACCTGGCGCCAGGGCCGATGGAGTGGTCGTATTCGAACGGCCAAGTTTCAAGGAATCCGGCGAAAGATTGTTACTGGCAGTTGCCCAAGCGGAAGAGGTCGACCGTCCAGTCGTGGCGCCGATCGCGTTTGTGGCTCCGGTAACGGGAGGTGCGAAGTGAATGGCACCGACAGACTCAGTGACAATGGAAACGCCGGATCGATGCCGGGGCCGGACGAAAAGCAAACGCTCGACGACATGCCCATCTCTCCGCTCGCCCCTGCCGTCTTGCCGGAGTTTTCGACCAGGACCAGGCAAAGAGCCAGGCAGCAGACCCAACCGAACCGGTTCGTAATCATCGTCGCAGGTGCGATCGTGACCGTGCTGCTGATCTTCGTTGCTGTCTCTATGCCACATCGAGGTGGGCCAGAGAAGGCGAAAAATCGCAGTGCGATCTCGAAGGACGAGTCGACCGTGGAGACCAGCAACGAAAGCAACGAAAAGAGCCTGCTCCCGGTTACCGATTCCGGGCGCCCTGCGGCGAAGGAAGCACACCGAGGATTCCTAAACGAGCGGGACCTCGAGCGAACTGCAGTTCGTTCCGCATCGAATGCTTCACCGACAGGACGAACGAATGGGGCGGTGACGTTGGGTTCGATACCACCTTTTGGTGACCAGGCATGGCAGGCACCGCCCTACCAGCCGGGCGCGACTGCTGACCCCGCCGACCCGCGTAAGGCAGAGCGTGAAGCCATGGAGAAGCCATCGTTAATCTACGTGCGAAAGGTCTCCGTCAGCGCTGCCGGTTTTCAGAACCTGAATGACACAGCGCCCCAACTGGGATTGGGTTTAGCCACGGGCACGCGCTTACGGGCCCGTTTGGAATCGGCTGCAAGCACGGCTGTACGGGCGCCAGTTCTAGCGGTGATCGAGTACAACTACGAGCGCGATGGAGAAATTATTGTTCCTGAGGGAGCCAAAGCGGTCGGCCACATAAGGGATGCAAACCGGTCAGGGTATGTGGACCTCCAGTTTGATTCCCTGTTGATGCCCGATGGCGCGTCGGTTCCAATCGAAGCGGTTGCGACAGACTTGGACTTGCGGCCGCTGAAAGGAAAAATTTCGGGCAAGAACACGGGAAAGAACGTTCTGGTCAGATCGCTGTCAGGAATCGGCCAAGCCAGCGCAATGTTCGTGGGACAAGGCAGCTTGAGCCAACCGCTGAGCGAGTCCGATCTCATGCGAGGGCGCGTCAGCAACAATATCGGCGAAACCGGGGACGAGGAGGTTTCTCGATTGGCAGTGAATCAGCAGATCGTGGTGACCGTCTCGGCTGGGGCGCCCATCTACGTTGTACTCGAACAAACACCGAAGCCCCATCAGCCTGCAGTGCCGACAAGCGCACGGAACAGCGTGACTTCGAAATCCCTCAATGTTGACCAACTGCGCCAGTTCCTGCAATGGCAGCAGGAGTTAGACCAATCGGCTACAAGCAACCAGGCACCGCAGTGACCGCTCATCCTTTGGTGGAACAGGCTTGAGGCCGACGGCGCGGCGGAATTCCAAACTTCGCAGCCTCGATCATCCAAGAAATCTTGCACCCAGCCCAATCAATACGAGGCGCGTTTCCAAGGAGCGATCTAAGAATTGGGCGTGCCCGCAGCTCAGTCCTCGCCTTGTCGGCAAGTCGCCATTCTAGCGTGTCGGAAAATCCACACATCCGCTTCGAGCCTGCCATTTGAGAATCCTCAGGCAGTCGACCGGATTCCCGCTGACGGCGATAGAGTCAGATGCAAAACAAACGAGCCGACCCTTGGTTCCTGGGAAAGCATGCGGCTTCTCGGCAACCGTGCTAGCGACTGGAGGTGAGTCCCGGGCAACCCTTCAGCAATCCGGTTCGTTGTGAGATGCACCAAAGTCAAACAATTGTTCATCTCATAAAACTTTCTTTTTGCGCACTGCGCGCATGATTTCAGTACGAGTTTCACCTTTTAAATCCATGCGGCACGTCAATCCCGGCAATTCTCAATCTGCGCTTCCCACCTCTCGGCGGCCTAATGCCCTTCGGAAACGCTTCGATACCTAGCTGCCTGATTTGCCCGAAATCTGAAATGCCCATATGTTCTCACCTGCGACGCGGGAGATTTACTCACCCGATCGCACGCGAGGAAATATGAAATTGTTGAGTTGGAGAGACGCGCCGTATCGGGTTGCACGTGTGGGTCTCTTGATGGTTGTTTCCCTTCAGCTTTTTGCATCGACGTCCGATGCCCAAAACCTCGGGCAACAGCCGGCAACGGGCCAAGCCGTACAGGGACAAACCGCGGCCCAACCCGAAGGAACGGTTCTCAATCTGGTGAACTGGGTCGGCAATGTGATCTCTCCGGTGGGAGCGGCGCTGGCCGTGGTCATGGCCGTTGTCTCCTATTCGCAAGGCCGCGGCGTGGCACGCTGGGCGGTCACGGCGGGCGGATTGCTGGTCATCTCCGGTCTAACCCGTTTGATTGAGTTCTGGATTGCGAATGGAACCGCTGGAGTGCAATAGGAACGGTCATCGCGGATTCCGAGGCCATGACGCTACCCCAAATCATCGTCGATCTGTTGACGCTGCTATTCGACCTCGCAGTTCCAGCTGCCATCTGCACGATGGTGCTGGCGGGAATCGCACTGCGGCAGGAAGGCGGTGTGAACTTCCAGACTGGGGGCAAATTCCACAGATGGGTGTTGTGGTCCGTGATTCTGTTGACACTACCCCAGTTCCTGTCGTGGTTCGCGGCACAGGGTATCACCATGCCAGCGCAAGGCGGAGCCATCAGCAGTGCGTGGCTCACGAGCTTGCAGACGAGCTTCAGCGGTTTTGTTTCGAACGTCGTAGTGGCCAAGCTGATTCCCGTGCTAGCCGCTTTTTGCGTGCTGAAGGCAGCTCTCGATGCCGCCGAAGGGCAAAGTCCGCTGCCATCGATCATCGCAGGGCTCTTCCTGTTGTCCGTGTCTGGGACTGTCGAGCTCATGCAGAGCTGGAACAGCGGATCGGAGTTTGCAACCACGGACATGCTCACATCGGCGTGGAATTTCCTTGCCGGAACCGTCTTGCCGCAGGCGGCAGGTTTGGCCGTGGTGGGGGCAATTTTCAACTATGCCCGCCATCGGCCTTTCATGCCACTGGTTGGATCGGGTCTGGCTTTCTTAAGCGTTTCGGCCATCTGGCAGCTTGTTCGGGCCATGGCCGGCTGATGAGGATCGGAGGTGATCCTGTGAGCCTTTCAAATGGGCTGCTCAACCTGACGAACTGGCTGGGCAACGTCATCATGCCGACCATGGCCGGTTTATTCGCCGCCGCCGCCATTTATCGCTTCAGCAAGGCGCACCCGTACTCACACTTCGGATACGCAGCACTCGCGTCGTTGATGTGCTCCGGGTTGTTGCGCGCCATGGAGTCCTTCAGCAACCAGGTGGCCTGGAGCAACCCGGACCGCTACTGGATTTCCCTGCTGACGCTGGTGAACTGGGTGGGCAACGTTTTGTTGCCGCTCTATGGCGCAGGCCAGATCGTGCTCGCGGTTGCGCACTTTGCCGGTTCACTGGAGCGCATCACGATCGGCGAGGCTTGGGTCCGCAACCTAATCTCAGCGATGTGCTGCTTTAGCTTGTCGGGGCTGTTGCGCTTGGCAGAGTTCTGGGTGCAACAGGGAACGGCCGGAGTTCGTTAGGAGGAGGTACGAGATGCCATTGCAAGTGACACCCGTGAACCGCAACCTACAGACTCGAGTGACGTTCATGCTGCTTGAGTTTGAGGACCTTTTTATCGTGCTGGGCGCCGCGGCGGTTATGAACGTCCTCGGCCACTTTGTGGGAGGTGAGATCGCTGGAATGCCCACCAATCTCGTCCTCCAGTTCGGCGTGCCGCTACTGATGGTGCCAGTGCTGATGGCGTTCAAGTATGGCAAGCCCCGGGGCTACGTTCGCGATCTTGCCTTCTGGTACGCAAAACCGCGTGCTTACTGCCCGCTCGCCCGTGATCGCGAAATTAGAACTCCATATCTGAGGGAGGACTAGAGTGCCGCTTACGCTTGGACAACACGAACGAAAACTCCACGATCCGGCACTCTGCGAGCAGCTTCCGGTCCGTGACTACCTGGACAACATAGTGGTTCGCACCAACGGCGCTTTCGCAGCGGGCTACGAGTTGAACGGTTTGGCTTCGTATTTCGCGGGCGACGAAGGCCGAGACCGGGGGAAGTTGATGCTGGAAGCGCTCCTGCGTTCTTTGCCGGAACAGAGCATGAGAGTACAGTTCCGCTACGAAGTCGTGGAAGACTTGGGAGACCTGCTTGAGCGTTATGCCGAGGCCCAGCAATCAGAGGGGGCAGAGGTAATTGCACTCGATGAGCTGCGCGTCGAACGATGGCGAACGAAACAGGCGAGCGGCCACTACATGCGGCCCCTGCTGCACGTTTACTTTATTTGGGACCCGGTGGTTCATCGCCGTGTTGCCGGCAAACCGCTCGGGCCGACGGGCAATCCTTTCGGGCTATCCGCCCGGAAATGCATTGCGCGCAGCGCACGGGAGCATCAGCAATTACTGGCAGAGTTTGAGAGTTTGCTACGTGGCCTCGAAACGACGCTCGTAGCGGCGGAACTCGGCGCCCGCCGGCTGACCGACGATGAGTTGTTTCTTGAGGCAAAACGAGCTCTCAATCCCTTGTCTCCGAACCATCGGCCGTACAGGCGCGGTGAAGAGCAACTGGAATACCGGAGCGCCCGCGAGCAGATCGTCGACATAAGCCTCGCCGATGAGACGGACTCCTATCTGAATGTCGGCGGAGTCCTCTATTCCTTTGTAAGTCTGAAAGAACTCCCGGATGCTACATTCCCTGGAATCCTGAGAGAGTTGGTCGGTCTTGATTTCCCGATCCTCGTCAATGCCCAGGTCACCATCCCTGACCAGGCGAAAGTGCTCAAAGGCTACAAGAGCCGGTTGCGCAAGATGCAGGCTGTGCAACGCGACTCCAACGGAGGATTTCGGACCAACGTTGAGGCCCAGGTTGCCGAGTCGCAACTGGTCAGAGTGCAACAAGACATTATCTCGAGTTCGGTTAAGACGGCGAAGCTGAGCCTGGTTATCGGAACGCGCACTTCCCGCCCAGCCATAACGACCGCGGAACTGGAGCAATCAGAACGAACCATCGACAACCGTCGCCAACAACTTCTCTACGCGATTTCCCGAATGAACGGCGCCAAAGCCGTGGCTGAGTCGCTGGCCAAGAAACGCCTGTTTTTCAGCTCACTCCCGGCGATGGCGGAGCCGGACAAGCGAGACCAGGACGTGCTGACTTCGAATGCGGCGGATCTTGTGCCGGTCGAGACACCGTGGCGAGGCACGCCCCGTTCACCACTGTTCCTGCTTGAAACTCCTTACCGCCAGCTCATTCCTTTCTCGCCCTTCGATCCCGGTTTCAGCGACGCGAACATGCTGGTGATGGCCAAAACTGGCGGTGGAAAGACGGTCATGGTGCAGCAGTTCCTTTTGATGGCCGCCAGGAGCAACCCGCTGATTTCCATTCTTGAGCGCGGTGATTCGTATCGCCCACTGGTTGAGCTGATGGGTGGACGAATGATCACCATGTCGCTCGACACCGAACAAACCATTAACCCGTGGGATCTGCCGGGCGGAGAAAGAGAGCCGAGCAAGGATCAAGTCACCTTTCTGAAGAACCTGACGCGCCACATGCTGGGGGAGGGTGGGGCCGAGGACACGGAACTCCTGGACAACCTCATCACGGAGGCGATTTTCCGGACTTACAAGAGGGTGGGAGTCCGGCCCTCGAGTCCCATACCGACATTCTCCGACCTTCGCGATGAGCTCTCCCAATGGCGTGACGAGGAAAAGAATCAACGTGTGATGGACGAAGCTCACCTGGCAGCGATCAAGCTGCGCAGCTGGACCGGCGAAAAGGGAGTGTATTCAAAGCTGTTCGATCGGCCAACCACGATTTCTCTGGACCATCCATGGCTCTTCTTCAACGTGGAGCAATTGAGCGATGACCCTCGGCTGGAAACGGCAATGAGCCTTCTCATTGCCCACGCCACTGCGCAACGGGCCGCGGGAAAGGCTGGCAGACGGAGCATCACGGTTCTTGATGAGTGCTGGTTTTTGCTGGATTCTCCGGTGCTGGCTCCCGAAGTGGTCCAACTGTTTCGCACGGCGCGCAAACGCAACGCCAGCGTCTGGGGAATGAGTCAGGCCGCGGAAGATTTTGTGGGGACAGAATCGAAGCCCAGGCCGCACGGAGCGGGCATCGTAAAGAATTCGACGACCAAAATCATCGGCCAGCAGCCCGGAGATATGACGGCTCTGCGGGAACACTTGCACCTGAACGAAACGGCTTTGAACCAGATCAAACATTTCAGCGCACCCCTGAAGGGCAAAAGGTCCGACGCGTTAATCGTGATCGGCGAAAAAGCCGACACCACCCACACCATCCGCATGTCGCCCACACCAGTCGACTACTGGATCATGACGACCTATGCGCGGGAGCGTGTGTATCGGTCCTGGTGGCTGGAGCAGCGGAAAACCCCACCTTTGATTGAAGCATATCGAGCATTGGCCGAAAGGTTCCCGGCAGGGCTGGCCGATGTTGATCCCCTTCCCGAAGAAATCTCAGGAGAAGTCGCCAGAGGCACACGCATATGAAAACCAAAACATTGGAGCTCTTTCGCAACTTTCAACATAGATTGAGCCGCAGCAGGCGATGGCTGTTCGTGGCTGTGATCACCCTGTGCCTGATTCCCTCCAACACGCGGGCGGACGGAGTGGGCGACATCCTGAATCTCCTCCATACCATCACCGGCACTCTGCAAGGCCCGATTGGCAGGGCGTTGAGCGAAATGCGGAATCTGAGTACGGCGGTGAACAATTTCCGCCAGCAGATCATCTGGCCACTGGCCTCGATCAACCAGACGAGAGCATTTGTCGGTGCGACCCGGGCGCGCTACACCGGCCCAATGTCCCAGATTGCAGGTATCAAGAACAACAGCGCGACGCTCGCTCTCCCGATGCAGTTGGAGGCGGCATTGCGGAGCGCCCAGTCGGGATCCCTCGGGCAGCTTTCCTCGACCTACGCGCCGGTCTACCAGCCGGTGGCGCTGGCTGGAGTTGCCCAGCCAGCGCAGCGCAACTTGATGGACATTGACGATGCCATGTCCATGGATTCGCTGAAGACGGCCATGGTCTCCGACCAAACCACGCAGAGCATGTTGAGCCTGGCTGATTCTCTCGAACAGCAAGCGATGACCGCGGCCCCCGGGTCGGCCTCGATGATCACGGCCCAGGCTCGCATTGCCGATCTTGAAACTCAGGCGCAGGTGGCGAAAATGCTGGCCGCTCAACTGCGCCAGGAAGCAGCCCAGCTGGCGCACCAGAATGCTCTGCTGAAGCAGAGATCGGTGGCGACCCAAAATCTGTGGAACCAGATCCGACACGTGCTAACTCATCCCTAAGGAGTTCGAAAAATGAAATTGCCCACACTCTCTCGTCTTTGGAAGGTTCTCCGGAACGCAGTTACCTTGGTTTGCGGTCTAGCTATCGTAATTGCACTGCTGCCCGGCAAAGCCCGCAGCCAGCTTGGACTCGATCCCTGCTGCGCCATGATGTCGGTCGGGCTCAACACCATCTCGGGACTGCTCAGAAATTCTGTAGCTGTGCCGCTGGGTTCTGTCCAGCAAAGTCAACAGCAATCGGCAAATTTCGAGCAACAGGTGGTATTTCCGATGGCGGCGATTAGTCAAGCCAGAAACCTGGCTGTCCAAGTCGAGAGCCAATTTGTGCAGATGCGCCAGCTCTTCCACCTCCCGGTAGCAAGCGCAACTTTGCCCATGCCGCAAATGCTCGAACAGAGTTTGCTCTCGGCCAATCCGGCCACAATGCCCCAAATCACAACCAACTACTACTCCCTGTACGGCACCGTGATGCCGCAGACAAACGCGCCGGAACAGGTCCGGAATCTGGTCGATATGACAGATGCGGAAGCACAAGCCGCGATGAAGAAAGCGGTTGAAATCGACGCCCTGGCCAATCTTGAGCTTGAGGCGGCGGAACAGATCAACCAGCAATTGCAAAGTGCAGCGCCCGGCACCTCGACCATGTTGGAAGCTGAGACCGCGGCATGGCTGGTGCGAGCCAACGCCTACACGCAATCGGCGATGGCGGAATTGGTGCGGGTGCGCTCCATCGAGTTGGCCAACTCAAGCGGACAGCTCAAGTTCAGCGCTTCTCATGCGGCGGCGCTGCAGACCAGGGGCAAGCAGATCCTGCAGCAGGGAGTTCAGTAACCTTGTTTTACTTCCAGCAACTCCTGAACACGGCGCTGGCCGGGATTGACGGCACCGCTATCATCCCCACGGTGACGAACTTCGCGTTCGCCATCCTGCTGATTGGTTTTCTGATCGGGCTCTATCAGGCGGCGTTTCGGGGCGGCGACTTGCAGGCTCTGGCGGGAACGGCCATCAAGTATCTAGTCGTTGCCATGATCGTTTCCCACTGGGCGACGGTGTTTCGCGGCGTCAACGGCTCCTTCAACACGGTGGCGAATTTCATCGGCAGCAGTTCCGGCGCGGGAGACATGTTCCAAAGCTGGATGGGACAGCTCCAGCAGCAGTTCGCAAGCAATCCTTCGTTGACCCTTGCAGACATCATCACAGGCGACGCAGCGGCGACGATCACCGTGGTGCTGCTCGTGGTTGCCTATCTTCTCTACGCTCTGGCGATGATCGTGTTCTGCTTTTTCTACACCCTGTTTGGCGCAGTGCTCTACGTGGTCGGCCCTTTGGTGCTCGCGCTCATTCCCATCTCCGGGGTCGGCCAGTTGGGGAAGGCGTATGCCGTCAACGTGATCATCTGGAATGCCTGGGGCATTCTTTACGCCGTATTCGGCGCGCTCATCACTGCCATCCAGGTCAACCAGGTTAACAACATCCTGGGCAATGGATTTCTTGGCTTTCTGAAGGGGGCTGGGGACTCGGTCATGCTTGGGCTGGTCAGCATCTTTTATGCCCTGGCCATCGCGCTGATCCCCTTCATTGCCCAACGGATCATTTCGGGTGATGTAGGGTCAACAGCATTTGCGTTAGTGAGAGCGGGCGGTGCTGCGGCCGGCGCCGCTCGGGCTGGGCTCAGTGGCTTTGCGGCGGGAGCCAGTCCGGTTTCCGCTGGCGCTACCGTGTCGGCTGGTGCGGGAGCTTGGTCCACATCCTCGGTGCTGGCGTCGTCAGCACCGCCGCCCGCTCCTTCGATGCCCGAGTTTATTCGCTCTGGAATTGCGAGCGCGATGAACAGCAACAGCAGCCCGGCGATGCCTCGATCTAACGCCAGCAGCAACGAAAGTTCTGATAAGCGCAGCAGTATCCGCAATGAGTCCAGCTATCGACCCCATTCGGTGACCCAGGTCATCAGCTTCAGCGTGGGGAGGGCGCTCGGAAGAGCCGTGGGGAGGAACAATGCCGAGAACGATTAGCTCCCGTCGAGGAGGTTTCTGTGGGAGGCAGCCAACGATTTGGGAGCCGCAAGGCACGAAGTTTCGGCCGTACGGCATCACCACCCTGATCTTCTCCTATAGCGAAAGGTTTTTCGGTCGTTGGTTTGACCGGCACCGCTGATTGGCGTTTAAGAACTACCGGAGCAGGAAGATGTGGTTGAAGCGGGAAAACTCGTCCCACGAAGCCGATGCACCGGAGAAGCTCCGCTACGGCCGCTATTACGAGCATGACGGCATCCTGCGGGCCTACGCCAACCGGGCGATGGTGCTGGCCTTCACGTGCATTCCAATCACAATGCTGGCGCTGGCTTTCGCCGTCTATGTTCGTCTGCAGCCTGCCACCGTGATCCGGGTGGATGAGAACGGCCAGGCGACGGTCTTGGGCTTGAGAAGACCGGCTGTTTCTGTGACGCAAGGTCCGGGTTCGGAACCGACGGAGTTCGAGAAGCGGGCGTTTGTACGCTTGTTCCTGGAACGTTATCTGAATTTCTCGCCGACGAATGTGAGCCGCAACTGGGCAGACAGTCTGAACATGATGACCGCCAACCTGCGGCGCACCGCTTATGCCGGCATGCAGAAGGACGACTTTATTGGAAGGATCGAAGACGATCAGACGACTTCGGAATTTCAGCTGCGCTCGCTGGAAGCGGGCAAGGACGCCCCACTCACCTACACCGCGTTTGGGGTGAAAGAAGTCCATCACATCCACGAACACGACGAAACCATCGACAAGGTTGTCAGCGAATTCCACGTAAGGCTGCTCGTCGAGAGGCGGTCGGAGGAAAACCCCAGCGGATTGCTGATTGGCGAGTACTGGGAACGGGCGATCGAGGGCGAGAAGCGCGACTGGGTGCTGCAGCAGGCGGACTTGGGTCTCAGATAAATCGGGGAAAGGAGCTTTGAATATGGAAGGCAAAGGGACTACCGAGGCGACAGAACGGCCGGCTGCGGCGAAAGCCGATCGCGCCAGCGCGCCGCGAAGGCGCCAGAAAGGCAATGACGCAAACCTTCGCTATTTTCTGGTTAAGCCCGGATCGACTCCGGCAAAGCCGGAGCTCGGCCAGGAGATGGCCAGCGAGGGAGAGGCATTGATTGAGGCATTCAGGACTGGCCAGCCGTTCTTCACGGTAACGCTTTGGAAAGCAGTTCCGGAGGTGAATGGCGGCAATCCTGTGATTGTGAAACAGGCGGTTGCGCAGAAGACGATTTAGGCATAGTTCGACAAGATCAGCACGAACTTCTCTGGTGACCAAGACGTTGAGTCTGGTGCTTTGAGCACTCCGCCGCTCGATGCGGAGAAATGTGCTGACCGGAGCTTGCGGTTACGCAAACTCCTTAACTCCATCCTGGTCTCCCAGGAAAACCAATAGTTAAGGAGAACAAAAAATGACGCAGAATACGACAACGAACAATTACAGGATCCCGGCCGACCAACTCCGGAACCTCGACATCGACCGCAACGGGCGGATCGCGCCGCGCTTGCACGATTTTGAGCCGCTCAAGAACACGCTGCTCAGCGTGCTCTATCCCGGAATCAAGGTGGCCAGCGTATACGTGCCGGCCGAGCCTCTCGACGATTACGAAGAATCACAGGTCGAGAACGCTCTGGCCCGGCTGGTCTGGAACGGCATCCACTACAAGTTAGTCGGTGCAAGCGGTTCGGCAAAGAAAGGCAAGTTCTACTTTGTAGACCGGGAGCACAGTCGGGCGATTGCCGAGCGGTTCCAGCACTGGCCGCAGGCGGCGATCGTCTATTTCGGGATCCTCGTCTCCCCCTGCAAAGTGATGATGGAAGAGCCCGCAGCGCGTGTGCTCGTTGTGCCCGACAGGAAGCTTGGAACCAATGACTGCCGTGGCTGGATCAGGCGATCCGTGTTCCAGCGCCTCCAGCAAAAGCATGATGCGGAAATGCTCTCGGCCCAGGTGGAACGGCTGCGCCGCGAACGTATAGGAAAGGCGAGCGACGAGAATCAGGCTCAGACCGCAGAGTCGGTTTTTCTCCAGGATGCGAAACGGGAGGTTGCCGGGAAACGGCTGGCAGAAGGACGCTTTTACCAATTCCGCATGGCTTTCGCCGACACACAGGCGAAAGGCGCATTCAAAATCATGGAGGATGATGTTGCGGACGCGCTGGAAGCGGATGTCGTGCTGCCAGAGAGTGCGGTCAAACCAGGGCTGAAGATGCCGGCGGTAATGTATTCGATCTTCGGGCCGGGCAGAAGGTTTCGTGGGGATGTCGTGGTAGGCATTCGCGAAGTTTCCCGCCAGCTCGAGTTCGAGTCCAGTTATACGCTCGTAGAACATGCCCCTGAAAACTCAATTCAGCTCGAAATTCTGCCACTGGCAATGAAGCAGGTGGCGAAGCTGAGTGCGGCCGTGGGCGAGGGCAGGTACGAGGATTTGCTCGAAATCCTCGGACACCATCCGGACAGGTCGGTGCCGGATGGAGTTGAGGCGGACAACGAAGAATTCCAGGTCGTTGAAGGGCTGCTTCTGGCCGACGCCAGCGGCGAAATCGTCCGTCATCCTTACGTCAACAATCAACTCAACCAACTGCTGGCGCGCTGGGCGTTCAAGGCGGCGACTGGCGGAGGTTTCCGTCTTCCGGCATTTGCTCTGATGGATGACGGATATCTCTTCCTGAGGGAAGCTCAAGTGTTTTCCGGGTCTGACTGGATTCCCGAGCACCAGGCCATCGTTCCGCTGGCTTCGAAACACGGTCTGTGCGTCCGCTATCCGATACGCATGGTTGACGATCTCCTCCCGTTCGGAAATCTCTCGGACGGCGAGATCACAGCCCAACTCAACAACGATCTTTGCCGGAGAGACTGCACACTCACCGACTCGGAGACTCGCGAGTTGGTTCAACGGCAGCTTCGACTGGAGGGCACATATGTACTGCATTCGGAGACGGCAAAGAAGAATGGCGGAGACTTTGATTTCGACTGGGTCTGCGTGGTCGACGAGGATCGGTTCCCGGGGTTTGTAAAGGATCGGTTTTCCCGAGGTCTCGGACAGCAACAGGGCAAGAACAAGGCCAACAAGGCTAAAGACCCCTGGTTCAATCTGGAGCACGTGGCCATGAAGGCCAGAGGGAATCACATCGGCTCGATCACCGACCTGATGACCTCCTGCCGGGCAGCAGGCCAGGCAGAACTGGCTGCACAATTGGCCAAAGAACTCCAAAACGCACTCGACAGCCTCAAGTGGCAGGTCCAGCCCGATCTCAAGCTGGTCGCCGAAATACGCCAGCGGGTACGTCAGGCGCCCTGGCTTCGTTACAAGAACGAACGCCGGATCTCTGATTTACCACTCCATTTAGAGGTGGAAAAAACCGACCGCGTCGGCCACCTCTATAACCATGTTCGCAAGCAGCTCGAAGATCTGCTGATCAACAAGGCTCCGATTGAGGCGTTCAAGGCGCTGGTGGTAGGCGAACAGGTCAGCCGCGAGATGCTCGAAGAATGCCGTTTCGTCAATCGGGTGTATGCCGCGATGGTCGGCAAGATCGCAGAAAGGCGAGAGCAGCTCAAACAACAGCTGGAAAAGGCAAAGGCCGAATGGGAAACGATACGGCAGAGTTCCGACAAGGAGCTGCGCAGGCGGAAGCTGTTCGCCATGAACCAGGCATACGGCGCATGCCGCGGTGACGAAGAACGGGGCAGGTACGAGATGAAGGCGGTTTTCGCTTTCATTCGGATCTGGGCACAGAACAAGGCGGAGAATCGCATGGGTTGGCTGCAGGCACTGAACCGGATTGTGTGTACCAGCCAACGCTCCAATGGCTCGATTCTCTTTCTTGCTTTTCCGCAAGAGCTGATCCTGAAGCTCGCGGAGCGGACGGGCGGCAATCCCGTCCGGGTGCACGTTCCCCGACTCTACGACGGGCTCGTTCGTACCGACTCGTCAGGTCGAACTTTCCTGGTTGATTCACTTAAGGGAGGAGGTCAGAAACACACGTTCCTGTTCAAGTACAGGGACGGCGAAATCCTCCTGGACGAAGGCAAAACCGAGCCGGCAAGGGGAGAAAGATCAGCCGAATCTTGCACCGAATCAGAGACAGCGAAGGCTGCAATCCCTGCTGCCCTTTTCGATGAAGCCGTGGAATCTAATCCCGGTGCTTTCAGTGATGAGGATGCGAGTGATGCGTCCTGGGTCATGTAAAGCACGAACCGCTTGAGCGGACTCCTTCGGATTCCGCTCACGGCCTTAAGAAGGAATGATGAAGAGAATTGTTTCGCTCATTCTTATGTATAGCCTTTGTGCGACCTCTGCGTTGTCCCAACAGCCGGGCACCCCCAGCCCGGATGGCGTCGTCCACGTTGCGACCGCCCTGAACCACCTGACGGTTCTGGAATTCCACGAGCCGGTCACGATGGCGGCTGCAGGCAGCCCGGATTTCCAGATTGAACGAGAGGCGAACAAGGTTTTCGTGAAACCAATCAAGGCGGGAGCGGCGACCGATCTGTTTGTTTGGACAGCTTCGCGGCGCTTTGCCTACGAGCTTGAAATCACGCAGGAGGTAAAGGATCTGAATTTCGCGATCGATAGCGCCCAACCGGTTCCGCCCCCGGCTCCAAAGCCAGTGGTGGAGGCCGACACGGATCAGTGTGCCGACATCTTGCTGACCCGTGCGCTCATGGGGGCCGAGGAGATCAAACAAAAAAGTGCACGCAAAGCGAAGGGGCGGGTCAGTGTGCGCGTGGAGCAGGTATTTCGTACGAGGAGCACTGTCTATATCCACTACACGATTGCAAACAATAGCGGCCTCCTCTATCGGGTGAATATGCCAGAGGCCTACCAACTAAACGTGGATGCCCCGCGCATTTCGCTGCCGAGCCTCGCGCATACGCAACTCGACCGAGCCACGCTTGAAAAGCTTGGCGATAGGAATGCGCTGGCTCTGCCCGTGGCTCACACCGAAGCCGAGGCCGAGAATCTTCATCCGGGCGATACGACACAGGGGGTGGTCTCTATTCGGGAAGATCTGAAATCTCCGGCAGTCATTCAACTGGTGTTTGGCGATGGCCTGGAGGCAGCTTTCGTACTCTAGTCATGAAGCATCAGGAAAAAATCGCGGTGGTCGCGCGCTTGCGCAGCCTCCACTCAGAAAACAGAGAGGAACGGTTTGGGCGTGCGTTGCGGCGCTGGATCGAAGATCCGCTCAACCCGACGACAGACAATGGAAATGTCCACGTTCACCCCATCCTGGTTTTGCTGACAGCGATGGCCATGCTGGCGGGAGGCACGTTTTTGGCTTTCTGTTGGGTTCAGCTATGAACTATGCCAACGAATATCGCCTGGGACGCCGCTCCTATGACTACAACCAGGAAGAGAGTCTGGCCTTGGTCCTGTCAGTGGTTGCTGTCATTGTGCTGGCAGCCGGCTACTACATCCTTGCGACCCGCTTTCATATCCGCCCCGCTCAGTTGACCGAACTGTCCCTGTACGCCCTGTATGGTTTAGTCTCCGCCGCCTCACTGACATGGTATTTCGTCACTCTGCCCCGCAGACGCGAAGCAAACTGGCCCCATCCTCCTTTGTTTGTCAGCCAGGGTAAAGATCGGAAGGCAGTCGCGGCGGCGTATAAGCAGAACTCGATTGTGCTCGGCTACAACGTTCATTCCAAGCCGTGGTTCTGGTCGGACGCAACTCGCATGATGCAGTCGGTAGTGTTTGGTGCAACCGGCTCGGGCAAGACCAGTTTGCTCAAAAACATCATCACCCAGGATGTCTTTCGGGTCGTTGGTCCGCCCGGTGAGCAGCACCGCATCCCGATGCTGATTTTCGATGGCAAAGGCGACCGAGAGTTTCTGTCCGACCTTCTCCCCGCGATTGAGACGGCGGGCCGAATGCATCAGTTGCGAGTCCTCGATCCCTCCCGGCCCGACATCTCCGCGCGTTATAACCCGCTCTTTAGCGAACACGGGCTCTACCAGGAACACGCAAACTTTATCTTTGAATCATTCGACCTGACAGAAGACTTCTTCCACGGTCACCAGGCCACCTATCTGAGTGATCTAGTCCGTGTGCTGGCACATACCGGCAAGCGCTTCAATATCCATGACGTGTTGGTCCTGGCGCTGGACCCACAGATTCTGACAGAACAGATTGCGATCGCCCGCGCGTCTCTCGAAGCAGAAGTTGGAGTGAACCATCAGCGTCGTTTGAATTTCGAAATGTCGGTACGCAACCTCCAACAATCGTTGCAAGACCGGGAGCGCGTGCCCAAAATCCAGGGTCTGTTGAATGAACTGATGACATTTCTTGAGGATGACCTTTCCCTCATCACCGGCGCTTACCATGACCTGCTCTCTCTCGACGACGTGATCGACAAAGAGTTGATCCTGTTCGTCTCTCTAAATACCAACAAAAACTCGAAGGCCGTCACCGCGCTGGGCCGCATGTTGCTTCAGAACATGCAACTGATGATCGGTAAGCGCTACGAGAACGAACTGGAGCGCCGACGCGAGAATCGGCCCATGGTCAGCGTCATCCTTGACGAATTCGCGCCGTTTGCCTACTCCAACTTTTCCCAGATCCTGCAAACCGCGCGCGGCACGAATACCGCGTTTCTGTTTGCACTCCAATCGCTGCCCCAGTTGCTGAAGGTCGGCCGCGGTTTCAGGGACGATGTCTCTTCGGCACCCAACACCACCATGCTCCTGCACACTCGTGACGAGGAGACGGCGCAATATTTCTTGAAAGCGTCTGCCCGCGTGCGGCAGAAGCGGCGTACGCTTTCTGTCCAACGTACGGGCATCTTTGAAAACAAATACCAGCCTACCGGTTTCGGCAGCGAAACTGACATCAAAGAGACTCGTGCCCAGGATGAGCACATCAAGAACTTACCAGTCGGACAAATGGAAATCCTGATGACGGACCGACTGCAAGGAACTTTACACTCTCATCTGCACGTGCGTGCACCGAGGAACTACCGTTTTCCCGGGCTTGAACCGACAATCTATCCCCGCCTCTACTCGCCTTCGCATCTCGACGGGGCCAATCTGCGTTTCAAGAACCCCGATCTTGCGCAGCGGAACAGGCGTCTGGCGATGCGTACCGGACGGTTTACATGGATGTGAGGCATACAGCGCGGATCGCTGCGATCGTGTTCGGCCTCGCGGTATTTGTGCCGTTGGCCTTTGCGCAGCCGGGTCACTCCAACTACGATCCGGCGGTGCCACCGAGCCCTGCAAAACCGCCGGGTAGCTTCGTCGATTTCAGCCTCAGGCGCATCAACCGTTCCGACAAGGACTACGGGCAGTGCCTCGATGAAGGCCGCACAGTGCTGATCGAACAAACCATCAAGAGTGGTTACTTCTGGTCAAACCTGACCGCCTTAGGCCTGCTCGTCTCTCTGTTCATCATCATTGTTTATCAGCAGAGGATCGAGACCAAGCGGGAGTGGGCGGTCGCCGAGGTGATCGGGCAACTGGAGCAGTCCCTTGCGAGGGCCAACGCTCAGGTTGAAGAGGCCACAAAAAGAGGTCGCGCATTGGCAGAGTCCTTGGCTGCTCTGAAACAGGCGGCCCCGCAACCGGATACCGCGGATCGAACCCCCTCTCGGCCGACCCGAAGTCACACTGCGAGCACTCAAGTGAGTACGACAACAGCATCTGCAAGTGACGGTGCGAAGCCGGCAATGGACCGTCCAACGGTCGCCACCGCGGCTCCCAATCCCGCGGGCCAAATCGCCATGTTCAGGCCTGATGTCGAACTGGTCAATCGAGTCAATGTCCTGGAGCAACAGCTTGGGCGTTCTCATGAACTGGAAGAGCATCTGCGACGGCAGTTGAGCGAAACCGGGAGGAGACTTCAGGCGGAGCAGGTAGAGAAACCGCAGTCTAAAAGGCGAGTAGGGCCTACATGATCGGGATCAGTGAGGAGTACCAATAACATGTCGAAACACGACAAAAGCAACCAGGCGCGGACCGCTTTCTGGACAAGTTCGAGCCTGGCGCTGGGCTCGGTCCAGTTGAAGGTCGCAGTGATCGAGGAACAGCACAGGACTGCCTTGACTCCGGACCAGAAGGTGGCACAGGAATGCACGCGATTGGCCAGCCTGTGCCAGTACTTTTCACAGCAACGGATGGATATTCCGCCCGAAATCGTGGAACAAGTTGCAGGACTTTCGAGACTGGCAACGCCGGAGCGCATTCGAGTTCTCATCGACGTCAGCCGGGCGCTCATGGAGTACCTCAATGATGTTGGTCAAGATCCTGGGATTCGGCAGTAGTTGGTCGGCGCGGTCCGGTCGTGATCCTCACGACCGCTTCCGTTACACCAGGCATGCCGGTGCGGTGCTCGAACTGCTCGAAGAACAGATGCCCGACTGAAAACTATCGGTTATGCACGACGCCAAAAACAGCTTTGTTATCAGCCCCGAACGAGACATTCCGTTGTTGCAGCAGGTTCGCAATTCACGCTTCGTGAGTCATAACCAGCTGTTTGAGTTCATGGAATGTGGAGGTTTTGATCGTTCTCGGAACACCTTCAACTGGCGCACACGACGGCTGGTCCGATCAGGTCATCTCTCCGTCTGTGAGGGCGCATTTGGCGTGGGATCGGTTGTCTATCGGATTAGCAAGGGAGGGCTGGCCCTGCTGGAACACCATGGCCAGTTCACTACGGTCCTGCACTCGAATACCAGACATCTTCCGCACCCTGCACAAGTCTTTCACTCCCTCGAATTGAATACGATTCAGCTGGCGCTGGCGCACAAAAATGTCCTTGCCGGGTGGCGCTCGGAGGTCGAAGTCGCATCCTTCAACATCATTTCACGCTCACCTTATCAAAAGGACTACGACGCCATCGTTGACGTGTGGGTCGGCGAGAGAAGGGCATGCTTTGCACTGGAATACGAGCGCAGCTTGAAGAGTTCCAAGCGGTATGAGGGCATAAGGAGAGCCCTCGAGTGCGAGCGCCAAGTCGCGTGCGTCCTGTATCTGACCGCTGGCGTTGAAATCCTGGTGCATCTCGTGCACCAGTTCGAGTCGGTGAACATGAATTTGGCATTTGCCAACGCGCGAGACTTCACACAATTGCTGCTCGATACCACCGTCATCACTGGATATAACACCTCGGGAGTAAGATTCAGCGACCTGCTCCAATGACGACTCCCTTTTTAATGACGCCTCTTCGCTCGCTCATCGGTGGTTTGTCGTGGCGCTCGAGATGCCAGTTTTTCTGCCAGTCGCGACAATTGAGGGATTCCGCTGCCACAGCGAAGTGTCTAGGTTTCACCTCCGCGGAAGGTTCAGAAGCCTTCGAGTCACACGCGCAGCTGCCTCCCGCCGCGCAGCTCCGCATGGGTTCTCGGCGTCAAGCGGTTTCTGGCGCGCAGGTGTAACTCGAGTCCTAGGGTTTTCGCTCGAGCCCGTCGTGGATCTTAATAGAGTGCCCAAAAGTTGCAGCAGTCTGAAGAAGGTCTGGCTGCAATGTTTGTGGAAATCGCGAGCAAAGAACCGACAGAAGGAAGTTCATCATGCATCACAGTCGAGAGGCAGTAAGTTTCACACCGCTGTTTACGACCGACGCCTTTGGCCTGCGCAAGGATGTATGTGTTGATCCCGTCGTCAAGGTTTTCCTTCGTGAAAAAGAGGCCATGGTGGCACGGTGGATCGAAATGCCAAAAGGTATTTTGCACTTACAAACGGTTCCAGCCCAGCCTGCCTCCGGCGCTATCTATCCCTGCGACCGAGAGCGACACATCTTCTTTTTTGTCGACTTCGTCGAAGGGCAGGATGACCCTCTGACGGCTGCGGGAGTCGATCAACTTGTCGCGGAGTACGACCTCGTTTCACGGACTGCGAGCCGGGCATTTCTTCCAGCCGGGACCGGCAACAGTGCAATGGCGTGAAGGAGATGACTGTATGAAGGGCATCGGCCAGGCGACGATAGAAATCGCGGGACGATATTTCGATTTGTTTGTGAATCGCTTGGCTTACACCGTGCAGTCGCACAAGCCGGATGAAAACGGCAAACACTACTATTATCGTCCGAAAAACGACCGGCGACTGTCACTTGGCACCCTCCGCCAGCACCTAAACGGGGTGCTCACAATCGGGATCTATGCTCTGAGCCCAAAAACGCAACGCTCCAAGTGGGTGGCGATTGATGCCGATTATGAGAATGCCTTGGAAGATCTCCTTAAGTTGCAATGGCAGCTCCGCCAGGATGGGGTCGAGGCGGCGCTGGAAAAGTCTCGCCGTGGCGCTCACCTCTGGATATTTGCGGACAAGCCACTGCTGGCGCGGCACTGCCGCATCTACATCTACAACCTCGCCCTTCGCCTTAAGGTGCCGGTAAAAGGAGCCTCCGGTCTCGCCGAAGGGATTGAGATCTTTCCGCGCCAGGATCAGCTCGGGCCAAACGAATTCGGCAATGCCATTCGCGGACCGCTGGGAGTCCATCGAGCCACCGACAAACGGTACTGGTTTTATGGCGCAGACTACCAACTGGAAGCGCAACTTGAGTATTTGCAGCGCTTGCGAAGGATCACAGAACCCGAGATGATCCGATTCATCACCGGCCTCAAAATGCCCGAGGAATTCCGGCCCAAACCGAAGATTGAGTTGCCTCCATACGACCCGACGCGGCGGGAATTTCACATTCTGGACCATGTTCGACCCACACGTAGGCGGTCGGGAAATTACTGGGCCCAATGCCCCTCGTGCGCGGAGCAAGGCCGCGACCACGGTGGAGATAACCTGGCAATCTCAGTTGCAGATCCGCGCAAGTACAAGTGCTGGGCGGGATGCACTAAGGAAATGATACGTGCCGCCCTAGGTCACCCGATTCGAGTCAGGAGGCAGCTTGAAAATGCACTTTCACTCGGCGACGCACAATGACGGACAAGAGGCGGCGATGTTAGCACGACAGGGCCTGCGGCTGCCGCAAATCGTGCTGAGACAGTTGCGAGTCGCCGGTCGTTACTGCCAACCTGCGGTGTCAGTGGGGCACCAGAATCTTGCCAAGAAGTACCTTGAAGAAGACACACATTTGTTGTCCCACGATTCAAGCCACTATCGGGTCCCACGATTTCTTCTAAACGACATCGTTCGCTTCTGGCGAACAATGGCCGTAGATTTCGCCAGCAAACAGAGGGATCGAGAGGGATCTGGCTGGGGTCTTCGAAATGCCAAGCTTCGAATGTCCCGGAAATTGATCTTTGCCTCCGGGATGCTTGTTTGCTTCAGCGCGAGCCTAGATCCTGAATTAAAAAAACGGATTTCCACCATGAAATCCACCGACGATGATGCTATAAGGTCAAATCTGGCAAATCATCTTAAGAATTTCGTGATGCTAACGCCTTTAGAAGTGCTGGAGAAGTCTGTGAGGAGTTGCGGCGTCTCTGAAAACGTAGCCCGAGATCTATTCGGCGCCTACGGCGAATTCCTGACGATACTGGGGAATGAAAAAGCTCGCAAGGACCTTGCGGATCTTCGAGCTAGAGATTCCAGGACTGACGCCACGTTTAAACAAGTCAGGAAAATCAGTGAGATGTTTGAGAAGGCTCTTAACGCCATGTTTTTCGAGAATCCGATCTTAGCGCCTCTCACAAGAAAGTACGGAGTCTTCTGATGAGAACTGTCGGGTTTTCCACGGGTGCCCTTGCGCGGGGGGACTATCGACACGCGCTCGAAATGTTGTCCGACAAGCCTGTGACTGCTGTCGAATTGTCAGCGCTTCGACAGGATGAACTGCGGCCGCTAGTCGAGGACCTAGACAACTTGAATCTAGGCCAATTTTCCTACGTGGCCTTCCACGCCCCCAGCTTGATCGACCCTTCCTTTTGAGTTGCCGGCAATCAAACTGCTTGAACGAGTGGCCGCGCGAGGTTGGCCGATTATTGTTCATCCGAACGCCATGTACGCCCCTGTGGCTTGGGCCCGCTTCGATGATCTTCTGTGCATCGAGAATATGGATAAGCGAAAACCCGTCGGCCAGACGGCTGCAGATCTCGCAAGGATTTTCGAAGTGCTGCCACGGGCTTCGTTTTGCTGTGATGTTGGTCACGCACGGCAGGTAGACCCGACCATGAGTGAAGCTACTGCGATTCTGCAAAGCTTCAGCTACCGGCTGAAGCAATTGCATGTCAGCGACGTGAACACTCAAAGCAAGCACGATCCGTTAAGTCTCGAATCGATGCTGGCATTTCAAAGAGTTTCGCACCTTGTCCCGCCTGAAATCCCTCTCATTATGGAGAGCAAAGTGGAAGAGGCCCAGATCTGCGAAGAATTAGAACGAGCTGTCGAATCGCTGACGCCGAATGCCACTCTCGCCATCGCGGGTGACTAAAGTCTTGCGCTTGAGTTCCCAAAGGTCCGCGGTCCTGTGCCAGCGCGGTTCTTGAGTCGCAATGTAGACTTCACCGGTGGTGGCTTTGGGGCAATCGGCGTTGCCCCGTGCGAGTTCCGCAGCCCATGGTCTCTCGAAGGCAAAACCGGTCCCCTGATGCTGGTATCCTGATCACGGTAGGGGTGCGAATCGAAGAGGCGAAAATGAGCCTCCCGAAGAATTTATCGTGGAAAACACGACTGGTGGAGCGTGGGTTCCCGGATCGTTCTTTCGACATCGAGTTTTGGCAGGAGCAGGGAGATGAAGCCATCTTTGCTGCGGCCTGGGACATGGTGGAGTTAGCTGAGGAAATCAAGCATGGCAGAAAACCCACACTACAAAGAACTGTTACAACTCTTAAACGAATTTCAGGTTGAATATCTGATTGTCGGTGGTTACGCAGTCATGAAGTACCCTCAAAATCTGAACCGCCTGAGCAATCGCTAGCCGGGCTCAAAGGCCTTACCCCCAACGACGATGAATATTCCGGTTCCTCGCTGTAGAAGAAGGGCTTCATGAGGAAGGCTCCCAA
>Ga0075030_100001262_pt1 | contig 22752 bp, 22 predicted proteins | sample LitLauG_LLR_2012_FD_71393 | JGI IMG/M metagenome (GOLD analysis project Ga0075030, IMG submission 71393) | Freshwater sediment microbial communities from Pennsylvania, USA - Little Laurel Run_MetaG_LLR_2012 | ecosystem: Environmental > Aquatic > Freshwater > Creek > Sediment | place: USA...
TAGGTATGGAATCGGGCCATAGCGCCGAGGTATTGGGTGAGCACTTCGCTGTGCCCGGACTCCAGCGACTGCACGAGGTAATCGACTGCGTCTTTGGTTTTGTTCTTGATGTCTTCTAACTTCATTGTTTTTCCCTTTCGCGCCGTTTCCGGCTTGTTTTTTTCTTCACTGAAGCGGCAGCGGGAAAAAACAAGCCGGAACGGGGCAAAGGGCAGAACGGAGGCCGGGGGAGGGTGGCAGGGCGTGAGGGAAAGCGCGGTTCGTGACAAACCGCGTTTGGTTTATGGTTTGGCGCGAAACCGGCGCAGTCCGAAACGTCCGTCCGAGCCGCGGCCAAGCGGCGTCCACCCGGAGGAGGCCGAAGTGGGGACAAAGACGGCGTAGCCTTCCCTTGAGAGTGACGGATGTCTGTTAGGGACGGGAAGTCAGCACACGACAGGCACTCACGGCAATTTCTCAACGCAGAGCGCGTTGCATTTTCGACTGACCGACAGTCAGTCGACTTAATTCGGCGAAGTGAAGGCGGAGCAGGGGGTAGCGGTCCACCCGATGCAAGAGAACATGCTCTTTTTTCTGGCCATTTCATTCTCGAATAGCTCTATTCTTAAGTAATGCGTGACCTCCTTTATCACTACACGACCGAGACGGGCCTAACGGGAATTGTAGGGAGCGACAGAATTCGTGCTACCCATATTCGATTTCTAAACGACTGGACGGAGTTTCGCGAAGCCTTCACGGAGAGTTATGTCCGAAGACTTCTCGACTCGTTCCGGGCCTCTCTTCCGGCGGATTTGCCGGCCGAAGCTCGCCTTGTGATAGATGGGATGATATCCAGAAGGGCCGCTGAGATTCTGGAGATTATCTTGGCATCGGAATCGGCGAACGAAACCTTTGTTTGTTCTTTCACGAGCGCGTCGCCGCAGGAGACCGGCGACCCAGGCGACAGGCTGAGCCAATGGAGGGGATACGCATCCGCGACGCAGGGCTTCAGTCTGGGGTTCGACAAGTCGCTTCTTACCGAAGCCGTCGAAATAAACAATAGAAAGGCTCGAGCCGCGCTTGAGCAGTGCGTTTACGAAGATGCGGAGAAGAATTCGTTCTTCGAGGAGATTGGCCGCGAAGCCGCGTCCCGCTTTAGCGAGCTGCGACAGCGAGGCGTGCAGGTGCCGGATTCGTTTGAAACCGCGAGGCCCGACGCTTCGGAAGAATACAAATCGGCTACCTATTACTTTCTGGAGTCGCTTTCGCGCGCGACAGCGAAGGTTTTTACGGCGGCCGCGCGCATCAAGAATGTCGGATTTCGCGAGGAACGGGAGTGGAGGATAATCTTTCAGGCTGCAAAGGATGTGCTTGCGCCAGTCGTCAAATATCGCGACGGGCAATTCGGACGGACGCCCTATATCGAGATCCCTCTCGGCCTCACAACGCCGGGGACATCGCCGCTTCGCCGGATCGTCGTCGGTCCCGGTGCGCGCAAGGACGACGCGAAGCGCATGGTCGAGTCTTTGCTCGCGAGTCTCGGTATCCCGGTTTCAACGCCAGGAACAGGTACAGGGGTTGAGATCGTGGGCTCGCTCATTCCGTATCGTTCGGCGTGACCCAATGTGGCTACAATTTCGGCGAGTGTCATCGAAATACATTATGAGCATGGTATTCCAGATTCTCCAATGATGGTTTCGCCCACGGTTCGTTTGGCTCTCTTAGAACCTGCCCTTCGAGTTTGTAGTAGTCCTTCCCGTTCTCGAATTCCTCTCTGATCCTCTTGCTCACCACAACGCAACGATCCTTTGGGTCAACGGTCAGATAGCCTTCATCAAAGAGCGTGTGGAGGTCACTCCTCATAAGCATACCGTTCGAGAGTTCATGGCGTTTCACCAGCGAGAACGGCTTGATGTGCGCCGCTTCCAGGACTGGCAGTGTACGCTCTCCCGTCATTGCACACCTTCGTGAGTATGCGTCGGTGACGAGAACGCGAAACAGGCCCTGGCCAAGCCGGGGAAGGACGATTTGTGGTTTGCCGAATCCGTGTGTCTCAATAGCTGCGATCGTCGCCGTTCCCGGCTCCAGTACTGCCGCACGGCTTTGCATCAGTCGTTCTGACACCGCGTCCCAGAGCTCCTCGCCCGTTCCGGTTTCTGAATCGTACCCTTTGCCGGTAACGGTGTTCAGCTTGAAGTCTGACGGACAAGCAATCCAATCTCTCTGATTCCAGAAGAACGGTTCTGCCAGCAAGATGCAACCAATCGTGGGATTGTCCGTGGCTGCAATGGGGCTGCGTCGGTAGTATGCGATCCGCTCCCGCATTTCGGATTGCGAACGCACGCCATTCGCCTCCCCGAAGGTATCCCAAACCAGATTCACCGGAAGCTGAAGGAACCGCGCGAAGAAGCCTCCGCCCGCAATGAAGTTATCCGGTGCGTGGAGTTTGAAAAGCAATAGTTCGCCAGGTAGTAGCGCTTTGAATGTGGCATCTGGCGACGGACGCCAAAAGTTCACTTCCTCGACTTCGGGCTTCGAGGCGTGAAGAGAAAACCAGTCCTTGTCCGTAACAGCGACGTAGAGGCGCATTGTGAGTCTCTACAGAAAAAAATGAACGCTAAGCCCTTCCGCAACGAGCACGAAGCTTAACCGCCTTGTAGAGCGCTAGCAAGGCACTCATCGAGCTGCTGTTCCGTAAGGACGAGTGCATTGTTCGTTTTGAACGTGTTTTTGCCAACGTCGGCTAGGAATCGTAAATAGACCCGCTGGCGAACAAAAATCCGCAAAACTTTTTGCGAACGTGCGACGAGGAGACCGATTCTGCCCAGGGCAGACGCGTTCACGAGATCGCCTAAGCAATGTTTACGAGTCCCGGTTTCCTCAACCTCGATGCAAAACAGGCACCTAGCATTCTCGTTAAAGTAAGCGATTGCCTCGAAAGAGGTTTTTTCTGAGTCTTCAACGTTTCGATTGTGCTTCTCAATAAGGAGTTCGACGAAAGCGCGCGTCCCTTCAAGCAACTGTGCGTATCGGGCTTCATACCTTCTCTCCGTAGCAAATGGACCAACAGCAACGTCAACAATTGGGCAGTATTGGCGTCGGCCGTCTCCCCGGAACGGATACCACTGTACAGCAACCTCTTGCTCGCGATATATCCTCTCGAGGTCGCCTTTTATTTTGTGCTGATACTCACGTTCGTTCATTAACCCACCGTCAGAATCGGGTCTTATCTATCAGCTCGCCCTACTCAAACCGATTATTTCTTCTGACTTCCGAGAAGGGTAACGGCATGACCGCGCAGTGCGGCGGCGAAGCGCTGAAAAGTCAAATCGTCAGCGGGCTGGGTGATCTTCGTGTGCTTGGCGTTCGTCGCCATCAGGAAACAGGCGGAGCTGTATAGCCGCTCCATAACGAGGCGACGGCAGAGTAATTCGTACCGCTGACTGTAGGGTACGCCGAGATATTTCTCTTTGCCCTTGGCGGTTTTCTTAGCTTCCCCCCGAAATACCGGGTCAACCGGAAAATACGGCTCCTTATTGCTTACCGGCACTTTGACACTGTCGCGATCCTCGAGCAGGAAGAGGTAGCCCAGGAACGGGGCAGGGGTCTTTCCAAATCGGCCCTCCCGGAACGCTATCCATATATCCTTCGCACTCCCGACAGCCTCCTCAGAGCGATTGTTTACGTTGTTGCCGATGGATTCGCCTGCCTGCGATTTGAATTCCATTGCGAGGACCAGCTGGGCCTCGGACACCACTATCAGGTCCCACTTCTTGGTAGCCCGGAAATATCCCGGCAATTCCAATGCGGTACGTGTGCGGATATCGAGCCGCTTCAGACCGGCATCGCAAAGGATGTCGGCAACGAGAACCTCGAGTGCCCCCATTTGCGTGCCGCCGGTAACCTCGCCCCGCGTACCGGCATCGATTTTCCCCGACTTTACCTGTTTCTCTTTATTTTTGGCGCGCGCGTCCCAATAGCTCTGGACAGCCTCCTGCAGTCTTTTATCGATGTCCAAGTGCCGTCTCCATCTCTGAGGCGCTGATTCCGTAGATCTCAAGGGCCAGCCGAGTGGCCTGTTCCCGGTCGCGTGCGCAGAACGCCTTGACCAATTCCTTTGCCATCGCTCTTGGTATGGAAGCAGGGGAGGGGACGCGAATCCGGCGGAGATACTGTGCCTGGAACCGCAGATACCCGCCCCGCATGCGCACGCCGTAGGATTCAACGAAGAATTGCCCCACAGCGGACATGAGCAAGCCGCCGAGTACCTCTAAATCCCATTCATCCGACTGAATGAAATAGAGATTATGGTGCGGATAGGTTTCGCCGGAGTCGAGGACGGGATCGAGAACATTCTTGATATCGGCGATGTAAAGCTTGGGCTTGGCAGTGAGAGCATGCGTCACACGGTCGATGGTTTTATACCATCCGCGTAGGTTCTTTGTGGCCGTATGCCGCTTTTTTAGAGCAACCGCATGCTTTTTGAAATAGGCCTGCAGGCGTGGGTATTTATCGAGACTGATGAGCCCATCAGCATTCCACGGGTCCACGAGATAATGACCTGACCATTCCATTTTGCCTTCGCAAATATCCCTGACCAGCGCCAGCTTCAGGAGGCGCGACGGTTCCACGAGGTGCGCATCCATAGTGATGAATACGCTGTCGTTGCCGGTCGCAACCCCAATACCCACCTTCGCACTTACCTCGAGTGCCGGAAACCGCTCTTCCAGCCGACGCAGGAGTGCAAGCTGCTCAGGCGAATGGCATGGCCACGGATCTGCACCATGAAACCAACCCTCTACGCGGGCAACCCGCAACCCGTCCGCTACGACCATTGGCTTCGCGTTCCTGGCTGCTTCCAGCGCTGCCGAGAGTGTTTTCGGGGAGACATGCTCAACCTCCGGCCCTGCGCTTGCCACGACCGCCCCACCTTGCTTTTGAGAGCGGATCACCGTGATAGCTGGGTAGGCGTCCACTTCATCGTGAAATGCGTCAGCATTGTGCATCTCGATGACGACATCCACGGCGTACGCAGACGTTACGAGTTCGCGCAATTCGGCGCCGTACTGGTTTCGCATCCAACGGTCGGCGCAGATAAACGCGCACGTGCCGCCTTCCCTTAGTTGCCGCAGAGCTGCCTCGAAAAAGGCTATATACAGGTCCGCACGGCCCCGCATCGTCGGGTAGGCGTCACGGTAAAAGGCTGCAATTTCCTCGGGGATATCCTCGAGGCGGACATAAGGCGGGTTGCCGATGACAAAATCAGCTTCTACCGTCGTTGCATCGAAGAGGTAATCGCCGGTCCTGACCCACCCGGAGGCAATACGCTCCGCCGCGGGACCTTTCAGGCCGCGCTTCACCAAAATATCAGCGGCCAGAGAGCGCGCGCGCTCCGCGCTTGTGTCATCGAGCTCATAAGCAATCAGCGCACCCTCGCAGTCGGTAAGAGGTTTCCCAAGGCGCTGGCAAGAATCCACTAGGCGTTCAATCATGGGGCCAAGAAAAGCACCGTCTCCCGCCGCTGGCTCGACAGCGATCGCATCCACGAGATTGGCGTCGGACTTGTAGCCCGCGAGGTCCAGCAGTAAGTCCACTACCCACCGTTTTGTATAGACGACCCCTTTGGTCTCCAGCGCCGCGAGCTGGGAGGTCCGCGGCGGCACGAGCAGCGGAAACTGAATAGAACGCGATGATCGCAACGCTGTCGGGTTCTGCCCCACTAGGATCTCAGCCTTCCCTGTTGGTTTTTCATGCTGATGGTATCCGGCAATCGTAATGCTTGCAACGGCCTTCACTTCTCTTTGAGGTTCAATCGGAAATGTCCGCAGGAGCAGCGGAGATCCACAGGGTCGTTTCTCGGAGTCACTGACAGCCATGAATTACACTTCGGTTTATCGCATCGGAACAGTTGAAGAAGGTCCTTAAATGCCGTCACGACCGGCTTGAAGTCATTTTTGGAGAGATCGGCCCACTCATTGTAGTGAATAGCTTTATTGATCACCCATTGCTCGCCGTTACTGGCGGCAAGAATCTGGTCGCGTGCTTCCTGAAGTTTTCGGACTTTTTCCGATTGCTCCGTGTCGCCCCAGGATTTTGCGGCCTTCGCTGCCGATTTCAACAACTCGCCCTGACGACCGATTACGGCGCCGAGCAACTCTCCCATGTCGTATCCACCGTCACCTCGGTACTTGACCTTCGCTCCGAGTTCGTCGGCGAGCTCGGCCGCCACGTACTCCAGATGTCGGCGCAAACGTCCTGCAGCCGTCGGGACTTCATTCTTCGCCAGATCGGCGTCGATCTGAACCCACACTTCCGCAATCTCATCGAGAACAGGTCCGGTCTCGACTGTCCAGGTATGGAAAGCGACAGCTGCTTTCGCGCCGACCACTCCTTCGCTGCGCAATTGTCTGGCCCAGACCTGATCATGGGTGGTGATAATGAACTGGGTCTTCGGGAACTTCGTCTTCAGCAATTTGCAGAACTGCTTTCGGTGTTGTGAATCGACGGACATCACGACATCATCCAGCACCGCGATTGTGAAATGATTGGCGAGCACCCGCTTCATGAGCGCAAGGTAAAGACAGACCCCCATCCCGTCCTGGTGGCCTTCGCTGTGGTAAGCCCCAGGCGGAAACATTCCCTTCGCATGAAAGTCCACGAGCAGGCCCAGCTTCCCCTCGGCGGCCTCAAACTTCGCTTTGAACTCGCCTTCGTCGTCATGGTTTATGAGTCTGTAAAATGAGCCGAACTCCTGCTCAACCTCCTCGTAGAGCTTGGTGAGCGCCGCCTCGGAAACGTCGCAGTAAGTTTTGTAGGCCGTTTTTCCGAGCGAGGCGTTTGCCTTCTTTTCCTCCGCGTTCCTTCGCGCCGTCCGAACGTTATTGAGCCGTTCCTGCGCGACAACCAAGAAGCTTCCGGCCTCTGCCGCCGCGCTTTTGTCAGGGCGAGCTTTCACCTTTTCCTGCACGGCCTCCAGATCGCCGACCAAGTTGTTACTCGCCACCGCCCATCCTGACTGAAGACGGCTCTTCGCCGCAATTACTCCGTCCAAGGACCCCAGCGATTCCGAGAAGGTGAGCAATCCGCCGGACCATTGCCCCAGGCGTGTGGAGAACTCCTTTGCCACTTCAGGGAGCTTTGTCAGAGGGTCAATCAGACCTCTCAGTCGGATGATCGCCGCCGCCACCGTGCGCCCGGATTCAATGAGTCGGTCGCGCACCAGTTGGGCCTCCTTCGATTTCTCCAGCTTTTCCCGCAGGTGCACGCGAAGCGCCTTGGTATCCCAGTCCTTGTCGCATAGGGGACAATGCGGGCCATCTACGAAATCGAGGCCGGCCTGGAGAAATGAGTGCCGTTTGATCAAAGGCAGGAGGGTCGAGTCGGCCTCCACAGCTGCGATGTCTTTGAGCAGTGACGCTACCGCCCCCTTAGTGGATAACTCCAAACCTTTTTCCGCCACATCCAAGAGCGCTTTTAGGTCCGCCAGAGCGGATTCTTTGGTTTGTTCGCCGGTTCCCTGTATTCCGCCCTCCGCAAGCTCGTCGGAAACATCAGTATCTTTCTTGAGCTCTGAAATCTCGGGGAGACCAAGCAGTTTACGTCGCTTATTGACCACCGCCAGCAGATCGTCGGGTTTCAGGGCCGCAAGATCGAGGTGACGCTTCAGACTGTCCTGGGCGTCCGCGAATTGCGCTTTCGCAATCGATTGCTCCGTCAGGAGCTTGTTTTCGGTAGTTTTCAGCGTCGCCCGAGTCTGGTCGATGTCATCCAGTTTGAGCAACGTCTGCACGTCGCGGGATCGCTGCGTTGCTTCAGTAAGAATGAATTTAATGATTTCACGACGCGACAACGTTATTTCCGGGTGGTCGGCAACTTCGGCAAAGACCGCCTTGACGGCGTCCTCATTCGGGGTGATTTGCGGATGTTTCGCCTTTTTGATCGTGCGAACGATAGTTGCCGATTTATTAAGATGCGGAATGAAGACGTCCAGGCGCACGGATGCTGCGTCTGGATCACTTCGTTTTTCAACATGCGGCCCATGTTCCGCAAGCGTCAGGTCCCCGGTTCCCGAGCCTTTGAGTCGCCCTATTTCGCCGGTGAGAGCGAACTGAATCGCGTCCACGACGCCGCTTTTGCCCGATCCATTCGGCCCGGATACGACAAAATTCTCGTGGTTCATCGTCAGCTTCAAATCGCGAATGCCTCGCAGCTCTTGAATGCGGATGGATTCGATCTGGATCATGGCAAGTTCTCCTTCGGATTTTCAGAGAACACGGTCACCAGATCGGCGGCTTTCGGCTTTTTGCTGCCGCCGAACAAATCACGAACCTTCTTCCTCTTCGCTTCGGTAAAACCGTCAGCTTTTTCCAGCCGCCGATAGAATTCTTCGAGAATCTCCTCTTGGATAGTAGCCATAGTGTCATCTCTCGTATTCTTGATGCTTAAGCGCAGCCCCGGCCGTGAGCCTCATATTCGACTGATTTCAGATGCACTCGAACTTTATCGTTCTTGAGGCCAGGTCTCCCGTCACGACACCTTTCCCTGTCTTTTGCAGCTGCCGCCATACTGAGAAGCCTTGCAATATGGCATCCTGCCACTGGTGCTCAGAGCACTCACTAACTTCCAGATGCCGGGTTAGGTGTTTAATGGTCCGCAGAATGCCATAGTCAACATGGTTAACTCCTTCGAGGTATGCATGATCGTGTGCGTAGTCAAAGACCAGCGCAGAAATACCTTCCTCAATCGCGATGGCTCGACCACCGTCCTCAACCCGATCTACATCTTTATTGCTTTTCCGCTTGCGCTTCATCAGCTGGCGCATAACCGGTGACCATCCCAGTACTGCAGCGTGAGCCAGGTGAAAGACATCGTGGTAACGATACCCGTCGTTCTTATAAGCATTGTCCGTAAGCTCATTTCCAAGGGCCGCGCCGTCCAGTTTCAGGTGGACCTTAACTCCGTCGTCGCAGATCTCCTCACTAAACTCGATCCGAAATGTCCGTGGGAGGTGTTCCCCCGCAGGAAAGGCCTCGTCGAATAGCCGCATGCGCCCCGGATCAGCGATATGAGCAGGAAGCCACCGGCTTTTGCCTTTCTTGAGATTCTCCTTTGCAATGGTTTCGAGATTCAGCTCCTCTTTGGAAGCGATATTAGCCACGTACCACAAGATGTCGCCCAGCTCTTCCGCAACCCGTTCCTTGAATATCTGATAGGACTCACCTTCGCGCATCCATTTCTTGTATTCAGTGAGAAGCGTTCCGGCTTCACCGGCAAGACCGAGCAAGGGAACCATTATTCCCGTGCGGTTATCGTCCTTCCGGCTTCCGGGAACCTGATCGGTCTTCTCGGCTTCAAGCTGATACTCTCGAAGTTTCATCGCCTGACTCCTTCTGATCCATTGCAATTCTCTCGTTAAGGCCCCATTTCGGCGGATACCAGTACTCAACAGCCGCCTCGGTAGCCCGGAATTTCTGCTTGATTCTGGTTCTCGCGGACGTGCCTGTGATTTCAGGATGATGAACGCGCGAATACTTGTCCACTTCACAAAAGAGGTTCTGGCAGTCAATCAGTTGCAGGGGTCGTCCCCACAGTGACTTGAACTGGATGCCCAGACGACCAAACTCCTCCGCCTGCCGTTCGGTGACGATCCGGATCAGGTCCGATTCGCTCAACCCGCCGAGCGATTCGAAGCACTTCGAAATCCCGCCTTTCGCTCCCGGCCCTGGAACAACGAACTCCATTTCCGAGAAATTCGTCAGCGTGCTGTAGTTAAGATCCGTCGCATACTGGTAGGCGAGAAAATCACCAATCATTGGGTAGGATCGCAAGAGTGTGAAAACCTCCAGCATGCTTTTGGCCCCGGCAATTCTGAGCGCGACTTCATCCTCCATCATCTGCATGAGAAGCTTGAGATGGGCGCGGTGCTTTCTTGTCGTCCCGAACGCAGCGCTGCCGGAGGGCATGATATAGGCCCCAGAGTAAATCGCCTCGGTCACGCTGGCCTTCGACAAGACATGATCGTAGGACTTGAAATCGAACTCAGCATAGGTAACCGCCCCGAAAGCCTTCTTAAGTAACTGCCAGGTTTCGATTTTGTTAAAGAGCTTGAACAGAATCGTACGGAAGAAGACCTCCTCTTCGGATTGATCGCCCTTGTAAATCACTTCCTTAATCAGGAACTGGCTAACGCGATCCGAGGCTCTATAAGCATTGGTAAACTTGAACTCGGACAAGATACGGTCCGAAGTCCAGGGCGGCGGCTGTTGCTTCCATCGTTTGAAGAAAATCTCCTGGCGCTCCACGGCAAAACGCCAGTAGGTGTCATAGACCACCGTCGGCTTCGCCGGAGAAAGACCGCTGAACACGGCCGGGGGCGAGATTCTTGCGGATCTGACGCTTGGAAGGTCCAGCGGCAGTTGGGCATCTGTTTCGTCAGCCCCGTCGGTTCCCGTGCCGCCGAGGGATACTGTCAACTGTCGCACCGCCCCTTCGATTGAGCCATTGTTGTCGATAGCGAGGATTCTTGTCCTGCGTCGCTCTTCCGTAGAAACACGCTCGTAGAGTTCGTTCCATTGCCGCCATTGCGATTCGGGCTCGGGACGCAGAGGCGTTTTGCGCTGGACGAGAAACACCGCCGATGGGCGGACTGTTCCCCAAGCGGCAAGTTCCACGTTTATCATGTTCTCCAGCAGACGTTCGTCGCTCCCGCCGGCAAGCCCATACACCTTGGTTGACCACCAGAATCTGTCCAAAACGATCGATGTTCCGGCTCGCAGAGCCGGGAGTATCACGGTCTCGATTGCGTCGATATGCGCCGCGATGTGCATCAGTTGCAGGCTGGAGGAAGACACCCTCGCCACCCCGAAGGATTGCGGAGTGTGATGAAGGTCATAGATGAGTTTGCCAATCGTTCCTTCATCCTTGCCTGGAAATGAGAGATGTTTCGCCGGCGTACCCTTCTCATTCAGGATGGCGGTGAAGCGACTCGACAGCTCGCTCTTTCCCACGCCGTCCGGCCCTTCAAAGACATAGAGTTTCCCGAGCTGGCGCACTAGGCCACCCTCGCTTCACATTGATCAACGATTTGCTTCAGAGTATTTTTCAAGGGTGTTAAACCGGACTTGCTATAACCGTCGCCCAGGGGAAGTTTGAGGGAGGAAGCAATACAGGTCACCTGAGACAAGCGCAAGCCCATCTGCTTCGCCATAAAACGGCCCAACCAGCAAAGTCCGAGATAGTTCCCGTAAGCCTTGGGAACGTGATGCTGAAGCGCATAGAAACCGGTCACTTCCAGACTGCCCTCTGAGACACCAAAGGCAACCTGCTGCAGGCATGGGAATCCCCGTTGCCGACTGTTCGTGTGATCGCGCGTGGGGTCGAATATCGACGCCTGCAAGGCGCTGTGGCGGTGATTGCCTCCTTTATATGTCTCGAGAATATGCTCCAGCTGGTTAACGGCGGGAGCGCCTTTTGGATGTCCTTCCGGCGCGTACGCCGTGAGCCTCCGGAAATAAACCCCCTTGCTGTTCGGTCTGCATCTCGCAACGACCGGCCATACCTTCTCGTAGCGCGCATACAGACGGCTGGCATCGTTCTGGGCGCCGGGCGTCCATAGCGAATTCGGAAAGATAGTGCTGGCAACGGTGCGGCATAACTGATTGTTGACCTTGTCGATCGCGCTCTGCACTCCCGGCACCTCGATTGGCAGCGAACGCTCGTCGAAGTCCGAGATCGTGATGACTGCGGGCGCCATTTCGCTCGTGCCCGGCTCCATAAGGCGGAAGAACACTTCCGCCCAAGCGAGCGACAAATTTGAACTCCTCGTCACGTACAGCTTATTCATCTTCCACCTCCTCCAGATGCCGGAAACGCGCCAGTCCGGTGAATTGCTTTCGGCTCACGCGAACGTATTGCGCCCACCCTGTATCGCGAATGAGCACTCTGCCGATGCCGGGACGCACGGCGCGCGCGAGCAGAAGCTTTTGATCACTTTTAATGGGTTCCACCATGTCGCCCTCAATCGCCGCCGCCGAAGGGAGAAGGAGGATATCGCCGGCCAGTGCGTCGATCGGCCGTCCCGACCATGCCTCATCAACCACGATGAGGTGCTCTTTGCATTCGCATCCAATAATGGACTTGCGAATCTGTGGACCCTTGAGTTTTTCGAGTGCCGCCGCCTGATTCCGCTCAAGGAGATTCATCCCCCATTGCATGTTGCCAATCAGCGTCACGTATCCCACTCCGAGCCAGGAGGCGAGCGCGTACATCTGGCCAGAGGAAATAGTCTTCGGACTCCAGCCTCTCCGCGCCAATCCCCTCAGAACCGCAGTCTTCGGCATTAGCAGGGCGGACGCGAAACAATCGGCCTCAAACTCCTTGGGGTCGTAGCGCCGCCGTTTTCCCCGCTCTTCGATCAGTTCGTCAAACTGCTCCCCATGGCCGTAGGCATGGTGACCTAGTTCATGGGCGCAAGTGAATGCCTGCCGGCCAGGCGGCCGAAGCGAAGACACAATAGCCACCGGCTTGCCCGGTGAATAGATGCCCTCGACCGAAGGCAGTTCCGCAAACCGCACCTCGACACCCATCTTCTCCGCTAAGTCGTATACACCGCACGGCTGATCGGGCGCGACACCGTGCTCCTGCCGAATTCTCAGGGCCATGCTGCTGGCGCGAAGGGCGAGACGACGACGCTCGGGTGTCATTTATGCTCCTTTGGCTTGCGGAGCATTCGCAGCAGCGACATTAACCGGTCCAGATCCTGATCTTTCATCTTCGACAGTTCGCGCGCCGCGAGAAGTATGCGGTCCTCCCCCGCGTCGGACTCCTCGGATGCGGTGGTAAGCCATTCGACGCTGACTCCGTACAGCGTTGCGAACTCCGCCAGTTCCTCTCCCGCCACACGCCGCCTTGCCGCCTCGATTTCCGAGATGGTCGGACGATGCATTTTGAGCAGTTTCGCCACCTGTCCTTGGCTAAGCCCGGCCGCTTCACGCGCTGTTTTCAGGCGGGCGGCTATTTGTTCGCGCGTGCTTTCGGTCTTGCTCATGCCGCTTTCCCCTGGATTTGCGCGAGCCGCGCCGCAATTTGCGCAATCGTAAGAAGTTTTTCGTTATCCTTCTCGACGAATGCATTGTCGTCGGGGCATTTGCATTTGAGCTTTTGTTCCAGGGCCAGCGTGGTTTCTATGGCTAGTAAGCTGTCAAAGAACCCTAGATCCCCCAATGGAGTCGTTGCGGAGGTAATCTCCTGGCCGGGCTCCCCGCACCCTGCCTGAAGCTCCGAGAGAGTCTCGATGATTATCTTTTCGATTTCGGCGCTGGTCATGGTCTAATCCTCTAAAGAAAGCGTTCTTACCGACTGGTAAGAAAACCTTACCACGCGCCTGCGAAGTTCGTCAAGAGGGGTCAGGCCTAATTCTCAATATTTTGGTGTGAGGCACCGGGCTGGCGTCGCTCATCGTCCGAGTGGCATAGAATCCAAACTTTCTATTCTCTAACTAGGGTGCTAGGCTTCCCTGGTATGTTACTCAGCATCAACACAAGAACCCACTTCACCGAGAAGAAACGAACGGATCGTTTGCAAATGTTCGGCCTCGATGAACGGAAACTGCAAGATATTCTCTTCAAGTCGCTTGACCGACTGTTTCCCGATGACGAGATGGTTCTGCTGATGCAATCCAGGCGCTGGCAGGAGGAGCCGGACCTAATGGCCGTGGACAAGGATGGGAACCTTTACATCTTTGAGCTAAAGGCTTGGGAATCGCAAAGTGTAAACATCCTGCAAGTGCTACGCTACGGGCAGATTTACGGCAGTTCCAACTACTCCGACCTTGATGCGCTATTCAGGAAGACAGGAGATCCGTCACAGTCTCTCAAGAGCGCACATCTCGCCAAATTCGAGGTCGAGCTGCAGGAGAAGGATTTCAATCGGAAGCAAGTCTTCGTTGTGATGACTAATGGGGTAGATCATCGAACGCGTGAGGCAATTCAATATTGGCGCTCCACCGGTCTGGACGTCCGTCCGTGGGTCTATCGCGTATACTCCAGCCAACCTGATGAAATGTTGCTTGAGATCTCCGCCTTTCGGGTCGGAGACAATCCGTATGAAGACCTCTCAGGCGGCTACTACATTTTGAATACGAATTTCAGAAACGACCAGCAAGACCACGAGGACATGATTAGCAACGGCAGAGCCGCTGCCTACTTCGATCCGTGGAAATTCAAGATTGAGAGATTGAAAAAAGGCGATGTCATTTTCCTGTATCAATCCGGCATGGGCGTTGTGGCCGTCGGCGAGGCCGACGGAAATTTGCAAAAAAGACCTTATCACGGCAAACCGGAGAACATAGACGAGGAATATTTCATGAAACTACGACGTTTCGAGCGTGTTTCTCCTCCGCTAAGAGCAGCGGAAATAAAGCGCATCACTGGAATCGATCACAGGTTCATGAGCGTCATGTTTGGTCTTGATGCGGACAGCGGCAAAGCCTTACGACAACACATTCACGACAGACAACAACCGGAGGCGCAGACAATTGCTGCCGTTTAATTTGTAGCCGGGGTTTCGGCTGCGGAATGCAGCCAGAGTTCAAACGGCGCAATCTTCTGGATCTCTGCCGCGGCGATCATGATAATCGTACCCCGTTCGGAGAGCCATTCAAGAAAGCAACTACGCCCTACGTGCTTGGCAAGCCCACGCACGACTGGATCATGAATGATACCGTCCTTTATCATTCATGATCCAGTCGTGAGTGAGTGGCGCCTGGCGAAATGCCTGTACCTGAAATGCGGCACACAACTAGCGCACTGCCAACTCGAAATGATCAGATTTCACGTGCGCACAAGAGCGCATCCGTCTGATGGGCCGCAAGTCGTCAGGCGGCATGTTGCAGCATCTCCTGAAACCTTTTCTGCGTGGAGTATTTGCCGTAGAGAGTAACTGCCCGTGAGAGCTTCTTCGGGTCCATCTCTTTGGCTTTTTCGCGAACGCGAGAAAGAACGGCGTCCCGATCCTCCGCAAGGTTGCCCAGTTCATTAACAAGATCAACGAGCAAAAACTCCAGCGAGAGTTGCCTTGGAACATTCATGCGGCGCTCGAAAGTGACCATTCGATTGCCGAGCGGAAATGTCCCATGGCGTTTCTGATTGTAGACAACCCGTTTGTTGTAGAGCTGCGTTGTCCCAAGTCCCAACTGGTTGTAGGCATTCGGGGAGGTCACGACAAAACGGTCGGTCTTCAAGAACGCTTTCACAAGCTCGTGCTCGTCCGCGGGAGCCTCTCCAAATTCAAATTTGCGAGGGCTGTAGTACAAGCCGGTACGAAGCTTCTGGAGGGTCCCGTCGACGGTAAGTTCTTTGAGGTGTCGATCGACACTATGGGACCAGGGCAAAAGGTCCTCTCTGCGGTACGCGCGTCCAGGGCGGAGATGTCGCTTCAACTGCTCAAGTGTGCTCGTTCGCATTTTCTCTGACCCTCAACAGTCAGCCTACTCTCCATGACCTCAAAATGTAATATATTTTACTAATGTTTCATGCATTACTGCAGATAACTACTGATTTATATGTCACTTACAACATGCTTGACATTTTCAGAGGCCTAGCCCAATTCCCTGCGCGATGGATGAAGCCTGATTGATTTGCAGAGCGGATGTCTTCGAGACGTCGGCTGCTAATTGAGGCCCCAGTTTTGCCATGTCGTCGGTGAAGAGCGTGGCCTGGTGGCTAGCGCGGGAGATCGAGACATAGCCGAAGCGGGAGTTGAGCAGGTCCGGGTGGACCCTAGTGTCTGCGTGAACGAGAACCCGTTCGGCGGTGAGCCCTTGAGAGCTGTGACTGGTGACGGCATAGCCGTGGTCGAAATGACGATGCTCGATGGCATTGAACTCGATCTGGCGGCTGTTGTCGAAGCGTGCAGAAAGCCGACCATCGGGATGGATGGCCTCGATGGTCGCGAGATCGCGATTGGCGACGCCAAGCGATTTGTCTGGGGCTGTGAATTGGACGCGGTCGCCGACGGAGAACTCGCGTTGGATTTCTTGATAGATGCTGACGCCGGTGAGTCGGCGGGGATCATAGGTGGCAAGTTCATGGTTCGCTTTCTCAACCCTGAGCTGGTTTACGGCCGGGTCGATTGCCACAACCGACGCGTAGGCTCCAGCACTGATTCCGATCGCTTTGCTGCCACGTGTGTAGCGAATTACGTCGTTGACCTCGTACTGACTTGCCCAAGAACGTTCGGCACCAGTCATGTCCTGCCGCTGAACAAGGACACGGAAAGTATGCTCCTCTGGGGCTAGGGTTCCATTGAGCTTCAACTCCTGGCGAACCGCGACGTTCAGCTCGCGGCGGGAAGCATTATCCGGCGACACGATGAGAGTGTTTTCGGGCGATTCAACGTAGGTCTTGGCGATCGAGCGGACGCGCTCTTCTGCGTTGGGAATTTCCTTCACACGGCCCTGCTGTTGGAGCGCGTCGAGCGCGGCAGAAACTTGGCCTGTAGCCAGCAGTTCGACGGCAGATTTCAGAGCCGGGTCCTGCTGGCGAACGATCTCATCGAGTCGCGCCGTACGCATTCCGGCTTCTTGCAATTGCTCGAACGGGCGGCCCGCTTCGACGCCCTGATGCTGGCGGATATCGCCGATCAGAAGTACACGGTCATCTGGCCCAAGCCGGGCAAGGAACTCGCGCATTTGGTTGGTGCTGGAGAGGCTCGATTCGTCGACAAGGTAGAAGTTCTTTTCGTCTCGTAGGTCAGAATTTGGTGTGCGGGCGAGGAAGGCTTGCAGGGTTTGGGCCTCGATGCCCGCCTCATTTAGTTGCCGTGCAGCACGGGAGGTCGGGGCGAAGCCCTCGACCTGATAGCCCTTCCTCTCCGCAGCGCCGCGTAGGACCGTAAGCGTGGTTGTCTTCCCCGCGCCGGCGAAGCCTTGGATTCCTTGGATGCGGTCTCGCGAGCTTAGAACATCTTCGACCACCCCCTTCTGTGCTTGGTTCAGATGTGAGTGCTGGTCCGCAAGGACGATGGCCTGCGCGCGCGAAAGCACCGGCTCGACCTGGTTTTGGCCCTCACGCATCCGGCGAAGAATGTCATGTTCCGCTTCGATAGTCCTGGTGGTGGTGAATTGACGGCCCGGAATACCCTGAGGCCGCTCGACAATTTGAAACTCTCCGGATGCCAAGCGGGCGTCAAGATTGGCGCGGACCTGGGCGTGGGTGATCTCCCCCATTCCACGACGAAGACCGTCGCGGATCAGCGCACGTTCATCCACGACCGCCTCGCGCTCGAAGTTCTTGTCACGAGAAAAGGTCAGAGATTCTCGAACGCGGTCAACCGAGTTGGCAGGCTTCTCCTGATGTTGCGACCGTTCCCGCGCTGCGCGTACGACCGCGTCCGCTTGGTGTCCGAAGTCCGCGGCCAGCCTCCGGTGCGCAGCCATTACCTCTCCCGGCGAATGCAGTTCCTTGCGGTCACGCGTCGAGTGGGCAGCGATCTCGGCAGCCTCCTTCCCCGAGCGGCCCGTGCGTTCGAGGTATTCACGAATTTGTTGGCTTCGGGGACTGGATGCGTCGAGATATTCCTGTGTGTATCCCTTAATCTCCGGGGCACCGCTCCGCCCTGTCGTAATCTCGTAACCAAGTTGGCGGAGGCGGTACGTCAACTCGGATTGATAGATGGCGGTGGCAAATTGCTGGGAGGCGAAGAGGCTCTGCGGCTGAATCGCGCGCGGTTGGCCATTGTCGCGCTCGGTGACATTGAAAACGACCGCGTGTGTATGCAGTTGTGGCGCGACATAGCCATCGACGGGGCGGGCGGTATCGTGCTCGAACTTGGCGGCGATAAATCTGCCCGTAGTCTCAGGCGGATGATTGCCGCCGATACGGGCTTGCGTGTAGTGTTCGAGCTGGTCGAGGGCAACACTTACGCTCTCCCGATGTGCTTCGCGTACACGCTCATCGCCGCCAACAAGCGCGGTCAGCGAGACAGACTTGGGCGCGGAAAAGGTCGCATCCCACCCGGCTCGGTGCTCCATCGTCTTGATGGTCTTGCCGTCGGCACCCTGATATTCATAGGACGCTCGTTGGCGCACTAGCTGCTCGCCTGTCTGTGGATGCTGGCCCTGGCTGAGTTTCGCAAAGTCCTCTCCGGACACCATCCCGGCCAGACCGAACTGAGCGGCCAGTCGTCCTTGCCATTCCCCGGCGATGACGCCGCGTTGCGACCAATAGTTCTGCTCCTTCGCGGTGAACTCCTTCTGGTGGTAGGTCTGTGCCTGGCCGGCGGAGAGCGGCTTGGAAATGGTCAGCATGGCAATTACTATCCCCGAAGATTGAGGCTTTGTTGGGCGTTTACGTTCCGATCAGCGTCGCTCTCCTGTGGCACGATTTCCGTCGCGGTTCGCGGCGATTTTCGCGGCGGCGTGGGCACATTTGCGTCCGGCTTCAGTTCATGCAGACGCAACTCGGGCTTAGCTGCTCCTATGTTTCTTGGATCGTATGGGAGTTTGTCTTCGGGCGTATCGCGGAGATCGAAGTCACTGGCGACAACCGGCATTTCAAAGTACGGGAATGAGAAGCGTGTCACATAGTTCTCGTACTTCATGTAGGCATGGAGGTCCGGCAGTCCGGAGATTTCGGACTCCATTACCAGCGGTTCAATCTGCCGGTCCAGTGCGAAGTTTCGCCCAGCGCGGGAGCCGTCGAAGTGGGTTTCGCGCAGCCGTTCGATCTCGACCTTCCCGATGAATTTGCTGACCCACTCGCCAGCACTCGGCTCCTTCGTCTTCAGCCAAATGCTGGTTGCCGGTTGGGAAAGCATGACTTCAGCCAAGTGGCCGTAAAGGTATTCCAATTGGGCCTTACCCTGGAAACCCAGAATCACCGGGTTCCTGCTTTTTCGATTTTCCGTAATCGCGGTGTGCAGCTGAGGGAGCTTTTGCAAGCTCGCCAGTTCGTCGATCACGAACCATGCCCGCTTTTGTCCGTCCTTCGGCTCATTTAGGAGACGCAACACGAGCAGGTCAATCCAAAGACTTTGGAGCGGCCGGAGTGCCTCACGTTCTGCTGGGAGTGAGGTGATGAAGATCCATCCCTGTCGTGTCTCGGCCCACTCGGTGGCCGACCACTCGCCATTCCCTTCCCCCTTTTTCGGAAGTAGACGGAGGCTGTCAGCGACTAGTCCAAGCGATCCAAGAACACCAGCACGCTGATGCTCCGCCTTTGGGTCAATCAGATGAGCGTGTTCTGTTCCTTTCAGCCTTCGGTCGATTTCCTGCGGGTCCGACATCCACTTCACCAGCTCTTCCGGTGTTGGGCCATAGGCCATCAGGAAGGCGAATATCTTCTGTGGGGACTCGATGAAGAACTCACCTTTCTGGTTCTGCGGTGGCTGAAACAGGGACACAGCCAGAGCCTTTGCCTCGGAGCGGCGGCGCAGCTCCTCTGCGGGGCCCCAATAAGGGCAACGCTTATCGAGAGGATTCAGGATCACGTCACCATTCTTCGGGTCGTAAAAGCGCTGGACGAACTCCCGTGCTGGGTCGTAGACAATCGCTGAATCGCCACGAGTTTTTATCTGTCGAAGGATCTGCAGCATGATCGCGGTCTTGCCAGCGCCGGTATCTCCGATGATCTGTAGGTGCTGTGCCTCGGCCCGTTTCGGTATGCGGATCATCGCCTTCATTTCGTCGGTCTTGATGCCTATGCCATCTCCGCCGACCTTGCTGTTGAACTCCTTCGGCGTCATCATCTCGGGACCTTTCAGTCTTCGACCGTACCTGAGCTCCCTGCGCCGTCGAACGTCCTTGGTGATAGAAAATGGGAGCTGGATGGCCAGTGATGCCAGACCGAAAAGCAGTGGCAGCTTGTAGAGGTCGAAAAGGCTGTCGCCACCGTAAACCGCACTCTTGAGGTAGGCATTCAAGGACGCATCGATATAGCTCTGCTCCGGTCCCAGGTAAAGAAGAACGTAGCCACGCTGCAAGGTGGACCGTGAGAGCGCAAGCGGGATGGACTTGCCGCCCGGTTGCGGCGTCTCGCCGCTTGTCACGTCGGCGCTCGTCACCAGACGCGGTGGAATTCCCTGAGCGCCCACCATGAGCATCCGGTAGTTGTCTCTCCGGTTCACTCCGATCGCTCCGGCAACGGTCGACCGGATGTAGATCGGTGTATAGAAACGCTGTAGTGGGCTGTTGCCGAAGCCGAACCGGCAGTAAAGAAAAAGTCCGGAAAACACCACCGCCATGAATACCGTTCCGTATGTGTAAATCGGGCTGTGCGGCGGCCAGATGATGGTTTCCTTGCGTCCCCACTTTGTCATTGCCATCGACTATTTCCTTCCTGCGTGAGTAGCCAACTTGCCGGCCAGTTGGTGCTTCGCCTCGCTGATTTCGTCGAGCAGTTTGTCGAACGCCTCGGGCGTGAGTCTCTGGCCTGCGGCCAGAGGGCGCAACACGTTTACCAAGAGCAAGCGTACCCCGAGAATCTCCGCCAGAGATGGATCGCAGGCCGATCCTCCGCGCACCTTCTGCAGGATCACATCGCGAACCCATTCGCCCAACGCGCACCCGTTGGCGGCAGCCTCCACCTCGACTGCCGCAAATTCAGTCGGTGTCAACTTAGTATTGAGTGACTGATTGCGGCTTTCCCGGCCTCGCACCGAGCCTTTTTTCCTGTCTGTTTCGGAATGATTAGGTAGCATCAGGGCGCTCATTTCTCTGCAGGAGGCGGGAACCTAACAGGTTTCCGCTATCCAACAAGTCCTTTCTTGTCATAGCGACCAGCATTGGGTTCCGAAGGAACCTAAACAGCTCCCTTTCAGGGGTGGAGTGTCAAAATTCTTCCGGTGCGAAGCACCGTTTTGGCAGCACCACCAAATTAACTGCACAATCACGCCTTCACCGCCCGTACAGAAGGCGTGGACTCCACGCCGGCCACCAGCTTCTTTGCAGGCTCCTCGGCTGACCCATTGCTCGGACCTTTTCGAACACGCAAAGTCGAAGCAACCTGCTTGGCTTGCGGCGTCTTGAGGAAGTCCTGGAAATCACGGTCCTTTGAGAAGACATAGCTCAGCGCTTTGTCCACGACATCGTCGGCGGATGCATGGATGAAAGCGGCGTACTGATCGACCTGTGCGGCGGTGACTTCATCCAGCCGAACAGAAGCACAGATGTGACGGCTCTGGTTGATCTCAAGCAGTGGCATATTCGTTCTCCTTTATAGGTAGTGAAATCAAGCAATCTCTCTCCCGACAACGGGTGCGGAAGTCGGCAATAGTCGTCGCGTTTTGCGTTCTACGCTGCGGCATGTTGCACCTCGAATACGGGTTCGATCAGGAAGCGCTTCGCGTCGCGGTCGTATCCACGAAGGGCCAGGACTTCGCGGACAATGCGCCGGCCGTCTTGCCGCTCGGCATGGACGACGAAATCAACGGCTTCTCCGATCTCCGCTTCGGTATCAGAGAAGGTGGTCTGCGCGTGGCTACGCATGACCAGATTGGCGAAGCGCGTGAGGGCTTTGGCTGCCGAGTTGGCATGAATTGTCGCGAGCGAACCTGCATGGCCAGTGTTGAAGGAATCGAGCAACGTTCGGGCCTCGATTCCGCGCACTTCGCCGAGAATGATCCGGTCGGGTCTGAAGCGAAGCGTGTCCTTCAATAAGTCGTCGAAAGACACATTGGTCTTGAAAGTACTGGTCTGGGATCCGACTGCAACTATGTTCGGCTTCCGGATCTGAAGCTCGGGCGTGTCTTCGATAACGAGGATGCGTTCATTCTCCGGAATTGAGTTGGCTAGTATCCGCAAGAGCGTCGTCTTTCCGGTCCCGGTTCCGCCGCTGATGAGCAGCGTTTTGCCGCTGCGAATTTGCTCGGTTAAGAAATCTGCAAGAGGCTGCGTCAGTGTGCCGCGAGTAATCAGATCATCGACCGTATAATTGCGGCTGGTGAATTTCCGTATCGCAATCGCCGCGGCCGGACTCACGAGCGGGGGAATCCACGCCGCAATGCGGCTTCCGTCCGGAAGCTGGGCGTGTAGTCTGGGATTGTTTTCGTCCAGCCTTTTGCCGAGCTGATTGGCGATGACTTCGAGGCCGGTGCGCAGCTTCTCAGCCTCGAAAGAAATGTTCGGTTCCTGGCACAATCTTCCATTGCGCTCGCAAGACCACGAGGCGTCCGGATTGCCCATGATTTCGCTGACGTCTTCGTCTAGCAGCAGTGCTTCAATGGGTCGAAGGAACGGCAGGATCAATTCAAAACTCATAGCGGGAACCTCACACCGATGGAAGCCCAGCGCTTAGCCGGGCTTCCGAGAGTGAAGAACAAGGGCCTATGCGGCCGTTTCCTCCTGGGGCGCATCCTCGGGCTCCTGATCTTCCGGGGCGGCTTTTTCGGCGCGGTCCAGCTTCAGGATCGAAGCGACCCGAATTTCCCAGGCGCGCTGCTTCGTGTCCGTCTTCTTGCTCTGGTAATCCCGGCTGCGCAATTCCCCTTCAACCTGGATATGTGCGCCCTTGGTGAGCGTCTTGGCGAACTCCGAGAGCTTGCCGAAGACGACGCAACGGTGCCATTCGGTGTGCGAGATGTACTTTCCGTCCTTCTTGTAGGAGGACTTGGTTGCCAGCGAAAGAGTGGTGACGCTGAAGTCCGGGCTGTTGGTGCGAGCTTCTGGGTTGCTGCCGAGAAAGCCGATGAGGGTTACTTTGTTCTGGTACATGAGAGTGTCTCCGTTTGTTGAATTCGCCCGTTGTTGCTCGGGTCACACTGGGCGGAGCTTAGCGAGTG
>Ga0075030_100001263_pt1 | contig 22744 bp, 20 predicted proteins | sample LitLauG_LLR_2012_FD_71393 | JGI IMG/M metagenome (GOLD analysis project Ga0075030, IMG submission 71393) | Freshwater sediment microbial communities from Pennsylvania, USA - Little Laurel Run_MetaG_LLR_2012 | ecosystem: Environmental > Aquatic > Freshwater > Creek > Sediment | place: USA...
GGTTTGTATTGGTTCTGCTCCAGGTAGCAGGCTTCCGTCGGAATCACTGCAAAAATAGTTTGCGTGGAGCCAAACGTGGGCATGCCTTTGAACATCGAGAGAATTTCCAGCGTGTCGATACCGCCTGCTTCCAGGCAGAAGCGAGAGGCGATATCACTGGCCGTTGACATGTACGCGGTGGCTGGGGCTGCGAGCAATCCCTTCTCTGCAAACTTCGGGCCCCACTTCTCTGCCACTTGGCGGACCCACGCTTGCTCGCCGCTGATATCCATGTAGTGGCATTCGGCCCGCAGGCTGGCTTCAATGACCATCGGTCCGTAATAGATAAGCGGGCCAACTGTGTTGCAGACTACCTTGGCACCGGTGAAAAGTTTCGCGAGTTCGTCAACTGTCCCAGAGACTTCGGCGATTTCATAGTCCGCCGTCTCGATCCCGGGGACGTGGTTCAGTACTTCCTGAATCTTGGCGCGGTTGCGGCCCGCGGCGATGAAAGGAACGTTGAATTCGCGAAGAAACTCTGCGATGAGGCGTCCCGAGAACCCGCTGGCGCCATAGATCACTACGGGCCTTTTACTCATGATCGTCGCCCTCCCCTATCGTCCGGCGGTGGCTTGAGAATCTTCTTGTGCGTAACAGCCGGACGATATTAGGCTAAAGGTTCTTTTTTGCTAGTAGGCACCTTTTTGGTACCTAGGTACAGGAGTGACTCCCCGTGGATCCATTCAATTGCCCCGTCACTGTTACCACCCACATCATCGGTGGAAAGTGGAAGCCTTCCATCCTCTACTACCTTCAGGGACACGTCCGCCGTTTCAGCGAATTGCAGCGACTCCTTTCGGGTCCCACTAAAAAGATGCTTACCCAGCAGTTGCGCGAACTGGAGCGTGACGAGGTCATCCACCGCAAGGTCTACGCCCAAGTGCCGCCGCGCGTTGAGTATTCGCTCACAAAGCATGGTGAGAGCCTTCGGCCAATTCTCCGGCTGATGTCCGCATGGGGAAAGAAGCATCGCGCACGCCATGGCACGACGCGCAGCTAGCTTCCTCAGTGCCATCTCTCTGCAGGTGGACACACATCGCCTTTTTCTCAGTCAGTTCGCGGGCGCCTCTTGCAAAACAGGGGAACCCGCTCGTGCCAGATGCGTCTCTTTCAAAAACAACGCAACTAGGAAAACCAGGACAGCCCCTCCTGCCGACATCCACATCGCCGCGCCCAGTCCGTGGGATTGCACCACCGGCCCCGCCAGAATTGGTGCGAGTGTCGCCCCAATACTCTCGGCAGCCAAAGTAGCCAGTCCGATCGCCGTAGCAGCAAATTGCGGCGGTACGCTTTCCGTGGGTACGAGAACCAGGATCAGCGCGCCGATTCCCTGCCCGGCATTTGCCAGGCAGACGATAGCCGCAAGAGCCCACGGGTAGGCATAGAGTGGCGTAATCAGCATCGCCAGCGGCACGACCGTGCACATCGCCGCCATCACTAACAGAACGGGTTTGCGCCCGATGCGGTCTGACAATCGCGGAAAGTAAAGTGCCAAGAAGAAACTTCCCAGGCCGCTCGCGCCCATCAAGAATCCCGCAGTTGTGGGCGTTTGATGCGCCACTTCGGTGATATACAGCGGCGCGAAAATATTGTGGAGGAATAGCCACGAGAGGAAACCCGCTGCTCCCGCGCAGCATAGCCACATATTGCGATAACGCAAAACGGAAAAAAAATCTCCAATCTTCACCGGTTGGCCGTGAGGTCCCGTACGATTTTCCCTCTCCGGCTCTTTAACGAATTTCCAAATCAACAGCCCCAGTAAAAGCCCCGGCATTCCGGAAACAAAAAATGCCCATCGCCAGCCGACGAGAGCGGCCATCTGCGTAGAAAGCACCGGAGCGACCGCCAATCCCACGAGCGCGGCTGCGCTCACCACGATCCCAATATTCCGACCCCGCCGCGTCGGAAGCGACGATTCTTCAATCATCGCCGTCATGATGGACCAAGCCGGTCCTCCCGCAAGTCCCAACAATGCTCGAACTAGCAGAAGTTGCTGGTAACTGTGCACCATCCCCGAGGCCCAAGACATCAGCGAAAAAATGAACACCATCGGAATGAGGATAGACTTTCGCCCCACACGGTCCGACAGCGCGCCGAAAAAAAGCGCCGACAACGCCCAGGTAATCGCTAGCACCGATCCCAGCATGCCGACCTGCTGGTGACTCAAGTGAAATTCAGGAACGAAGTAGGGAGCCAGAGAGTGCAGCGAGGTCCGGTCAAGAAATAGCGTGCCCCAGGAGAAAAAGAGGATCGCAACCAGGGTGCTCTCGTATTTCTTTGAGGTGTCCATTCGTTTCCCGAATCCCCCCTAGATTGAGCTTCCGATTCGCTGATTCGAATGCCGCGCTCTGCCAGCCTTTGTTTTGCGGTAGTGATTGCCTATTTCAAGAACATACAAAGTTCCTGGGCCGCTGCTTTCAGATGAGGCAAGAAGCGCGTCAACAGATCCTGGAGGGAAATCCTCTGCGCGTGCGCACCGACGTTCAGCGCCGCAACAACCTTTCCGGTTGGATTTCGAATCGGGACGGCCAACGATCGCAATCCATGCTCCAATTCCTGGTCGACGAAGGAGTACCCGTTGCGTTGCACCAGGCGCAGAATCTGCCGAAGCCTTTCCGCGTTGGCCACGGTGCGCTCCGTGTAGCGCTTAAACTCGACGTTCGCAAGCAGTTCTTCCAGTTTGTCCGGAGGCAGGTCCGCGAGCAGAATTCGCCCCATCGAAGTGCAAAAAGCGGGCAAGCGGCTGCCAACCCCGAGATCGATCGACATGATGCGCGTAACGTTGGCGCGCGCGATATAAACGATTTCCGGACCATCGAGCGTGGCAATCGAGCAGGACTCATGCAAGACATGGCTGACATGCTCAAGAACCGGCTGGGCCGCCACAGCAAGGGGCATCGAAGAAATGTAGGAATGCCCCAGGGTCAAGACGCGCGGTCGAAGATGAAAATGGCGATTATCGTCTGAGCCCGCGAAGCCCAGCTTCGCCAGTGTGTAGAGGCAGCGCCGCACAGCTGCGCGCGAAAATCCTGTCTTGCTGCTGATTTGTGAGATGGTTTGCTGGCGCTTCGACTGAGAGAAAGCCTGAATCACGGCCAAGCCCCTGGCGAGCGAAGTCATGAAGTTGGGATCACCACACGCGCCTTGCAGCGAGGGCGAAGGCGCAGCCTCCAGCAATCCGGCAGACGCAGGCTGTGTGCGCGACTGTTTTCTGACGCTGAGACTCGAACCGGCCCCTGGCATATGCATCTCCCTGTGCTGCTTCATTCGAACGGGAGAGAGCATACACGAAATTGGCCGATAGACGCACAGGATTTCGATAATCGCCTTGACGCCAGGCTTTCGAACGCATAAATTGCGTTGGGCGCGGAATGCACGCAGTGAGCACCTAAATCGTGAGGACATTCGAATCGAGCGGGGACATGACCATGTTCCCCATTTCCGTGGGTGCGAGGCTCAGCCTTTCTACTAGGAGAGATCGTGCCTCTTCCGCAATAATGCGTTCGAATGTAGCATGCTGCGGGCGCAGTGATCTGGCCAGACGAAAGTGTGAGGAGAGCCATCGCATGAACAACATCTTGGGATATCGGCGGCCGGCGCCTGGTACGCAGCCAACGCATCTTCATCCGCCGTATGTATCCTCCACCACACGTGCTCCGTCGAAACCCCTGGTGCATATGCCACACACGCTTACGGAGGTGACCGGTCCCTTATTCGGAACAGAAGCCGTCGATGTGAAAGCGTGCGATCTTACACGGCAGCACAGCGGTGAGCCTCTCGGCGAACGAATCATTGTCAGCGGGCGTGTGCTGGACGAAGACGCACGGCCAGTTGCACGCACGCTCGTCGAAGTGTGGCAGGCGAATGCCGCTGGGCGTTACTTGCATAAAGTTGACCAGCACGATGCTCCATTGGATCCGAGTTTTACCGGGTGCGGGCACGCCCTGACGGACGACGAAGGCCGCTATCGCTTCGTCACTGTTCGGCCGGGCGCATATCCCTGGCGGAACCATTACAACGCGTGGCGTCCCGCGCATATTCATTTTTCAATCTTCGGGCCGGCGTTTGCCACTCGGCTTGTCACGCAAATGTACTTTCAAGGTGATGCGCTGATCCCCTACGATCCCATTTTCAATTGCACCGCGGATGAGCAGGCTCGCAACCGGCTCATTTCCGTTTTTGATTGGGCCACGACGATCCCCGACCAGGCACTGGGCTACCGCTTCGACATCGTTCTGAATGGCCGCGAAGCCACTCCGATGGAGAAATAAGATGAGCTTCCACGCAACTACATCCCAAACTGTGGGCCCCTACTTTTCCATCGGGCTCACGCGGCTGAGAAAAGCCGACCTCGTTGGATCAGGAGTGTCAGGGGAAAAGATAACCATTTCTGGCCGCGTGATTGACGGCGAGGGCAAGCCGGTACCCGACGCCATGCTTGAAATCTGGCAGGCAAACAGCCACGGGAAGTACGCGCATCCCGAAGACGCTCAGAACAAACCACTCGAGGCCGGTTTTCAAGGTTATGGGCGAGTCGGCGTCGATGAGAATGGCGGATTCTCATTCAGGACCGTGAAGCCGGGTACGGTTCCGGGACCAGATGGAAAGATGCAGGCGCCGCACATTGCCGTGTCTGTGTTCGCCCGTGGATTGCTGCTGCGGCTGGTGACGCGGATTTATTTGCCAGAGGAAGCGGCGAACGCGGATGATTACGTCCTGAATCTGGTTGAACCTGAGCGGCGCGGCACATTGATTGCGAGAAAGAACGCCGTTGCGGGCACGCTCGAATGGAATGTCATTTTGCAAGGCGCTGACGAAACGGTTTTCTTCGATTGCTGAGAATGAGAAAAGTGCGGCCCCGCGGGAGCCGACTTCTTGCTCAGAAGGGGTAGGGCCGCTTGCCGAGCTGGATGGTAACCCACTTCACTTCGGTCATTTCTTCAATGGACCAGCGGCCACCTTCGCGGCCCATGCCGGAGTCTTTCACTCCGCCAAAAGGCACCGTAGCCTCATCGTGTACTGTGGGTCCGTTCAGGTGCACCATGCCTGCTTCCAGTTCGAGAGCAAACTTCATGGCGAGTTGCATATTGTTGGTCAGAACGGCAGAAGAAAGACCGTAGGTGGAACTGTTGGCCAAAACGAGAGCATGGTCAGCATCATTCGCCTTGCTGACCGCGGCCACCGGGCCAAATAGTTCGTCGCGGAACGCGGCCATCTCCGGCGTAACATCCGCAACGACAGTCGGGTAATAGAAATTTCCTTCGAACTTGCCGCCACAGAGTAGCCGCGCGCCGGCAGCAACCGCGTCTTTTACTTTCCTGTCAATCATCGGACACTGCGACGAGCGGATCAGCGGCCCAATCACCGTATGGGGATCGCGCGGATCTCCGACCTGCAGCTTCTGTGCCTTAGCTGCGAATTTTTTCAGGAATTCCTCGTAGACCGGTGCTTCCACGATGATGCGCGAGCCCGCCATGCAAATCTGGCCCTGGTGAATGAAGAGTCCGAAACAAGCCGTGTCAACGGCATAGTCGAGATCGGCGTCGCGCAAAATGACCAGCGGGCTCTTGCCCCCCATTTCCAGCACGACTCGCTTCCCGCGCTTGGCACACTCGGTCGCGATGATTCTCCCCACCCTGGTCGAGCCAGTAAAAGAAATCAGCTTCACTCGCGGATCTTCGTAAAGTACTTGCGCCATGGTTGACCCGTCGCCGGGCACAACGTTGAATACTCCCGCCGGTACTCCCGACCGTTCAAAAACTTCCGCGAGTTTTAGACCGATCAACGAAGTCTCTTCGGACGGCTTGAGCACGAAGGTATTTCCAGCCGCCAGTGCAAACGCCACTTTTTTCAACGAAAGCACGATGGGAAAATTGAATGGGGAAATTCCAGCCACCACGCCAAGCGGCCTCCGAATCGCGAGCGACAGCAGTCCGGGCACGTCGGAAGACATCACGTCACCATGGATGCGCCGCGCCTCTCCCGCAATCGAACGCACCATGTTCGCGGCAAACGGAACCTCAAAATGAGCCTTGCCAAACGTCGACCCCGCTTCGTCGATCAACAGTTCCACCAACTCCGGCGTAGCTTTCTCCAATTCATCCGCGGCACGATGGAGAATTCGTTCACGTCCGGCCGGCGGCGTGGCAGCCCACGATGCTTTCGCCGCCTCGGCAGCGTCAATCGCCGCGCGCATGTGCTCTGCCTTGGCCATAAAGATCCGCGCGAACGGACGTTGGTTCGCGGGATTGACGACGTCCGAGAGGGCGGAGGGCGGTACATCAATCGCTTTTCCAGCTATGTATGGCGTTGAGAACATGATTTCCTCACATGATTCAGTTCGCGGAAAAGCTAGTCAGCAGGTGAAATTTGCGCAACGCGATTCGAACGTTAATCGCACGCGCGCGCGTGACTGAATGCGGATTTTTCGCCAGTAGTTGGGGAATGTCAAGCGCCCGCGCCGGCCGCTCCGCCCCATACTCGTCGGGCCGTGTCCACGACGAGTTTCAGCTTGGCCCATTGCCGGTCCTCGGTGATGAGGTTTCCCTCGGCGGTCGAAGCGAATCCGCATTGCGGACTGAGTGCCAGGTTTTCCATGGGAACGTGCTGCGATGCTTCCTCGATGCGCTTCACCAACACGTTAGAGTCTTCCATCTCCGGAAGTTTGGAACTGACCAGCCCCAGAACCACAGTCTTGCCTTTGGGGACAAAACGCAACGGCGCAAACGTTCCGGAGCGTTCGTCGTCGTACTCCAGCAGAAAGCGGTCCACATCGAGCGTGCCGAACATTTTGTCGGCGATGGCGTCGTAGCCTCCTTCGGCGTACCAGTGGCTGCGATTGTTGCCACGGCAAAGGTGGATCGCAAGAGTCACGCCGGGGCACCGCGCGGCTTTGAAGCAAGCGTTGTCGGCTTTGATGGCCTCGTCCAGCGCAGCGTCCGGATCCATCTTCAATTCCGTGCGAATCCATTCGCGCCACTTGGGATCCATGTAGTAGCTGTATCGCGGCGCATCAATTTGAATGTACTTCACGCCATCGGAGGAAAGTCTAGCAAGATCGCTCTTCATGATCTCCACGATGTCCCATAGCAGCGCGGAATGGTCTTTGTAGACCGTATCGGTAATTCCTGCCTTGAACGCAATGGCGGGAAATTGCGTGGCGCTGGGCAGTGTCATCTTGATCGCCACTTTGCAGTTCGCTTTCAAAAAAGGCAATTCGTGTCCGGTGAGCGGCCGGGTCTGGCGCAGTTTCTTGGCCACGATGCCCGTCACGCTGCTGACCGGCGCCGCTTTTGCTTCGCCAGCTTTCCAATCTCTCGCCACGGCGTCGCCCAGGTCGAAGCCTTCCACCGCATCGGTGAAATCGCTCATGAAATTCCGGCGGCGCAGTTCGCCATCGGTGGCAAGTTCAAAACCAAGTTCCTGCTGCTTGGCCAGGATGCGTTGGATATGAAGGTCTTCGAGAGTGCGCAAACGCAGCGGATCCTTTGCGGCATTGTTGCGGGCTTCTAATAATTCCGAGGGCCGGAGAAAACTTCCTACATGGTCGGCTCGGTAAAGTGCAGCCATTCCTTTGTACCTCCAATGAATTTATGAAAACGGATCATAAAACGAACTGCTGCGGGCCACGGGCAACTCCGATGCGTGCCTTCCCAACGCGATGGAAAGCCGTATGGCGAAATCTTTAAGCAGAGCGACCTTCTTCTCAAATTCTTCGAGCTGAAATCGCCCGCTGGGGCCGGCGATACCAAGAGCGGCAACAAGATCGCTGCCACGCACGAAAACCGGCGCGGCTATGCCACTGAGTCCTTTCTCCAGTTCGTTATTGTCCGTTGCATAACCCCGATGGCGGATCAGGGCGAGATCGTTCATCAGGTTATCGAATTTGGTGTGCGTGTTAGAAGTGAAGCTGGGCATCCCATTGCGTTTGATGATGGCGCGGATTTCTTCATCGGGAAGCCAGGCGAGAATCGCTTTGCCTGCGGCAGTGCAGTGCGCATGAAAACGTGCTCCAACTGGCGTGCGCGCGGTGATGATCGAGTCTCGACAATCGACGCGGTCGAGGCAGACGATACCGCCCGCTTCGGGCACGGCGATGCTCACACTTTCATTCGCGAGGCGCGCCAATTCCACCAGGAAACTGTGCGCTTCATTGCGAAGCGGCCTGGATTCCAGGGCGCGGCATCCCAATTCGTGCAACCGCAAACCAAGGCGGTATCTCTCATTGGCGGGATTTTTTTCGATGAGTTCGAATTTCTGCATGGCGTTCAAGAGGCGGAAGACGGTGGTCTTGTTCAAGCCAAGGTCGCCGGCAAGCTGCGTCATGCTCATCTCGGGCCCGCATTCGCCGAGATGGAGCAGGAGCCGAAGGGCTTTCTGCAGGGATTTGCTGGAACCCACGTCGCTGCCACGCCGTGAACTCAGTCTTCTAGGTCGCCGCAGTGCTGCTGGCAAGTTATTCCCTCTCGCGTATTTCGAATGGGGAGAATTCGTTTGCGCCGGCCATTGTAGTTAGAATCGCTGCGAAGTCAATATGAAACTTAGTTTCACATTGTGAAACCGTCGATTCGAATGAGTTTCTCTCTTGCTTTTGTGTAGCCTGTAGGACGCCAAGGCTCGGAATCTTGTCCACGCCTCTCGCAAGCGGCGCCGCCCTGCGAAAACAAAGATCCCCTTCACGTCGACGGGGCATTTTTTCTGATTTCTCAAGAACCTGATATCCTCCAAGCTCTTTCTTGATTGCAATGGCATTTGAGCTTTGCGCTCAGATTGGGCCACGGACAAAACGGATATGACCTCGGAACGCGGCTTTTACGGTTGGAAACTGGTTTTTTTCCTTTGGCTTCTGGATTTCATGAACATGGGATTTCCGCTTTACGCCGGAAACATCATCAACAACTACATGTTGAAAGAAATTCCAATGAGCCACAGCACCTTCGGCTGGGGATATACGATTCTGAATCTCTTTGTGGGCATCCCCTCAATGCTCGTTGCTGCGTCGATTGTTCGCTGGGGAATTCGCAAGACGTTCGGTATCGGTTCGGCGGTGATCCTTATTGGCGCCCTATGGCTATCGTTGATCGCTTCACGGCCGTGGCATTACTTATTGGGTTTCGGAGTACTAACGGCGACGGGAATCAGCTTCGGCACAATCGTCCCCGCAGCCACGGCGATCACGCGATGGTTTAACCGCTATCGCGGACGAACGATGGCTATCACCTTATCAGCATCGGGTTTCGCAGGCTTCTTCGTTTCCCCGCTATTCAACCGGTTGCTTGCTGGGAACGGAGGAAATTGGCGGCAAGCGTGGACGATTGTGGCGGGCGTTTCCGTACTTTCAGCAGTCGTGGCATTTGTTTTTGTCCGAGAGCGTCCCGAGGACCTAGGCCAATCTGTGGACGGCGGGCCAGAGGCGGCACACGCTGCGGCAGTCACGTCGGCACGCGCTCTGGTTACTACATACCCTTGGGAGCCCCGGCAAGCCTATAGGACAGTCCCGTTCTGGATGATTCTGATCGGCGGCATTGCTTGCCAATTCCCATTTTTCTTTTTCACCGCCCACGGGTTTCCGCATTTGAAAAGCGCTGGGATCAGCACAGCGGACGCTGCCTGGGCCATGGGTTTGTTCACGCTGGGCGCGGTCTTCGGCCGGTTGATTGGCGGTTGGTTGATGGACCGCATCGTGGCGCGCTTGGCGTTCATGCTTGGCTTGTGCCTGTATTTCCTCGGCTCGTTTTTCGCGGTTCGAGTTTCTCCTGATGCGCTTTGGATCGCCTACATCGCGGCGATTTCGTACGGGGTTGCTTTTGGCTGGACTTTCATTTGCCTGAACACGATAACAGGGCACTTTTATGGTCCGGCGGCGTTTCCGAAACTAAACGGCAGGCAACTTCAATTGGGGGCGATTTTTTGCTCGCCCGCGGGGTTTCTCGGCGGCAAGATTTTCGACATCTTTCACAGCTTCACCCTAGCGTTCGAATTGAATTGCGTCGTCGCAGCCATTGGCATCGTTGCCGTTTCTTTCGCTAAAATGCCTGCGCCACCGGAGACATCCAGTTTAGCTCACGAGTGAAGCTGAGTGCCATGACGGGAAATTGGCTGGGAGACTAGGATTCGAACCTAGATAGCCAGATCCAGAATCTGGAGTCCTACCGTTGGACGATCTCCCACCCGATACGAGGAAAAAAACGAACCGCAGCCGGTTCCCGCTGATCGGGGCAGCCACGATTCTACCTATCTAATTTAATCGGCTTTCAAGCACTCGTCAACCGCACCAGGCGAAAAGAAGCTCCAGCTTTATGGTTGGCGTACTTTTTCGGCGGGTTTTGGCGGCGCGCTCTCGCTGCCAGCAATCGGCACCATTTGCCCCTGGCGAATCGCGTAATCTACGTTGCCCCAGCGGATGCGATTTGACCCAAAACTCGCTAACCAGATGACGAAATGGATAGCGTCCCGCAGCGGCACCAGCCAGATCTTTCGGCGCAGCACTTCGTCATTGACGCCCCAAATCCCTACTGTCCACGCCATCGCAAAACGGAGGATCAAGTACGCGAGCAGATACGTACCTGCAATCCAGTTCACTGGAGCGACGAGTGCGGCAAGCACAACCCACGGGAGCCCCTGCGTAAACAGAAGCCCGACATAAGACAGCGGCCTGCACAAACGCACCGTCCTCGCCCAGCGCAATTGATGGTCCCAAAAACCGCGAAAAGTTTGTGCCGGATACATCGTCCACACGGTTTCGCGCGAAAGAAGGACTTGGCCACCAGCCTTCGCGATGCGATTGCCAAGTTCATAGTCGTCGGCAAGCGTTCCGGCGATAGCTTCAAAGCCGCCCATCCTCCCGAGCCATTCCTTGGTCGTAGCGATGGAAGCTCCAAGCGCAAACGTGATTCCTTCCATCCATTCGGCCATCAGCACGCCCGCGAAAAAATCGCTGGAAACGCCCACGGCTTCGATCTCCGCGCCGAGATTGTTCTCCGCCATGCCGCGATAGAAGGAAGTCACCGCGCCTTTCTTGAGATCCACAAGCGGGGCGACCACTTCGCACAAAAAACGCGGCCCAACGCGCACGTCGCCATCTGTAAGCACCAGAACTTCGTTCTGTGCTTCCCGCGCGAGCCGCGCCAGCTTATTGACCTTGCGGTTTGCGCCGAGTTGCTCCGCCCCCACAAACAAACGGATCTTCCGCTCCGGGAATTCCGCGATGACGCGCCGAATCAACGGAACCGCAGGGTCGGCATCATCGTTCACCGCAAACAAAATCTCGTAGTCCGGGTAATCCTGCCCGCAAAAACTGGAGTAGTTTTCGTACGACCCAAAATCCACGCCACGCACAGGCTTGAGAATGCTTACGGGGGGAGTATAGTCCGAGAAAGTTCGTGCGCGTTCCCGCCTGAAAAAACGCAAAGCCGCCACTGTCGCGAGCACGTAGTAAACCAGCGGAGCCGTCGCCACCACCAGCACGGCAACGCGCCACACCGCAGAGGCCACTATCACGTGCGTCCACTCGCCGTCGGCAAAAGTTCACACCTCAAACACATCTGAGGCCACTCTAGCAGGTTGTCCAATAATGTGAAATTGAATGGGGATTCTCGTGATCCAACGAGATGGGAGGGGGAACTTCGATCAACTGCCTGGTTTTTTCGAATAAGACGCACCGCGGATTGCCAGCGCCCGCGCAAATCCATCCTTTCTTAATTCATATTCGCATCATTCGTCAGACTCGCACTCAACCCTCGTTGGGGGCGCTACTTCTTAAGGCTTGCGCTTACCATCGGGAAAAGTTGACCATTTTTCACGCGATAGGCAAAACCGCGCCACAAGATCCGTTCTGAAAAGAAGCCTCCCACCCAAGCAATAAACCCGATGGCGTCGCGCAAAGGAAGGAGCCAAAGTTTCTTCCATACCCCAGTGTCGCCCAAGCCCCAAGTCCCTGTTGTCCAGGCCAGCCCGAGACGCAGCCCCAGGTACGCCAGGAGATGCGTGGCCGCAATTACGCCCCACCCAGCGGCGGCGGCGAGTGCTGCCGCCAGCAGCGCCCAAGGCAACCCGTGGGTCAATATTAGCCACGGGTACGCTGTGGGCCGCACGTTCTTCAAACCGATCGACCAGCGCAGTTCGTGGCGAAAATACTGCCCAATCGTCTCTTGTGGAAACACCATCCACACCGGCTCGCGCATCAATTCCACGCGATACCCGCGGCGCGCGATTCGGTCTCCCAGTTCAAAGTCATCGGAATGATAATTTGCCATGGCTTCCCAGCCACCAATCTCCGCGAGGTGCCGCTTGGTTGTCGCCATCGTCCAGCCGAAAGCGAAGTGGATCCTACCTTCCAGCATTCTGGCTACCAACGCCCCCGGAGCGGAGTCCACGTACATGCCCAATGTCTGCAAATCCGCTGCGATGCTGCCCGCGGTCATGCATCGGCAAAAGCCGGTCACCACGCCAACCTGGGAATCGGCAAATGGCGGCACAACCACTCGCAAGTAGTCCGCGGCGACGCGCACATCGCTGTCGCTCATCACTACGACGTCGTATCTCGCTTCTTGCACGAGCCGGCAGAGGCTGTTTATCTTGCGGTTTGCTCCCGTGTGCGCCACGCTTTTAATTAGCCGGATGGAGCATCGCGGAAAATCCGCCTGCAGTTTTTCAATCACGGGCACAACAGGGTCGTCCGACTCGGCCACGGCAAAAATGACTTCGTATTCAGGGTAATCCAGCCGGCAAAAACTGGCAAAATTTTCGTAAGCTTCGCAGTCCACTCCACGTACGGGCTTGAGAATACTCGCAGGCGGCGCATACCGCGATTTAGAAGGAGGCGATTTTCGCAACTCTCTGAAATAGCCAAAAACGCTGCAGATCGACAGAACGAAATAAACCAGCGGCGCCATCGCCAAGGCAAGCGCGATCCAATAGAAAATATGTAACAGCATCCAGTTGCCCCAAGTCCCCCGCGGCATCGCGAAAACCGATGCGAGGGGATCCTGTCCGTCAAACAGGAATCTAAACTTACAAACTGACTTTCCGATTCAGATGCTGGCCCGTTTTGATTGGTTGCCGCGGAAGACCTGGACCCTGCGCGGCGCACAATCCGTTTCCTGGACAATACCACTTCATTGAACTTTATGGATGAATTTATAGAGACGGCCTTGCGCTCAACCAGCCGCAACCAGTGCTACGCCGGCGCAAACCAACAGCACACCGGCCCACCGCGCGATGCTGATCTGTTCGCGCAGGATGTACTTGGCGCCGAGAGTGCCGACTACGTAGCTGAGCGCCGATGCGGGAATCACCAAGCTAATCGGCTCCCAGGAGAGCAATATCAAGAGCGAATAAAAGGACAGGGCCATCAGGGGCACGCCAGCCCAGAACCACCCATTGCGTACTGCACGCCCGAGGAAACGCAGTAACTCGAGTGGCCGCAATCGAGCGGGTTCACCAGTGGCTTTCATTCCGTACGTGATGGCGATTTCGCCGCCGGTGCTTCCTAGAATCAGAACAGCAAGCGCCAGAATGACGCGCATCAGGCCGCGGCCTCGCCGGCCACCGCCGTCGTCCGCGGCTTCGTTTGCCCCACCAAAAGTACACCCACGCAGATTAGTACAACACCAAACCAGCGCCGCGGCGAAACCGATTCATGCAAAAAAACAACCGCCAGCAACGTGAGCAAAGCATATCCAAAAGCGCCCGCCGGCATCACGTAACTGTAGTCCGCCCAGCTGAGCACGGTCATGTAGCTGAGCATGAAACCGCTCAGAAAGAAAACCCCAATCCAAATAGTCCCGCTGGTTACGGTCATCCGAAACGCCTGCGCGATTCCCGAAGCCGTCAGTTGTACCGCCCCGATTTGCGACATGCCACGCTTCAGCATCAAGTCTCCGGCGTTGGCGCACACCACCATCGCCAAGACCATGACCAGCGTCTTGATTCGCAGTCTTCTTTCGCTTGCCATTTTTTAGGGGTTAGTCGTTTCCGGAAGCCGGAGAGGTTCCGGGCACGGAAACGATGGTCTTGTCAAAATCGCCGCCCTTGCGCACCCACTTCAGGCGCTCGGCTCGCAGTGCCAGAAATTCCGTCGCTTCATGGTACAAGCGCTTGCGCTCGTGGCTGTCCCACAGCGCTTCCTTCACAATGCGCCAAACCACCTTGGGCCGGAAATAATACTCGTCGTAGAAGCGGTTCACGCCCGACATCATCTCCGCCTTGGACAAATGCGGGTACTCGATGTGTGGCAACTGATGCCCACCGGAATCCGCCAGCGCTTCGACCTTCAAGAAGCCTTGCTGCGCCATCGTTTCGTGCAGTTCCGTTCCTGGCATGGCGTGCGCCAGCGAAACCTGAATCGTCTCGCAGTCTAGTTCTTTCGCGTACTCGATGGTCTTTTGAATCGTTTCTTTGGTCTCGCCCGGCAAGCCGATGATGAAGTCGCCGTGGACCTTGATCCCGACCTTGCGGCAATTCTTCATAAAGTTGCGCCCCATTTCCACCGTGGCGCCCTTCTTGATGTTCTTCAAAATTTGCGCATCGCCCGATTCGAAGCCCACGATAAAGAGCCGCGCCCCGCCATCCGCCATCGCCTTCACAGTTTCGTAGTCGCTGTGCACGCGCGCCGTCGAAGACCACTGGAACTTCAGCGGTTTGAACTTCGCGCTCAAATCCATCACGCGGTCCTTGCGGATGTTAAAAGTGTCGTCGTCGAAGAAAATCTCTTTCATCTGCGGGAAATGGCCGAGCGCCTGCTTCACTTCTCGCGCCACGTTTTCCGTCGAACGCGTCCGCCAGGCATGTCCCGAAATCGTCTGTGGCCACATGCAGAAAGTGCAAAGGGCCGGGCATCCTCGCGTGGTGTAGAACGACACATAGGGGTGCAGCAGGAATGGCACGTTGTAGCGTTCTATCTCCAGGTCGCGCTTGTAAATGTCCGTGGCGAACGGGAGAGCGTCCAGCTCTTCTGTATGCAATTGCGGGCGTTCCGCGTTGTGGACGATCTTTCCGTCCTTGCGGTAGCTGACGCCCATGATCTCGCTCAGTGGCTTCCCGTGCGCGTACTCCACCACCGAATGGTCGAACTCCCCGCGCGTCACAAAATCGATGTCTTCACTGGCATTCAGCGTCTCATCCGGCTTGATGTGCCCGTGCGGCCCGACGAAAGCAATTTTCAGGCTTGGGTTGGCTTCCTTGATTTTCCGGATAAGTTTGACGTCGCTTTCGAAACCGACTGTGGAGGTGAAGAGAATCAGGAATTCGTAGTCTTTACAGATTTGAACGGTTTGCTGCCAGTTCACCTTGTGCGGAGAGGCATCGAGCAGCCTGCTGCCGGGGATCATTCCCGCGGGATACGTCAGCCAAACCGGGTACCAGTAGGATTCAATCTCCCGTGTTGCAGGCCAACGTGAACTTGCCCCGCCGTCGAAGTTCTCGAAACTCGGCGGATTCATCAGCAATGTCTTCATTACATCCGGCATTCTTCACCCTCAGCCTTTGCGCAATAAAATGGTCCGCCCCAAATGCCTGGGTCCCACGGACAGCCTGTAGAGTGGAAGGGTCGCGCAAGCGCGGACTGGAGCCCCCCATCTATAGGTATATTCTACCTGACTTCGTTCTGCCGCCTCAAACCTTTCTGCCAATGGTTGTTATCTGCAGCGAACTGCCATCTGGAGCATTGGATGGAGCTTACATGCATTCGGTTGCAGATCAACAGCAAGCACCCGCCACTTCATCCAAAGCGGAAGAAAGCAAGTCCCAGATGCGGTTCACCCAATCGAGGTGCTCCGGCTTCATGAGCACAGACCGCAGGCAGGTAATGGTCTGGCGATCATGATTCATGGCTCCCAGATTCGCCTCCAAAAAACGAACTGGCAATTCCGCCACCGCCAGGTGCAGATTGTGCCTGGCCGCAGCCTCGAATATCTTGCGGCTCAAGACGGAAGATTCGCTGATACTCGCGGCCCTCGGTGCAAATACGACAATGTCCAATTCCGGTGCGAAGGCCGCCACAAACCGCTTATCCGCGCTCACTCTTTCGAACAGCGCCAGTGCCGCCTTCCTGCCGCGTTCCAGCCCGCGGGCAAATTCTCCGCCCTTTTTGAGTGGCAGCAGTCGTTGCGTCGCCCACAAAGCCGCCGCGGCCGCGCCCGGACGGGAACATTCGAGGCTGATCTCCCCCAGGTGCAGTTCGGCGGAACTGAAATAGGTGTAAGGGGAATCATGTTTGTACAGTCTCCCGACTTCAGGGTCGCGAAAGAGCACGCAGCCGCATCCGTAGGGTTGTAATCCGTGCTTGTGTGGATCGATCACGATTGAATCTGTTTCGGCGACTCGCGCAAATGCCCGTGCCGCCTCGTCTCCGAGATTCTCCGCGAGCGCAAAATAGCCGCCATACGCTGCGTCCACATGTAATCGGAATCTGTGTTTTTCGCGAAGTGCCAGGATGTCAGGGAGCGGATCCACCGAGCCAGTCGCCGTGGTTCCGAGCGTCGCGACAACTGTCCCCACATCGCCCCGTTCTACTCGCGTCGTCAGCGCATTCATATCCATCCGGCCCCGGGTGTCGCACGCCACCGGTTCGAACGGCAGTTGCAGCACCCCGCTGATCCGTCCATGCGTGTAATGCGCCTGCTCGCTGGCCAGGATTTTCTTTCCCGGATGCAATTGTCCCGCGACCCACAGGGCTTCGAGGTTGGCCATCGTTCCGCCGCCGCACAGATGCCCCAGAAAACTTTTCCAGCCACACATAGCGGCGATTTCCGAGACTGCTTCCTTTTCCATCGCGGAGGTGGCTCGTCCGCCATCCAAAGCGTGATTGTTTGGATTGATCCACATGGCCAGCGCATACGCTAGCCGTGCCACCGGGTGTGGCGGCTTCAGCATCTGCCCCGCATACAACGGATGAAAATACGGATAGTTATCTTTCAGGCGTTCGGCCGTCGCCCCGAGCACTTCCACGAGACGCGCCATCTCGGGCGCTTGATTTTCAAAAGCTGGCAGACTTGCGAATCCACTGTCGAGCTTTCTCGCCACTTCTGAGAACACGCCCAGACTCTCGCGATCGAGCATCACCCCTCACCAGCCGGCCCCGACCTGGTCGGGGTCACGAATCACCGTCACTTCCTCACTGCCACACCTTATCCAATTGCCCCGCTGTCTTCAGCAATTCCAGCTGCGCCTGCTGCTTCTGAAAATTCGCATCCAGATACGCCATCCACTTTTCATTCTCTTCCAGCCGCGCTTTTTCGACCTCGCGGAGATTCAACTTTCCTTCGGCGAACTGCGATTGAAACACGGCGACGTTCTGCTGCGCGAGCTGCAACTCCAGCCGCGCCACCTCTTTCGCCGCATCTCTCTCGCGTACCCGCCGCGTCTTTTGGCGGACATCTGCAGAGAGCTCGGTTTTCTTGTTCGCAAGGTTGACCTTCGAGGCATCCAGATTCACCTGCGCCAGGCCGATCGCTGCTTTCGTCTGCGCGCTGAAGATCGGCACTCGTACGTCCACGCCGGCATTAAAGTTATTGCGTTGAAAGTGGTTGAAGAACTCTGAATAATTGTTAAAATTCGCCAACACGCTGTAAATACTCACGAGTTCAAGCGTCGGCAAATAGCCGCGCCGTTCCCCCTTCAGCCGAAACTCTTTCGCGCGCACGTCGGATTCAGCGAGTTGCAAGCCGGCGTTGTGCGTCATGGCCATGGCCACGAGGTTGTCTCCCGCCAATTCGGCTTCCCCTGGCAATTCTTCGGGCGTGACTTCGATGGCTTGTGCCTCGGAAAATCCGAGCTGGTATCTCAGAAACACTTCCAGATCATCCTCGCGCGCCTCCAGCTGCAAAATCCGCTGGATTACCTGCGCTCTCGTCAACTGCGCTTTTGTCACTTCCACCGGCAGTTCGTATCCTTCCCCCTGGCGATCCTGCGTTACTTGCAGGATCTTTTCCGCGCTCTCCTGTTCCTTGCGCAGAAGTTCGAGCGAATGCCGTACTTTTCCCAGCTCCAGATAGGCCATCGCCGTTCGAGTGATCACGCTGTTCTTGGTATCCTCCAGCAAAATCTTCTGGGCCTTGGACTGCTCTTGCATCTCTTTCGCCTGGCCGCGCAACGGTTCGTTGAAAATCTGTTCCGTGTACTGCACGTTGAAAATCGATGGGGCGCGTCCTCCCGGCGTTTCCGGTATGCCATAGGTATAGCCCGCGCCGGATCCCGCGTAGAGATTGGGCATGAATTGCGCCTTGGTGATCTGCGCGGCGTGATCCGCCACGCTGGCCTGAATCTTGGCGACTTGAATCTCTGTGCTGTTTTGCAGCGCCAGCTCAATCGCGCGTTTAAGCGTCAGCGCTGCGGGAGCTCCGTCCTTGGGCGATTCCTGTGCGGCGAGCGGATTCGTTTTCAGCGTGGACGGCTCTTGTGCGCTTGCTGCGCCACCGCAAAGCACCACCAGCGCAGCCATCCCCGCAACACGCCTCAGTAATTCCATTTTCATACTCCTTAGATCCCGCACAATTCCCCAACTCTTCTGCCTCACTCATACCTCAAGGACTCGACCGGCTGCAGGCTCGCCGCCTGGTTTGCCGGCAAGTATCCAAAGAACAGCCCCGTTGAACACGACACCACAAATGCAATCACCACGCTGAGCCCCGAGACTGGTACCCGCAGATTTCCCGGCAGAAATAATTGTGCAGCCAAAGGAATGGCGATGCCGATTAGAATCCCGATGACCGCTCCGCCCCCGCTGATCACGAACGCTTCGATCAGGAACTGGTACATAATCTCCCGCCGCGCCGCTCCAATCGCTTTGCGAATCCCGATCTCCCGCGTCCGTTCTTTCACCGTCACCAGCATGATGTTCATGATGCCGATCCCGCTGATCACCAGCGCGATGAACGCGATGATGATCAGCACGATCGTTAGCGCCAGCGAGATGTTCCGCGCCGCATTCAGAATCGCCGTCAGCGTTAGCGACTTGTATTCTGCTTCCGCCGGGTGCCGGGCCCGCAGCAATTGGAGCAACTGTCGCTCGACGGATGGAACGTCTTCGGCTCGCGCCGCCTGCGCGCTGAGCAAACGCACCACTTCCATGCCGGTGTAATACTTCAAGAGCGTGAAAGGGAGAATGACCGAGTTTTCTTGAATATCGGAAAGGCCGAATGTCTCCACACGCTCACGAAAAACGCCAATAACCGTGAACGTCAGCTCTCCCATCCGAATCTGTCTTCCGACCGGATCGTCTTGTCCGAAAATCTTGTCCGCGAGTTGCGCGGTGATCAGGCAGACTTTGCTGCGCATCTGCATGTCACCGGCATCGAGATATCGCCCCCGCAACACTACAAGGCGCCGGATCTCCTGGTAACCCTCCGTCACTCCAACCAGGTTCACGGGGCGTTCCACTCCGTCAGCAACCACTGTCATGGGCAGTTCGCGGCTTCCCGATACTTCAACCACATTGGGAATGGACTTGGCGGCTTCCATGTCCTCGAGCGTCATTTCATAACTAAGCGGCTGCGGCTTATCCGGCCTCTGAACCAGTTCCGCCTGGACTAGATTCGAGCCGACCGCTTCGATCTGCGAGAGTACGAAAGTCTTGCTGGTAAGGGCCACGGTGACCACTAGCACGATGGAAGCACTTCCGATGATCACGCCCAGCGACGTCAGAATCGCGCGCAGCTTGTTCGCTCGCAGCGCGTCGATCGCCACCGATACCGTTTCTCGGATATCCATCGCTGACCCTTGACCGGAATAATCCCGCGCCCGCTGCCAAACTCTTTAGCCCTTCTTCAGCCGCTTCAAAGCTTCCTGCGCCATTTTGTTTTTGGGATCCAGCTTCCGGGCGTCCTCAAATTCCTTCTCGGCCTCTTCCATCTTGTTCTGCTCTTCGAACAGGCGGCCGAGCCACGCGTGTGCCGCGGCCGGCCGCGGATATCCCGATCGCACCGGCGCTTTCTTCGCGTATTCCCTCAGCAATCGCTCTGCTTCTACCGGATTTGCTTTCTTCAAGACCAGCGCGACGCCACGGTAAAACTTCCCTCTCGGGTCGACGGGCGCCAGGCTCTCTCCCATGTCCGCAACTGCCAGCAGACGCTCTGGCTGGCTGCGGTTCACGGCGTAAAACCCGATTTCGTAGACTAGCTCCGACGATTTTGGATGGCTCTCCAGGGCTCTCGTAAATTCCTCATCCGCAATGGCAAAATCTTTCTTCTGCCGCCGGCAATTCCCTGCGGCGAAATGCCCCTCGGCCACGTCCATCTCCGCTAGTTGCTTGATTTGCGGCAGAGCCTTCTCTTCGCCGCCTCCCACCAGGCCCGGAGCGCTGCAATCGAACTCGATCAAGACTTGACGAGCCGAATAATTCCTGGCGTCGAGTTGTACCGCCGTCTCAAATTCCTTGCGCGTTTTCTTCGCAAAGGATACCGCGGAGAACCACCCCGCGTGATCCGCCTTTTCTCCGTAAGCTCTTCCCAGCCACTCGTGATAGATCGAGTTCTGCGGGTCGATGGCCACGGCCCTCTCCGCGCTCTTGATCGCCGGGTCGTGCTCCTCCAGCTCAAGATAACTCTTCGCCAAAAGCAATTGGACTTCGCCGTTCTGAGGTTCTTTGGCTGCCGCAGCCTGCAACGTCTGGATAGCGTTCCTATACTCGCTGGCTTCGTAAGCGCGCCTTCCTGCTTCGAGGCTCGCTTCCTGCTTCACCGTTGTCGCACTAGTCGTGCCGCTCGCGAGGCAAAGCACGGCGGCCAGCCAGTTGATCCGCCTAACCATTCCATCGTTCTCGGAAAACAGAAACTTCCGTCGTAATGACCGTTACAGTCATGCCATCACGCAAATCAACATCCCCTGGCAGCGCCACCAAGTCTTCTTCCTTGAGCCCGCTGACCACTTCATAATTCGTGGCGTCTGCAATTCCTACGTGAATCTCGCGCTTTTCCAGCGTGGATTTCCCCACCCCCAGCTGGTTGGTTCTCACTACGAACACGTATTGTTTCCCCCCCTGGGCCGCCACCGCACCCCGTGGCACAGACAAAACTCCGATGCGCTCCCGCGAGTTGATACGCACGTTCACGTTGATATTGGGCAGCAACTCCAGATTGTCGTTGTTCACCGCGCAGAGCAATTCGCCCACGCTTCGTGTTCCGTGCGGCACTACCTGCTTCGGAATAATCTCCGTCTTCCCTACCCACGTCTTGCTCGGCAACGCATCCCAGGTGATCTTCACCGGCTCATTCGCTTCCAGCGCGCCGAGTTCCGGCTCATCGATGAACGCCCGCACTCGCACCTTGTGCAGGTCCGCCATCTCCGCCAGCAGATCCCCCAGCTTCACGTAATCCCCGGCTTTTACGGGCAGAGAGTACAGCGTTCCATCCGCCGGCGCCGCGATTCGTCCTTGTCGCACTTTTTCATCCAGCGCGCCTACCTCGTTTTCGATCTGTTGCACGTGGAGTTCCGCCTGGCCCGTGTCCAGCTTGACGCTGCGGTCAAACTCCTGTTTCGCCGCCGCGAGCCGCGTCACTTCCGCTTGCGCTTTCGTCAAAGCTAAATCGTTTGCGGCAAGTTCATCCTGCGTCGCCGCTTGCTCTTTAATCAATCGCAGAAGCACATCACGATTCTTCTGCAACCGCTCGCGTTCGGCTTGCGCTTTCGACAGGTCGCCCGCGACTCGAGCCACTTCGTCCGTCCTGCCACCAGCCTGAGCCGCCCGAAGATCATCTTGCGCACGCAGCAGCTTGCTCTTTGCCTCAGAGAGCCGCGCCGCAGCATCCTTTACATCCAATTCCAATATCACTTGCCCCCTCTTGACTGCTTGTCCCTCCGTCGCGCGCACCTTCTCCACAAACGTATCCAATTGCGCTCGCATCACGTAAGGCGAAATCGGCTCCACTTTCCCGTTGCTGCTGATGGACGAAACCAGGTTCTCCCGCATCGGCGTAACCGCTCGAATGCTGGGCACCGGTTTTCGCCCACTGTATTCGATCCCCACGTACGCCAGCACCGCCGCCAGCGCCAGGTAAAGCAAAACTCGGTTTCGCAGCTTTCGATCCATATCTTCCTATTTTGCTTCTGCGCCGTCCCGCGCGTCGCGAAACGCAAGGGCACATCCCTTGGGCGCGTTCAATCTCTTACTTGTCCGTGGCTTGCTTGACCCCTGTCAGGAAGGCGCCAAGGCATTTCATTCTAACAAGAGCGGCGCGGCTTTCTCTAGATTCCTTGCAGGCGTTGTTTATTTTGCGCCCTGCAATCCCCCGCCTCTTCGCTGGATGGAGCATCTATCATCCTTCTTTATAAGGATGCGCCTTTTGTATCCTAGGGATGCCGTCGCACCTCTATGGACGGGAGACCTGGCCATGCTAGAATCCGCCCATGTCCACAGAGAGCAACCCTGAAAAAACCGCTGCTCCTCCTTCGGGCAGCTTGGCCAAGCCCATCCAGCCTGGCGCCGTCATAAGCCCTGTCATCCACCGTGTCTGCATCCAGTGCAATAACATGTTCCGCGTCACTCCTGACAGGTTTGATGCCAAGCAGTGCCCCGTCTGTCACAAAGGTTGACCTCGAAGAGTTATTCCCGGTCTTCACGTCACCAGGCTTAGCCGCGTTTTGCAGTTCTCTTTTGTTCCCTAGTCCCTATTCTCTTCTCCTCGCCTGTCTCCCTGCCCCTATCCCCCTATACCCCTATACCCTTGTCTGTAACTTTTCCCCGCTGCCCACGTAGTACACTGTGAACGGT